>Ga0214544_1002348_pt1 | contig 39918 bp, 39 predicted proteins | sample CNSS3metaG_FD_160074 | JGI IMG/M metagenome (GOLD analysis project Ga0214544, IMG submission 160074) | Root nodule microbial communities from cowpea collected in UCLA plant growth center, Los Angeles, California, USA - CNSS3 | ecosystem: Host-associated > Plants > Roots > Nodule | place: USA...
ATATATATAATTTAAAGTTAATTTAAAATATTTATAGAAATATTTAATAAAAACATTAACTTTAGTAAGAATATCACCATAAAATTTATAAAAAAATAAATTTAGTAACAATTTAAGGAAGAACAATATTGCTTCATTTTTACAAAATTTGGGACTAAATTGAAATTAAAAACAAATATAGGGACCAAATTGAGTCACTTTGACACGTAGCACAACTGTGAAGTGACACGTATCAAAAAAATTAAAAAAATAAAAAAAAAAACAAAAATTGACACGTGGTGTTGACTTTAACACTGTTTGGTCAAAGTTAACGGTGAGGAACAAATTGAGTAATTTTTAAGAAATGAGGACCAAATTGAGACAACGAAAAACTTGAGGACCATAATGAAATTTCTTGACAAATAGAGGGACCAAAAGAGTAATTTAACCTATATTATAATTATAAAACATATATGTGAGAAAGGGGTGATAGATATTAGGTTAAGATATATTAGCTTTCAGATGGAATATTTTGTATATACATAAAAGAATGAGGAGATTTAGATTATTATCGGGTCTGGATAGTGTCAGATGGGAGGTTTAGGAAAAGGAAGAAAAATGAGGTTATTATGAATAAAGTACATATAAGAAAACACACTTCTTACCATATTGTCGACCTTCTTTCCAGGACCAAAACCCCAGCACTCAGAAGTACTCAAAATCTGTCCATTTATGTTGGCCACCACCCTACAATTTAACTATATTAATAACATATAAAAATGATTCTATAAGCACTTCATAACAGTAATGAACAAAAAGATTACTAATACCTGTAAGGTACACCGAAATATGTTGCACTCAGTAATTAATGCTTCACCACAATTTAACTCATGAAGTCAACTTTAAATTCAGTAATTAATGCTTGTTCTGCAACATATGGAACTATGGCTTGAAGCGCTGGAACTTCACCACAATGGCCAACACCGGATGCAGAGTTCAAATCAAAATCTTTCCCAACATTATCTCCACTCATTCTTTCAACAACAGTTGGAGCATCTTGACGAACTTCATCATCATGCTCACAAAGTTCAACCTCAACACCTACTTCTCCCTCAACATCTTGCCCACCTTCATCATCCCCACCATGACATCGAGAAAATATTTTCTCGCGCAATACAGTCATGTCCTCCTTCATCTTCCGTAGGTGTCTTCCATGATTTCTCAACCTCTTTAACAAATCTTTCGTCAAAGCCAACTTTACATCGACATGCAATTTTTTGGACTTTGGTTCCTCACTAAGTTGCAATGCTTCATGAATCATTTTATTTTCCTTATCTTCTTCTCTCAACCTCCATTCCCAGAATATCTAAATCGACACCAAAAGAAACAACTTTATGTTAAAAAATAGTAAACATTGTTATAAACCATAAATTGTATGGACTTTTACTTGGCTCTCTTGGAACAACTTCTCAATGCGTCTTGACTTTAAGTGAGCATCCAGTCAGGCCAATATTCTCAGAAACATTAATTCTAATTATGGCCCACACAAACAAAGTCTTTCTATAGTCCAAATCTACACCAAACAACATTGTAGATTACAACATTTTAAATATAGTACAAATAACAAATAATAATTACATGAAGTACTGTGTACCTATAAAACTGTTGCTGACCCACTTAGGCAAAGCTTTGTCTGCCCGAGTGTAAAAAACGCACGACTTAAACTTTTAACCAAATAACTATGAACTACTTTATCCCAATTGTAATTTGACAACTCGTCTATATTATCCAAAACACTACAAAGAATATTACTAACAATTTTTGAATTCCTAGGAAAGTAAAGCACAACAAAACAAACAAAAATATACAAACGACATACGTTATCAACGTCATCAGAGTCACTCTCTACCACACTCTTAATCATTTCAATAACATTTTCAACAGTTATTAATTTGTCTTTCAAAAGTGAACCGACTACCCCACAAACATTTTTATCAAAATCTACATCTAACCTAACAACACCCAATCCTAAACACTTGCAATTGTCAGCACAAGTAAACGGAATAGATCGTTGCATGACACGAAACAATTTCTGAGTAGGTAACCAACACTTCAACATCTCAAGCAAAAGAGAGTAATATCTGTAATGGTTTTCGTATGTGCAAACACCATTTGAATGATGTATCCTCAATCCTTGCACGATGACTATCCAAGATCAATCCATTCATCTCGGCAATGCACTTTGTGTAACAAAATGTACGCAATTGAGCCTAACAATCAATGAAATTGCAAAAGTTAATACTTCATTTAAATTTTAACAAAAAAGGATCACAACAAAATATACAAATAACACCATGCCAATACCTTCTCATTAAATCGAAATTGACCAGCCATAACGTTCTCATATCCTACTACTGCAAAAAAATTGCGTTCAATGTCATTGTTCCAAATAGTAACACAAACCAGAGGACATTTCTTACACAACACAGAATACAAACCATAGGACATTACTGAACCACCACACATTGAACAGGCCCTTCTGCCGAAACCCCAGAAATTACACAACTATCAACTAAATCACTACAAAATTAAAATCCAAACAACAACACACAAGCACCCAAATACGGAAATCCCCAAATGTGCTTTATTCAAAAATTGCAAAGAGCCACAACTCTAGAACACACAAAAGCGAACTACACCAATGGGCACTACAAATGCACAAAACAGTGACGACAAGACCACAAAATCAATTTTGCAAATATCCATAAAAAACAAAAAAAAAACAAATTTTTCCCACCAAAGCTCAAAACTTTACCAAAAATATAAATTCATCATCATCGAAGACGATAGGGAAATGTCTAATGGAAGCACAACAAACTTACAATGCAACGCCGTGAATGATGAAATCCTTCCCGTCGACGACTGCAGGTCGTCGTAGTCTCCGCAAACCCACACAGACCGTTGGAAAATTACACCGAACTCAAAATGCAACGGTCTGGATGAATGATATTCACCGGAAATAGTGGAAGTGGCCTCCGGTGTGAACTATGAAATGATTGTCGTCGAACATTTCAGGTGGTCGCCGTCTCTTGTTACCAACACAAATTATTACGATACTTCTTCTTTTGAAGCACTTCACTCTCTCGTCAAAAAATTTTGTCCAAATATATTTTTGAAAAAAATAAATAACCTACTAAATGACCAACGTCAATGAACGTCATATCCTATCACCCCAACGTCATTAGAAAAAGGGGGCCTCTTTGATCTATGACGTCAATAGACGTCGTTTCTGAATTAATCCGACATCACTACATTTTAAACCAACGCGAAATAAAATTCCCTTACCTTGCAAGTTTCATGGACTTCATCCCTTTCATCGTTATATAACCAAATTATAATTACATTTTTATACCACCAAATTGCAATGATTTAATTTCTTTATTTATTAAATACTTCAATTTATATTGTGTGTCCATCGTAAAATTAAAAAAAAAAAAAAAAAAAGTAGCTGTCGACATTTTTTTCTTCTTTATTTTCCATTTCTGGTCGCACTAATACTAAACCAACCGCTGCGGTTTCATCACTGGCAGCACCAAATGGCAATGGCATCAGCGCCACCCCCTTCCCCTTTCCTCTTCCTTCTCACCGCCATCTTCATGTTCTTTCACCTCTCCCTCCTCGCTCACTCCGTCAACCCCGACTTCCACCCTCTAATGTCCTTCAAAGCCGCTTCCGACCCTTCCAACAGACTCGCCCACTGGAACTCCACAACCTCAGACCCCTGCACCTGGTACGGTGTCTCTTGTCTCCGTAACCGTGTCTCTCGCCTCGTCCTCCAAGACCTAAACCTCACAGGCTCCATCCTCCCCCTAACCTCTCTCACCCAGCTTCGCATCCTCAGCCTAAAACGCAACCGTTTCAACGGCCCCATAACCTCTCTGGCCAACCTCACCGCGCTCCGCCTTCTCTTCCTCTCCCACAACAACTTCTCCGGCCCCTTCCCCGCCACGCTCACCTCTCTCTACCGCCTTGATCTCTCACACAACACTCTCTCCGGCGAAATCCCCGCCACGCTCAACCGCTGGACCCACCTCCTCACCCTCCGCCTCGACTCCAACCGTCTCCGCGGCCGCATTCCCAGCAACATCAACCTCTCTCGTCTCCAAGACTTTAACGTCTCAAACAACCTCCTAACGGGTCAAATACCCGAATCGCTCTCGGGTTTCCCTGGATCCGCGTTTTCTCACAATCCCTCCCTCTGCGGAGCTCCTTTGCAAGAATGTAGAGCCAAAGGCAAAAGCAACGGCAAAAGCAAAGGCGAAGCAATCATCCCGGCGCTGGCTTCCCCGTTGAAGCCGCGAAACGACACTGTTTTTGCCAGACCCAGGGGGCGGGAGAAAATAATGGGAGTGTTGGTCTTGGTGGGTATTGTGGTGGGTGACGTGCTGGTGCTGGCTTTGGTGTCGCTGCTTCTCTACTGCTATTTCTGGAGGAACTATTCTGCTGCTGCACAATTGAGAAAAGGGGGAAAAGAGAGGAGTTGGAATACGGTGGATGAGTATAAGGGTGGTGGAATGGTGTTTTTGGAAGGGGTGAGGAGGTTTGAGTTGGAAGAGCTGTTGCGTTCTTCGGCGGAGTTGTTGGGGAAGGGTGCGTTTGGGAGTGCCTATAAAGCGGTGCTTGACGACGGAACTGTGGTGGCGGTGAAGAGGCTGAAGGAGGTTAGTGTTGGAGGGAAGAAGGAGTTCCACCAACGAATGGAACTTCTTGGAAGGTTGAGACACTCTAACGTTGTTAGTTTGAGGGCTTACTGTTTCACCAAAGACGACAAATTCCTCGTCTCTGATTACATGTGCAACGGTAGCTTCTCATTCCTTCTCCACGGTAAGTCATCTCTTTTTACTCTTATCATAATTTCAACTGTTTCAACTTCGAAGAAAATGGATTCTGCTTAACGTAGAGAAGTAAGAATTAAACTTCTTTTTCTATTTTATTCTCTCAATTTTTTATCAAGAGTCTAAACATACCTGTTAAGTATCTTTGGATGAATTTCTTTAAACTTTTCCTAATAAAAGTGAAAAAAAAAAATTAATCGGTGAAAATTGAATTATATAATTTTTTTCAATTTATGGAAAAATTATTTATTTTATTTTTCTTATTTAAAGTTCATACTATGAAGAAGATTATCTAATAATGTGAAATTTCACTTCTAGATTTATTTACGAATTCCCGTTACTTTTGGTTTTTAGTTGTTCAATTCCTCTGCTACATTCAGTAAAAGTCAACTGTGTTGAGTATTTAGTCAACTTTAAAATGATAAAATTCACTTCTTTTTTCCTACGACCTATTGTAATATTGTGCATAATAAATACTTATATAAAGTTTAGAATAAATTATAGCAAATATAAATATTCGAATTAAAAAAATGATCCATAATATATAGGTAAGTAAAAACTCCAATTATGACAACAACTATGAAATTGTGATAACCTAGCCTTCCATTCTCCATACATACCTTCTGATTCAGTTGTAAACACTTATTATAAAGAATAGTTGTTAAGCTTGTTTAATATTTTTATTTTTATATGATAAAGAAGCATTTTTCTTAAATTGGGTTGAAAATGATATAGAAATTTAAAAATAAAAGTATTTCTGAACTTTTTGAAAATTTTTAAATAATAACATCAAATAAGATTTAAAAAATTACAATTTACATATATCTAAATCAATTAGATATTTTTTCCTTATATTTAATTTAAGAGGAATATAAATTATCAATCTTTAGCTCTAAACTCAAACTCAAACAATATACTTATTTTATTCCCTAGTCTTCTTTATACATTTGTAGACCTCTCTGATTGATTTATTTATGTGGTTTTTGCTTACCTAAAGTTATGAAATAAAATTATCCTTTTTTTTATCTTCTTATTTAATTAATTAGTATTTTTTTCGATTAATAAAAAGTTCAATTTCATCCCTCAATTTTTGAAATTTATATAATTTTACCTTTTCCAATATTAACAAAAAATTATGTGACAATTACGTGTCACTGTTTATTCTAGTATGTAATCCATTGACTATCATTATGAATATTAAAATATGAAATTGATTTTTTTTCAATATTAGAAATAATATCGAATTTACTAAATAAACAAACGGATCTATCAGCTTTGATAATTTTTTCATAAAAACATTTATAATGAAAAATAAAAAGAAAAAAGAAAATAAAATTTATGAAAAATAAAATTAACTTATATATTTGCTTTGTACAATTTTTTTATCTAGTATATCATTTAAATTTCTTCTACTTTCCTTTAATTTTTTTTCTCGCCCTTTTAATTTTCTTATAGAAAAAATTGCTGTAACATTCTTTCATGCGGTCAAAGAAATTCTAATTCTTAAGTGTACTTCAAATACATTATTTAAGATTTTCTTAGTAATTTTTAAAATTTATCAATTTATAATATTTTTGTTTTATATATGGCGGAAAAACTCCACAAACTCACAATATATTTCTATTTATTTTCCATCTTCTTGTCTTTAGTTCAAACAATCTCTCTTCTTATTATTTCTCTTCTTTTATCCTTCTTACTGTCTTATTTTCTACTCTTTAATCTAATTTCCACATTTTTGTCCAAGGAAAGATTAAACATAATAAGGTTAAAATGTCACCACCAAAGTCTGGCACCCAAATTATTCATCCATGATGGTGTAATGAATAAGACAGCCATGCATGTAGGGTACCCAAATCAAACTAGTTATTTTTTGTTTTTATGGTAGGGTCCCACATTGATCATGTTGGACCATTTGATCATGCATCTTTGTTTTCATAAAAAAAGATCAACATGACATTCTTCCTTCCATTTCATCTCTCTGCTTTTTTTCATTAGTTAAATGGTGAATTTGGATTTGGATTTTCTACTAGTCTTTTTCGTTTTATGATGTTTATTTGTTAAATTTTCAAAATACATTATATTTGTATATTAAAAAATTCTTTAATATATTTTAAAACATCAGAGGAAAAAAAAGTAAAAACAACCAGCAATAGTAAGGTGCACTACTAACAAGAACAGACTACATTTGTGTGTTAGATTCTTTCCTTATAAAAGTTGGGAAAAGAAGAGAGAAGACTTCATCTATTTTCTTCTTTGCTTTTTGTTCTTTTCTAAAACAACCTTCGGTCTTTTGCTTTTATCTTTAGCCACCCAAAGAAGAAAATGTTGGCCAATCATAACCATTTGAACCCTTGTACAAAAGTTTGATGCCCTTGCTTTATGCTATGATAATATACCATATTAAACTGGGAAAAGCCACATAATATAAAATTAAGACACTTAATGACATTTTCTTCTATTAATTACATTTAGGTTATGTATGTTTTTCTTTCTTAAATTTACTTATTAATTAAGTCTTTTCCATTTAAATTAATATATTTTAGCCTTTATTTCACGCCTTTCATCTTAAACTGATAAATTATCACATTTTATACCTAAACATTTGAGGTCATACGATGAATTGAACATCTTAGAAATAAATTACTGTCAAAATTTGAAGATAAGAATGAGACTAAGACTTGAACATTAGATATATTATTTTAGTTGATTAAAATTTGATGTTATTTTATAAATAAATATAAGTTTAATGTGTAGAGACTTTGTATGTGTAAAAAGGGAGCTTAAAATTAGATAAGAATATCAAATTAATCTTAAAATTAATTAATTGATTAAGTAATCTAGATACGAATTTAAAAAATTAAAATACAACAACATATAATTTAAATTGAAAACTAAAATTAAAATCAAACCTTATAGTTAATATGACAAGTCTTTAAATAAGAAATGAGCGATATTTGCAAATAGATGCTGAAAAACGTCTCCCAAACTTCTTATGCTATTCTATTAATTAAAATGCACTAAATTTCTTAAAAATTCAAATTTACTAAATATGTGTTAGAGAATGGCCAATTAAATGAAAGCTACAGAATTATTTAATTTTTTTAGTAATAGAAAAAAATTAAAAAACAAAATCATAAATATTACGTGGTATTGAGGAGGGGCAAAAGCGTAAATAAGAAAAAAATGAGTGTCATCTAACAGGTAATCGAGGACCAGGGCGGACCCCAGTGGACTGGACAACGAGGTTGAAGTTCGCAGCTGGAGCGGCACGAGGCGTGGCATTCATTCACAAACATAACCTCACCCATGGTAACATCAAAGCCACCAATGTTCTTATTGACGTGGCGGGCAACGCGCGCGTCGCGGATTTTGGTCTCTCCATCTTCGCTGGCGCCTCTATTCTAAGATCCAACGGCTACCGTGCGCCAGAGGTATCGGACGGTCGCAAGCAGACCCAGATGTCTGACGTGTACTCCTTTGGCGTCCTATTGATAGAGATGGTGACCGGGAAGTGCCCCTCCACCGTGGGCGGCGGACACGAGACGGTGGTGGATCTTCCTAGGTGGGTCCGGTCGGTGGGGAGAGCGGAGTGGACGGCGGAGGTGTTCGATTTAGAACTGATGAGCTATAAGGACATTGAGGAGGAGATGGTGGCGCTGCTTCAGATAGCTATAGCGTGCACTGAGACCGAACCTCATCAACGGCTCAGGATGAGCCACGTGGTGAGAATGATTGAGGAATTGCGTGGGGTCCAGATGTCGCCGTGTGATGAAGGGTTGGAATCGCTGTCCGGGTCACTCTCCATGCCTGAAGCAAGTGCAAGTCAATGATGCCGAGGAATACTTCTGTAAATTAAAACATCATCGGATATTGATTATTGTTTTTCAATTTTTTTTCTAAAACTATTACTATTTTATTTGGGGTTTTCTTTTTTTAATTTTCAGAAACTTTTATTTTTATTCCGTCATTGATTCAATGTAAGCTAAGTTTTATATTAGGGAATTAATAGTAAATTAATTGAAGTAATATGGATTTTATGAATAATTTTAAATAATTTCGAAACTGCTTTCTTTTTTAGTTTTATTTTTTTCAGAGTTAATATTATGGTTTAAATTAATCTTGCTCGTGTAGTCCTCTGTACAATTAGATTCTTAGTCGTTTAGTTTTTTTAGCATTAAACAATTTTGTTTAATGTTAATATGTTATCTAGGTATTTCCTAAAGAAGTTACCACTAAAAAAAAACTTAATTAGCTATTTTTTTAGCAGTTAAGTAAATAGTTAGAAATAATTTTACGTTTTGTTAATTTTTCTTAATTGTCATAGTTTTTTTTTTTTCTAAATCGATTTTGATTTGAGTAACATAGATGATGATGTTGTTTATTTATTTTTTATTTCTCAACTTAAAAATATCATAGCTTTTATCCTCCGAGATTGAATTGGTTATTTTTCAAAATTTTGTTATATTTTTATCTTTCAAAAACTTCTTTAACCAATTGAAAAATAGATGGATGATGCACAATTAAAAAACTTAATCAATTATAAAAATATTAATTTTCATATGAAAAGCGTAACACACAAATTTTTATATTATTTCGATTCTAACCAATTTACATATAGTTTATTTAGTAACTTGTGGTAGAAATTCTACTAAAGATATAAAATTAGGATTACAAGATTCACCTGCATAACTTAAGGTCCACTAATTTCTTTATTATTATTATACCCTTAATTCAAGGGGTTGTCCCAACTCAGTTGGGCCTAGGGCTGGCCTATAAGGAACCAAAGACCCTAATATGTCCTAACGCTTTCATTCCATTCAATTTGCAGAAATAGTTCTCCCATTCCCTCTTAGAGCAGCCGCAACCCTCTGCTAGGGTTTGATCTTCAACCTCCGTCAAGTCCGCTCAAGTTTATTCTTGCCCCGCATAAGTTACTCTCCGACTCATACCACTTTCCCTTTAGTATATTTTTGTGTTTTCCCAGCTAGGGTTCTGTAGCGAGCTCATCTTGGGATCTGTTCCGTTGTTTTTCCAGCTTCTAAGCCTATTCCTAGAGCTGTTGTGTCCGTGGTTGGTGTCGAGGTCCTATACTAGCTTATTTCAGGTAAGGGAAGTTAGGGCTTTGTGTTGTAAATGATTTGTTTGGCCTATTCTGGGTTCTGCTTGGTGTTGTATGGGTTATATGTTACTATGAACATGCGAAGTGCTTGTGTTTGTTGCTTGGTGCGAAAATGGGACTATTGCAAGTGAGGACAGGGGCGAGAACTAATAGTCTCGCCCAAACGAGCTAGTCTCGCCTAAGCGAGGCTGATAGAGGCTCGCCTACGCCTTCTGCGCGAGCTGTCGCTCAAGCGGGCCTTCTTGGTTTTGAGCGAGAGAATGCCTCGCTCAGGCGAGGAGATCTCGCCTCAGTGAGATAGTGCGAATGGCCACTGTTCCAGCTTGTCGAGCTCTCGCCTAGGCGAAGGGAGCTCGCTTGAGCGAGACCTTTCAGCCTGAGCGAAAAGCTGGGCAAGAGTGTGTTCTGGTTTGGTGTTTTTCCCTGTTCTTAGATGTTTGACATGTATTTGATTGGATTATTATATAATGGCATGAGGGGAATGAATATGCATGAGTGGGAGGGTGTATGAGTTGTGAATGACGAACTTGGATAATTCTTGGCATGTAGTGAACATGAAATGGTTGGTTATGAAAGTGGCATGGTAATGAGATAAGTTAAAATTCTATATTCATGGATGAAGTATGAGGAGTTTGCATGGGTTTGACCTGGAATATAAAAGAGGTTGATTATAAAGGTTGACATGAGATGTATATGCATGATAAATATATTACTTGGTTGTTTGAATACGATTTGTATGTGGTTAATACGTAATTCCTTGAAATCTCTAGGTGAGATTTCAAGGTCATGCTTAAGTGTTCGGGATGTAATTCCATGACCCATGTTAGTGGGAGTTCATGGTGGTGCCCCATCTATATAATTTGGTAAGGATTCAAGGTAAGGTTGCATCCTAACACTCTAAGGACTCAGTTAGTCTCACTTAGAGCCGATGGACTCTTATGGTGAGAGTAACATGAGGCCTGAAACTCATTAAGGGCTAACCTTGTGTGTGGGGGATTGAAACATTGTAACACTTGTAACACTTAGCTCTGGGGTGAGTAGGGTAATCCATCACAAGTGTAAGCATCCGCTGAATCCGACTAGATTATATGTATCTGGATGAGTCGAGTTAGAGTCTAGTGTATTGTTTGAGAAGTCATAACATGCTTGGATGATATATACTGGTTGGATTATGTAATGGCATGTGACTGCTTGATGAATTGTTTCTACTCTAGTTTACCCTGTTTGCTTGTTTGGTTGTCTTATATGTGGTTTTTCTCCTTTTGTGATGATCATCAATTTATTGATGTGAGCAGATGCGAGAGGTCCTCGCGGTCAACAGGGGAATGGTGACTCCGTTGCTTAGCCCACTTGGACTGGATCCTGCTTAGTAGATTTTCTTTTAGGGCTACGACCCATGTATTGGCTGTCCTTTAAATTTCCATTTTGTTGCTGTTAAATTTTCTGTATCTGGTTTAGCTTGGCATCGTTGTGTGCCTCGGACAATTGTAAGGAGTTATGTGGAAACTCCAAGACTGCGTTATTATATTTTTTGTGTGACGCTTCCTTTAATTATGTTTATTAATTAAATGAGGTGTTACACTCTAGATGTACAAAGAACTTGAAAATTTTTTAAGATTTACAAGTAAGAGTAAACTTACAGACAATTATTCTAACCTATCACCAACAAGGTGAAAAGAATACAAAAAAAGTAAATAAATAAAAGAATTACAAAGAGAATACAATGAAAGAAATCACTTGATTTGTGAAGATATTTTAACTATAACCAAGCAAAAAATCTTCAAAAACCTTTAATCTTGATCTTTTCTTGGAAGAACATGAAATTCGTAGTAAAGCTCTCTTAGAAAAACTCTCTAATCCCACTTTTAAATGATTTGGTTTAAAAAATTTGTTAACCAAATGAGAAAAATGATAGATTTTAAACAAAAAATATTTTTTGAGAAGATTCGATTACATAAGTAACCTAATCTATTAAGATCATTTAAATTTTAAACCTAGAAACATATTTTCACTGTCTTAATCAATTATGTAAGTGAGTTATTCGATTAATACAGGAAAAACCAATATTTCAGTAAGTTACCGGATTAATCAATTATGTTGCATACTTAAAAATTAATACAGAACCAAAAATACAGTTTTTACCTGGAATGAACCTAATAGATTATATTAATAATCTAATCGATTATTATGACAGTTTTGTCTCTTTGAAAGTGATTTATTACGCGCCACAACATAGAATAACAACAACTATCAAAGGCTTTTACTATGGTATGCTTGGACATCATAGAAAAACTTGACTCTTTAGGCCATCTAGGCAACAATCTCTCCATTTTTTTTTATGATGGCCAACCAACAAACAGAAAAATATACCTTTCTCCCCCTTTTGAACATAAGAAAAAGTAGAGAAATATGGAGAAAACGCATAAAGCAGTTTATACCAATCATATAACCAAGTATATAATTGAAAACACCCAAAATATATCAAAGAAATATGACTGTGCAGTATCTCTAACAGTTTAAAGAGATTGTGCAGTACATCTAACAACAACAAAACAATGAAAATATGCAGAGCTGAAAATTATTACAGACAAACAAATTTAAAGAGTTCAAATAGCAAATGAAATGATCCTAAAAGCTAGAGGATTGCGTCATCCTCAGTCTCTTCCTCATCCCGAGCATCAGCATCACCTTCACCTTCCTCTTGAAGGTCCGAGGAATCACTTCCATCACCAATGTGATGTCTCCTCATCTCCTTTAAATCCTAGCAATTTGCCTATCTATTGAGTCAACCCGCTCAACATATTGCTGATGATGTTGTCTTTGATAAGTGATAAGCTCTCTAATAGAGTTAGTTGAGTTAGTTTTTTGTTGTTACCGTTATAGGGTTTGTTTTCCCCTTTTTCTCTGCAAAGCTTAGTCTTATATAACTAAGTCTCTATCTTTGTATTAATTGAGTTGATAAATAAAGCATTATGACTTCTATCTCTGGTTTTTATCTTCTATTACCCTCTATACACTAATATGGTATCAGTTTGGTAATTACCCTCCTTCGTTTCCGCCTTTCCAGTCTTTTGCTTCTTCTCTTTGATCGACCATGGCTCACCCAAGCCAAAACCCTCCGGATCATGTCAAAAATCCGGCAAACCCCTTATACCTCCACCCTGGAGAAAACCCTGCACTCATCCTTGTTTCACCCCTTCTCATCGAAAACAACTTCCATCAGTGGCAAAGAGAAATGATGGTCGCTCTTGAAACCAAGAACAAGGAAGGGTTTATCAATGGCAGTCTTTTATGTCCGCCCATCACCGATTCCCTACATGATGCCTGGCTTCGTTGCAATCACATAGTGATGTCTTGGCTCATATGCTCAATGAGTGCTTTGATCAAGCAATCAGTTATGTGGATGGATACAACTCGAGGCATACAGATCGATCTTAAGGACTGATTCTCTCATTCAGATAAATTCAGGGTGGCGAATCTTCAAGATCAAATCTTGCACTGTAAACAAGGTGATTCTATTGTTTTTGAATATTATACCCGATTAAAGATTCTTCAGAAAGAATTAGAATTGTATAGTTACGTTCTTGTTTGCACTTGTTCCGTATCGTGTTCGTGTGGTCTGCTTGCAAAATTACATAAAGAAAGGGAGGATGACTGTGTTATTCGTTTTCTAAGAGGGTTGAATGATGATTACTCTCAAGTTCATTCTCAAATCATGATCATGGATCCCATGCCATCTATTGTTAGATCGTTTTCCATGATTCTCCAGCATGAAAGAGAATTCCTTCCCACGGCCACCACTGATTCCCCTTAAGATTTAGCTGCTTTTTCTCTTCAATCGGGTGAAATTTCCAAATCTGTTTCTTCCAATAAACCATTAAATGTGAATAACAAGAGTCAAAATTCCAAGCAACCCAGAAATGCTAAATTCTGTGAAAAGTGCAAGAAAACAAATCATACCATTGAAACCTGTTTCTGGCGCATAGGTTTTCCTGCTGGCTACAAAAAGTCTAGTCGTGCTGCCTCCTCTGCCAGTTTGGCTGAAGTTGATCCTGATACAGTTTCACAACAATCTCAAATGGTTGAAGCAAATACGACTAATCAGTTTACTTTTTCGAAGGACATATATCAAGCTATCTTAGCTCTTCTTCAACAATAAAAAACGCTTCAGCTTCTGTAAACACAACACAAATCTTTGTTTCTCCTTCAGGTGACATCTCTTCCTCTTGGATTCTAGACAATGGTGCCACTGACCACATTTGTCCATCCAAATTTCTTTTTAAATCTTTATCACCCATCACACCTATACACATCAAATTGCCTAATAACACCACTGTCATTGCTTCCTTTTCTGGCACAATTAACCTTGGCAAATTGATTCTTAAAAAAGTTTTGTATGTACCAGATTTTGTTGCCTTGCTTATTTCCATTCCTAAACTCCTTTCATATACTGACTGCACGGTTATTTTCTGTGAACAAATGTGTTTTATCATGCAGAAATCAACATTTCAGATGATTGGTGCAGCTAAGCAGTGTTGAGGCTTGTTCTACCTTCAACATTCCAATACAGCTAAACAGAAATCATGTGATTTAGTTTCTCATATTAATTGTACCATACCTCAGTTTGCTAATGTTGTTTCCAATAAAAAGCCCATGTTACAACAACTGTTATTTAATTTAGGTCCTTAAAAGTGTAAATTGTGAATATTTCAAGTCATAAATAAGTCCTAAAATCAGAATTTTGGAGAGAAATAGTTCAAGTGCTAAATGCACCCTCAGTTTTCATTTTCACATTCCCCTTCTACAATTGGGCTATCTATTTCTGAAAAGAAATATTTCTAGAGCTAAATGCACCTCCAATTTTTATTTACACCCCTTCTACAATTGGGTCATAATTTCTGAAAAGGAATATTTCTGGAACTAAATGCACCTCCACATTTCATTTTTACACCCCTTCTGCAATTGGGTCATAATTTCTGAAAAGGAATATTTCTTGAGCTAAATACACCTCCAGTTTTCATCTTCACACTGTAAGACCCAGGAAAATTAAATAGTTAATTAAATAATTATTTAATAAATGCGGGTAATGGAAGCCTTTAAGGCATTTAATGCAGAGGGATATGACGTGGAAAAGTACTAGCTCAAGTGGTTGAGGGTACTTAATTGTGTGAAAGAACTTGGGTTTGAGTCCTATGTATGCCATATGTGTGTTATTTAATTGATTATTAATTTTAATAAATTTCATGGTTATGTTGGGTACTAACATAATTATATAATTAGAGGATTTAATACAAACATGCCTTGGTTGAATTGGTTGTGTCCTAACTTTGGAAATTCAAGGTGGTGTGTATTCAAATCCCATTCATAACGAAATTGCTCTCTTTATTTTTGCTAATGAAATGGTGGTCTTAATGTGAAAGAGTGGGAAAATTCTAGAGGCAATGGGCAGCCAAGGGAGTTGGGAAAACAACCCACAATTGGGAGGGTTTTTGGAGTCTAAAACGTAGAAGGTAGTGAGGAGCATGGGTTTGGGATTTTTGGAGTCTAAAACGTAGAAGGTAGTGAGGAGCATGGGTTTGGGAGTGAAGAGTGCAAAAAAGGGAATCAAGAGGGCTGGAATTAGAGGGCACCAAGAGAAGTTAATTTTGGGCAAGAAGAACCATCATCCTTTCTTGTTTAAAGCCTAGGAAACCAGGTTAGGGGAGCTCATCTTGATAGCTATATACATAATTTGTAATTTTTTTGTGTTTGCTGCAATGTGCAATGAATAATTATATCTTTGCTATAAAAATTTGTGTGCTCTATGTGTTGTTATGGAGTTGTGATTGTGGTATTTGAGCAAACCCCTAAGTTTGTATATGAATATGCTAATGGTTTTTGCAATGCGCGAATTGGTAGGGTGTAATCTTATGTTTTGGGGGTTTATTTGTGTACATGACTTGTGCTCGTGAATGGTTGTTAAAATTAGACTCTTGGTATGTTGTAATGAAGATTTAGAGACTTGAAATTGTGGTCTGTGTGCGTGAACAGAGGGGAGGTTCTGCTATTCTCACTCAGGCGAGCAAGGTCGCTCAGGCGAAAATAGCAGTAACACAAAGCCTGATATTGGTCGAACAACTCGCTTAGGCGAGTAGCCCATGAATTGGGCGACAAAACACCTCGCTCAGGCGAGAGGTACTCGCCTAAGCGAGAAAGCGTGATGGATTGCTTGTGGTTGTAGGACTCGCCGCCTAGGCGAGAGAATTTTGGGGTTTAGGCAAAGTGTGCTCTCGCCTAAGCGAGTTCTCGTATCTTGTTACTATCACAGGATCGCCCAGGTGAGAGAGCCTAGCTTAAGCGAGTCAGGTCTGATCGTTTGAGCTAGAGCTTCTTGCCTAAGCGAGATTTGTGGTTTGTGTGTGTGTTGTTCGGATGCAATTGAGGCGAAACTCGGATCAGGGGATGCTGTGCCATGAGCGGGTAGGTTCATGGATGGAGGTAACACGTGATGATATGAGCGGGAAGGTTCATATTCAGTTACTCTCGTGTGAGGATACGGGTGAGGTAGGTTTGTATGGTTCGAATCACACTTGAGAGATGCTGCGTGCGGAGAGGTACATAGCTGGTGGATCACGTGTGTTGGACTACGGGCGGACAGGTCCGTAGAGTAGGACTACGAGCGGGGAGGTTCGTAGAAGCAGGACCACGAACGGGTAGGTTCGTGCGAGCATCATAAACCCTGAGTCCAAGGATAACAATGTTAAGTGAATTGAAGGTTGTAAGACCTTGAGAAGTTAGGGACTTTGCCAAGAACTAATTGGAATAGAATAAATGGGTGTGCTATTGTTATTTCTGTGTTATTATATGTTATTTAATCTTTTATAAGCTCACCCTTTCTGTTTGTGTATGGCGATGATCGTGCAATTCGTTACACGGGAGCAGATGGTGTTTCAGGTGATGCCGAGAACGCTCAGGCGACGGAGTGAGGGCTAGCTGGGATTAAGCTAGGATTTTGTTTATGTTATAACTTATGTTTTGATTTGATTTAAAAATTGTAAGGTTTTAAATGCTCCGATTTTAATAAATGTGGCGTGCTGTTTAAATAATCTAATTTTCCCGCATTTTGGGAATAATAATATCATGATGTTTTTTTTCTTTTCTTTATGTATTTATTTAAATTAGTAATATTCCTTAGGGATGTTACACACACCCTCCTTCTGCAATTGGCCATTTAATTCTGAAAAGAAATATTTCTAGAGCTAAATGCACCTTCAATTTTTATTTTCCACACCCCTCCTGAACTGAATCTTCTGACTTTGTTCTGCACCCCTTCTTTTTACTAATTTTCACCCCTAATATCACTTAACCTCCACTCAACCAGATTACGCCACGAGGCAATCCTCCACTTACTAAAATAACCACTTAAAACATGCCACGTCCTCAATCCTCCACTCACTAAAAATACCCAATCATGAAATGACACCTCATCACCCTCTCTCCTTCCCACAACCAAAACCCTAACCATAATTTTCCTTCTCTCCTTCCATCTTCATGCCACAGCTGCAACCGCCACCTTCCACGACAGCCATCACCTTCTCGCACAACCTCGCCGGCACTCCAACCTCTGACCACCACTACAACTCGCGCTTGCTCCGTCGCGCCATCATCTTCGTCGTCTGTAACAACCCAAAACAACATTCCACTTCGTCTTCTTCGCACCTCCTTCTTCCTCCATCATCACATTATCGGAACACTCCACGGTTGCACCACCTTTGCACCTCGTCGAGCTCACCGGAACGCCTCCTTTACGTTGTGCCATCGTTAGAAATGCAGCCGCCACTGTTGCCATTGGAGTTCGCACCTGCATCAGCCACCACGGGGCTCTGTCGCTTCGTTTTCTCCGTGCATTCCGCGACCACCACTATGACAGCACCACGTTCGTGAGTCTACTTCTCACCGGAGCAACCTCGAATCACCGGTAAACCCCGTACCAGTGCGCACCAGCACCTGCGCCAACCTCCATTGATGGAGCACGCGTCCACGAAACGTGCACCAGCTCTTGCACTCGGGCATCATGCCGGGTCACCATGGCTGCACTATCGTCTTCGTTCAACACGCTGCCGGAGATCACCTGCGGCAGTCCGCTCCGCCACCATTGCAACAACCATCAAACATGTTCTGGAGAGAGAGAAAGCACATTGCCACATGACTGGTTCCCAAAACCCCCTTTTAAAGTGGGTTAGGGTCAACGCCAAGGTGGCTTGACATTACTATAAGACTTTAATTAACTCGTAAAAATAACATTTCCAGCTTGAGTCAAAGGTCTAGCCGAGCTATCATGGGCCGAAGGCTGAGACGAACCCCGCCCAATAGAAGGTCGAGACAAGTCATTTTAGGCCAAAATTGAGACAGGTTGTCTCATAGATGGGTCGTATCGGAGCAAAGGTCAAGACGTTCCATCTCGGGCCGAAGGTTGAGACAAACTAAAAGTCAAGATGCAGCGTTTGGGATTGAAGGTCAAGACGATCCACCTAAGGTCAAAGGTCAAGATGGGTCGTCCCAGCCTTAAAGTCAAGATGGACCATCTTAGCACAAAGGTTGAGACGCGTCAACCTATTCCAAAGGTTATGAACAATTGTCTCAAACCAAATAAGGAGATGGGTCTTCTCAGGCTAAAGGTCGTGGCGTTCAAAAGATCGAAATGGCCTAACTTAGACTGAAGGTTGAGATACATCGTCCTCGGTCGAAGGTTGAGACGGGCATGCCTAGGTCATCCTAGGCGGAAGGTTAAGACAGACCATCTCAGGCCCAAGGCCAAGGTGAGCCAACCCAGGTTGAAAGTCGAGATGGGTTATTTTGTGTTGAAGGCTAACTTGGGTAGACTCATACCGAAGACTGAGACAAGTCGACCTAGATTGAAGGTTGAGATAGACTATTATGGGCTAAAGGCCTATACGAGCCTGCTCGAACTAAGGCCAAGATTGGCCAATCCAGACTAAAGCTTGAGACCGTTCAACTCGGACTAAAGGTCGAGATGGACTGACCGATTCTAAAGGTCGTGAGGGGTCGACCTAGACATATAGTGTAGATAGGTTGTCCTCGACCGAAAGTCAAGGCAGACCAACCTATGTCATAGGCCGTGACTGGTCAACTCAAGCATAAAGTGGAGATAGGTTGTCCTTTTTAGCATAAATGACTTTGGTTCCTAGAGATTTGATGAAGATATTATATAGTGACTTAATGAGGATGTGAGGAGTTTATGAAACCTTGATAAAGTAATGAAAGACTTGAAGAAATGGTGTGTTGATCAAGCTTGATGTGTGCTTAATCTAGCTATGACATGAAGATTTTAAAGCTTGAAGATTGAAGCTTAACATTAAGACAATTTGACATAGTATAGGTGTCTTGTGTCTGGTTGTAGTCTTTTAGCCTTTTAAATAGGTTTTTAATAGGTTATTTTGCTAGCTACTATAGTTTTGTTATTAACACTTTCAATCAGCTGATTTCACTTACGTCAAGTGAAATCAATAAATTAAACAAATAAATCAACTTGTTGAATATGTTAACAAACAATAAACTCTAGTTTTTCATAGAGATCGTGAATAGTTGGTTTTTTAAGCATGAAATCAGTGTGAATACTTTTGAAAATTCTCTCTCTCTTTGAACTATATAGATTTACAGCTATTCGTGAGGTTTTCTTTGCAATCTTGGAGTGTTTTGCTTGGTGTAAGATGTAACATCCCAACAGGATATTACGGATTTAATAATAAATAAAGAAATAATAAGTATTTTCATTTAATAATACCTCATTTCCCAAAATGCGGGAAATTTAAAACTTTTATTAACGTACAATAAAAGCCAAATATAATTCCAAAACCATAGTTTATAAACTGAAATAATAAACAAAATGTCTCATAAGAGTTTACAAATTATTTCCAAAACATAATAATTAAAAAGACTCCCATGCTATCCCCGCTCCGTGGCTAAGTCTCACCAACACCACCTGCATCAACATCAACTGCTCACTTGTACCGCGCACACGATCATCACCAAATACAAGCAGATAAGGTAAGCTTAACAGATTTAAGCATATAAAAGAGCATACACATATATAACACACAAATATATGTAGACAACACATTCATCCCATATGAATTCCAACCCATCTAATTCATTCCACATGGCCACAACCAAGTTATTCGTGTTCTACTTCTTCTAGTGATTACCCCAAGGTGACTTGCTGCCATACCTATCGACCACAACCGATAGAGCACGTTCGGGAAACCATTGCTACGAATCATGCACCGTAACACCAAGTGGAGTTCCCAAATACGAACATAGTTCGTAACGTCCCAAGACTACCAAACTCGTTAGTTATTCGCTGAGGAGGGCAATCTATCTGACCCATCCGTACTGGCCACAACCAACAGACTCACACCGGCAACACTCGCCAACCCGAGCTCAACTCAAGGGTTCCTCGTGTTCGTCCGTCATCCCGAGTGTAAGACCCAAGGAATTTAAATAATTAAATAAATAAATAACTAATAAATGCGGGTAGTGGGAGTCTTTATGACAATAAATGTTAATTGTTATAATGTGGAAAAGTATTAGATTAAGTGGTTAAGAGTACTTGGTTATGTTGAGAGGACTTGGGTTCAAGTCTAGTGTGTGCCATTAGTGTGATTTTTTAATTGTGTTTTATTTTACCAAAATATTATGAATGCGGAAGCATGGTTTAATTTTGTATGAATGTGTGAATTGATAGGAATAAGGTGATGGTTTGTTGGTGTGCATGTGTTTGATGGGTTGGAAGGAAGTGAGTTCGAATCTTGGTTAAAGTAAGCCTTTTATATTTTTATATTTTGCTAAGTGATGGAAAAATCTAAAAAACTGTAGAAATCCCCTAAAGTTGGGTGCAGTAATCAAAAGTAATGGTAATTAAACCTTGAATTTAAGTAATTTCGTTTTTATTATTGGTATTATTTATTTTGGGCTTAGTTTATGGGAGAGAGAGAAGAGTGAGTGAGCAAACTAAGAGTCATAAGGTGTGGTAAGTTGAGTGCTGAGAATTGCAAGCCAGTTGAATTTAAGTAATTTCGTTTTTATTATTGGTATTATTTATTTTGGGCTTAGTTTATGGGAGAGAGAGAAGAGTGAGTGAGCAAACTAAGAGTCATAAGGTGTGGTAAGTTGAGTGCTGAGAATTGCAAGCCAGAGAGGGAATTGCTTGACTATGTTCAAATCAAGATTTCAAAGTGATTTATGGGATGGTGAAATTGTGAAATTTACTTTTGGATTAAATTATTTGTGTAAGGGGAGCTATTTGGTTTTAATTTTTTTATTGTAAAATGATGTATGTTATGGGAACTATCCGATAATTGAGTCTAGGCAACAAGGTGATTTTGATCTTCAAAAAAAATGGGGTCATTGAGTTCGCAGTGATGGTGAGATAAAAATGGTTATTGTAGCTGGTATACGAAAAAAAAATATATATACGAGACAATGATTCGTGAAAAATGAAAAGAAGAGAAAAGAGAAGGGTCAATGTTTTTACAATGAATTTGTGGTATTCATATATTATGTTAAGATATGTTAGCTTTCAGATGGAATATTTTGTATATACATGATAATAAAAGAATGAGGAGATTTAGATTAATGTTGGGATTGTATAGTGTTAGACGGGAGGTTTAGGAAAAGAAAAAATGAGGTTATTATGAATAAAGTACATATAAGGATGGCTTTTATTATTATTATTATTATTATTATTATAATAATAATAAGAATAATACGATTGAGTGGTAAATGGTTGAGTGCAAGAGAGTAGTTTTTTTAGTGGACAAAATAGATTATAGAATAGTTTTTGTTGTTGTTTGGTTTACTGCATGTTACTAAATTATGAAATTATTTTATGGCCATCAGAAGTATTGCTTTTGCTTAATTGAGTTGCGGCTTGGAAATGATGTTCCTTGCTTGGTTTTCGTTGCATTATTTTCACATGAGATAGTAGAAAAATGCCTTCAAAGTGTTAATGTTAGTTAATTATTTTTTTGGTTACTTTGATATTTAAGGTGTTTGAGTCCTTTAATTATTATGAAATTAGTGGTGAGTAATTTTTGGAATCCGGACAGTAATATAGTTGGATTGGATGAGTAAAACAAAATTAAAGTTATATTAAAGTTTACGTGTAATATAATTTTGGTTAAATTACCTTTTTGGTCCTTCTATTTGTCATGAAATTTCATTTTGGTTCTCACATTTTTTTTTGTCTCAATTTGGTCCTCATTTTCTTAAAAATGACTCAATTTGGTCCTGACCGTTAACTTTGACCAGACGATGTTAAAGTCAACGTCACGTGTCAATTTCTGTTTTTTTTTTTATTTTTTTAATATTTTTTGAATTTTTTTTTTTAATTTTTTTCTTTTTGACACATGTCACTTCACAGTTGTGCCACGTGTCAAAGTGACTCAATTTGGTCCCTATATTTGTTTTTAGTTTCAATTTAGTCCTAATTTTTGTAAAAATGAAGCAATATTGTCCTTCCTCAAATTGAGTCATTTTTAAGAAAATGAGAACCAAATTGAGACAACGAAAAGCGTGATGACCAAAATGAAATTTCATGACAAATAGAGGAACCAAAAGGGTAATTTAACCTATAATTTTTATAAAGCTAAATATATTATAGTGTACAAGAGTTAAAAGTTGGATGATCTAGTGGAGTAAAAATATTTTTGGGTGTCTTAAGTTTTGGTTTACGAGTAGTGGATTTTTTTTCCAAGATGTAATAAATGTTTATTTTGTATATAGTATTTTATAATTGTATAATGTTGATAAAATATTATATGAATATAAAAGTTAAAAGGTTTAATTTATTATTTTAGTGGTTGCGGTTATAAATTTAATTATTACCTGTATTTTTACTTTGACGGAGTAATTAAATACTTTAAATGTTTGTATATTACACTTAGTTAGTAAGATGTAGGTATTTTACGTGTACTAAATATAAAATGTTGGAGTTTTATTTTGGTTTGAAAACCAATGCATGCATAAGTAACTTCTTTACTAAATGGCAATGGAAGGTCAAATTATGGTTTTTTTTTTATGTAAACACAAAAGATAAAAAAATAAATTAAATAAATTGGGGTATAGTTTTTAATTCTATTTCTATTAGCAGAATTATATTGGTGATATATTAGATAATAACTTGTATGGACTTTCAGTAAACTTTTGGTAGTTTATGTATTCTTGGATTATTGTATTAAAGACAATATAATATAAAATTTTGAATTATTATATTATTTTAAGATAATATAATAATATAAGGTGATTGTGGTAGTATGGGCTAGGTGGTTGCAGCCCAATTTTTCCTGGCGGCGCTTAAGCAGTGCCAGACGATAGTGCAGGGGTAGTGGTTCGTTGCAAATGGATTTGCATGGATGGACTTGATGACTTAGTCAGGATATGCTAGATTAGTTACGAGCAAGGAGGTTCGTAACGGAGATTGGAGATGTGTGATTGATGCGGACGGGGAGGTTCGTATCTATTGTACTCTTGTGTGGGGATACGAGCGGGGAGGTTTGTATGTTCTGTGCTCACACTTGAGGCTGCTATGAGCGGGGATGTTCATAGTAGGTGTTCACGCATGTTAGACTACGAGCGGGAAGGTTCGTAGAGTTGGACCACGAACGGGAAAGTTCATGGAAGTATTTAAATCCCTAAGACCAGTTTGAGTGTGTATATTGTATAGGGCAATGTGTTTTTCTTACTTTCATTTTAATGTGTTCCGATGTGGACTTGGACCAGGAAATGCTTGACTGTGTCATGAGCGGGTAGGTTCATGGCTGGTGGTGAACACGTGATAATATGAGCGAGGAGGTTCATATTATGGTGCTCTCGTGTGAGGATACGAGCGGGGAGGTTCGTATGTTTCGTGCTCACACTTGAGGACTGCTGCGAGCGGGGAGTTTCGTAGCTGTTAGATCATGTGTGATGGACTACGGACGGGAAGGTCCGTAGAGTTGGACTACGAGCGGAGAGGTTTGTAGAGGTAGGACCACGAGCGGGCAGGTTCTTGGAAGCATATATATCCTGGGTCCATGGTTAAGAAATTTTGGGTTGGAAACTGTAGGGCAGTAAGGTTTCTTGTTTAAGCATTGGCTGAAATAAATTAATTTTGGGATGAACTTATATGTATTAAATTATACGTTTATATTGTTACATGAGCTCACCCTTTCTGTGTGTGTTTGGCGATGATCGTGTAATTCGTTACACGGGAGCAGATGTTGTTTCAGGTGGAGTTGGTGACACTTAAAGCCGGAGAGAGGATAACTTAGGAAGTTTTATAGACTATGTTTGACTATTTTTTAACCATTTAGTTGATCAGTTTTGAATTATGTAAACCTAAAGTTTAATTTATGGTTTTCAATTTTGAGACATTTTATTAGGGTTTTAATTTTCCCACATTTTGGAAAAGCATTTAGAAAAATAATGGTATATTTAATACTATTTTACTTTATTTTATTTAAATTAGTAATATCGGACCGGGATGTTACACTGAGCTCAACTTGAGGGATGCATTTCGAGCTCAACTCGAGGAATGCTACGTGGTTAACCCCTATCCCGAGCTCAACTCAAGGGATATGTTTCGAGCTCAACTCAAGGAACCCAACAATCTCACCTTTGAACCATCACCAAAAGTCTTGTAGATCACACCTGCAAATTCAAAACTAGGACTTACAACAGCCAAATCACCTAGCGGGGGACACGTACCGCTAGGCTTTAGCAGCTTCCAAATCGCCTGGCAGGGGACACGTACCGCCAGGCGCCAAACGCCTCAAAACCACCAAAAATTGAAGACACCGCTTGGCGGGACAGTTCACACCGCCAGGCGCATCCACGTTAAAACCTCACTGATTCCGCCGCAACCGCCTAGTGGATCCACCTTCACCGCCAGGCAGAATTCATACCAAACCCCACTAACATTGTTGCTATCGCTTGGCGGTCTAAAACCACCGCCAGGCGCTATATCAGTACAAACACGGTTCTGGTTTCTTTGCAATCCTGCACAGATTAAATTACTCACCCAAGCATCATGACTTACGATATTTCCTCCAGTTTATGGAATTTCCTTTCTAGTGGCTTACTTACTGTCCAATTCCCTACTTTCATCTAAATTCAACCACACAAGGGTACAATTTGGCTTTCTTAAAGCCAACCTTATTCAACACTACCACACCACAATGCACTCCTAGTGCTTAATCCTTAACTTAATTCTAGTCATTACAACCATTCCCAACGCATTCCCCTTTCTAGCGTTAGCTTTGAGTTAAACTCTATTCAATACAATAGGTCAAGTCTCTAAACTCCTTGCACCCAACTTATCCAAGTCCAGAATTCCTACTATGCCATAATTGATATAAGCAAGACCTATAATAGCTAATATCATTACATCCTAAGGTAATCCCAACCTCTTTAATTCATGCCCAAGAACTCCATCATCAAATTCCCCCAGATATCACAGAATCTAATCTATTAATCCCAACTAAAACTGTAACAGCACCCAAAACCATCCCCGTATCCAGCTGCCACGCAGACCCATTGCCTCTGCGTTGGCGCCTAGCAGCAAACCCTGAGCCGCCAAGCGGTGCATGGGATTCTGGCCAATTTCCCATAATTTGCAGCACTTGCAAGGAACCCTTTACGCCCCTCCAATGCTTTTCTCTATCGATATTAGTCGTTTCTCTCAAAAAATACGATAACAATGTAACCATTAAACACCCTAACTGATTCCAGCAACAATTTTAGTACAATTAACCACTATTACGATCAGTTCTACACAACCTCCCCTAATTCTCGCAAACCTAAAAGGGTTTATAAGGGTTCTCTCAAATTAACTCTAATTGACAACGAAATTCCCCAATCTCTATCATCCAATATTCAATTAAAAGCTAAAGGTTCATTTCCTTTCGTTTGGATTTCAACCAAAACACTCAAAACACCAAAACCAAGCCAAAATTGGCTCGCGTCACCTGGCGGGTGTTCATCACCGCCAGGCAGTTCAAGCAAAAACCCAGCAACTGATTTGGTTTGTCACGCGTCGCCTAGCGGCACCAAGCTCACTGTCAGGCGGTTCCTCTTTGGAACCCAGAAAACAAGCACAAGTATATATCTCGCTTGGCGGCAATTCATCGTCTGCCAGACGATTTCTGAAAAATTTCCAAAAACCCAGAATTCGCGAAATTATTCAACAGAAAACAGGTAATTTGTACATCATACATTATATCCTTAACAAAACAACATAAATTTCGGGTTCAGCTCCCATAACTTGGTTTTCCTACGCTTAAAGCTTTGACAATTGCAAAGTTCTCCCTTGAATCACCAAAACCCTCCTGGATTCTTCTCAATTCAGCCCCACAACCTCACTCAACCTCACCAATCTAAATAATTTTCGTGCTCTAATTCTGAGTACAATCCCAGCTTGCCAAAACCCTCTCTATTAACCCAATTTTGCTCTTTAAAGGGTGCCTAAAAGCTAGGTTAATTACCTAAAACGAAAATTGAGTCTTAATTAGTTGTTAATGACACTCACTATCTCATTATGGCTGTTTTCCAGCCACCTCTCAGCTACCATACAACTAGGGTTTTCCCTCAACTTTTCATATTCAAGTCAAAGCCAAAAATACCAAAAAAATAAGGTTTTAATTTAGGTTCTCCAAGGTTTGAACCCAAACCACCATTCCAATGCCAAGTTAGTGTTAAACCATCAAGCCAATTCATGTTTCTTACTAACTAATATAATTCAAATATCTTATTATTCCACATCACGATTATCATATATTTAAAACAATAACAAATAATAACACAAAATTGTTATACATAAGACTTGAACCTAAGTGCTCTCACACATATAAAGTACTCTCAACCATTTGAGCTAGTACTTTTCTACATCATACTAATCAGAATTTAATGTCATAAATGCTCTTCCCACCCGCATTTATTAATTAATTATTTATTTAATTAATTAAATTCTACGGGTCTTACATAAGAGACTTGGAGAAAGAGGTTTAGTTGGCTAGGGAGATTCATCACCAAGGTTTGGTCTTTCTTAAGTTTCTGGGTGTTGCCTTGTGTGATTCCAAGTTTGTAAGTGGGAGTCTAGTCGTGCTTTATTGAGATTCTTGTGCGATTCAAGGGTCTTAGAGTAATTTCACATTTTCAAAAGTGTAATCTTGGTGAATTTTGTAAAACTTTTGATATAGTGGAGTGTCATACTAAAGTTGCCTTGACAAACTAGATGTAGCTCATTTTTGGGTGACTAATACAAAAAAATTTGTGTTCAAGTGTCTAATCTTCCTCTCCTTATTTGTACTTTGATAAAAATTTTCAAGAAATCTGGGTTAATCAATCTTTTTGTGGTATTATGGTGAATTGATGTAATCTGGTGTTGTAATTGTGTTTGTTTTATTGATTGAAAACAATCTTGATTGGTTGTGCAAGTTTTTTCTGTGTTTATCATCAATTGCATTTTTCTACATAATTCCTAGTATTTTAGTATGTTGAATTTATATTTTAATATCTGTTGAATCATACTAGTATATATATTTGATTGTCTGTTAAGTGAAATTAATTTGTTAACTATGTTTTAATTCGATTAAAAATGTGTGTTCCAGTAATTATTGAAGGCTGAATTGTTGGTCAATTTGATTGAAAGTAAAGACTTTTTTATAAATTTTAATTGAACCTAATGTTGGCAAAAAGAAGGAAGCCTAGTGATTTTGAATGATGATCAAGCAATGAATGATGATCAAACAAGAATGAAGACAAAATGTTTAAATGTTTAAAGTTATCTTGTAAAATAAAATAAGTGTGTTGTAGAATAGTTTTACTTAAACTTAGAATCAACAGCATAACCTTTGTCTCTCTAAGGTTTCTCATTTTTGGAAAAATTGCAGTGATAATCGATTATAATCGATTATCACTAATGATAATCGATTATCTATGCAAAACTTTTATTTTTCGAAATCCTACTAAAATAATCGATTATCTCCTGAAATAATCGATTATCCTATTCAAAATTTGTTTTCAGAAAACCTATTGGAATAATTGATTATCCTTAGTGATAATCGATTATCCTTGGCTGTTGGAACATGACGTTTTAGTTTTTAACCTAATTTTCGAAAACCCTATTTATAGAACTGTAGATTAACTTCGAAAATACCTTTTTGAGAAGCTAGAGTGCTAGTGTTGTGACTGCAAAAGAGGTTATTCGGGTGTTCTCAAAAGAGCTTTGAAAAACTTAGTGTGGGTAGAGCGATAACTTTTCCTAAGAGGGTTTCTAGGAGATTGAGTGTCGTTGTTGTTGGTAGGAAAGCTAGGTCAAGTTCTCTGTGTGATTCAGAGAAAGGTTGTTCATCTCTTGGGTCTTCAAGAGAGGTCTTTTCTTTTCCCTATTATCTTGTTATCTGATTGTAATATGATATTTGTTAGTGATTGAGTTAATCTCTTTATTTGAAGAGATTAACAATTGGACGTATGATCTTTTGATCTGAACCAATATAAATATTTGTGTCAATTCTTCTTCTCTATCTCTTTATTTTATCTACTATTTCATTTAAAGGAATTGATATTTAAATTAATCGGTAAAATTTCAGAAAATTTTTAAAATATTAATTTTAATATTGAAAAGTAATTCACCCCTCTTGATTTTTGTCCAAATCCTAAACATTCCGTTGTGCAATACTAACACCTAATTTTCAATCACAGTCAATTCAACCTTATTTCTTGGCTAAGAAATTCCTTTAAATTTTACCGTCCTGAAATGAAGGTCAAGACGGATGGACCTGTGCGGAAGGTTGTTTGAAGCTAAAGTTTGAATTTCATGTTAATTGTTACTTATATGTCTAGTAATATGTTTAAAAGGAAGTCCAGGATGGACTGTGAGCCATAAGATATTTGTGGCATTTTGGCCTTTTAAACTTTTTCATTGAGAATTTTTTGATCTTATGAGTTTCTTTACTTGTATGCCTTAATCCATGTGAATTAGGGCCAAACCCTATAAAGTAGGTCTGACCGTTCTACTCACCAAGATTTTTTATACTTATTATTTTTCACAATCTATTATCTACCACGTAAAAAAGCACATAATGTTATAAAGTATAATTACTTAATCTTATTTTTCACATAAGGTATTATATATGTGCAGCATCATAGTTAATTATATCATTAAATAAAATTAATTATATGATATATTAAAAAAGTTATATAATTTGTCATTCATCTTTAAAAAAAAATTATTGACATCAGATCTATTCATAATTTTAAGTGTTTTTTTTTTCTTTTACAATCCTTCTCGACCAAAGAGTCAACATTCCTCCTTTTTTTCTTTCTCTTACTTTCTAATAAACTCTATTTCATAGTATACAAACACAGACTGATCATGCTTTTACCTGTTATGTTTGGTTGAAAAAAAAAAAATTCGTTCTAACTGGAGCCCACTAATTGTAGTGGTTGGTCCCTTGCTAGAGTTGCACACACCATGATTGAGCCTCTGTACAGTTATTACAGTGCATGAATTTTACGAATATCAGTGCACAATTAATAAGTAGCAGTGTGCAAAATTTGTAATCGGGTGATGCAGGATCCGTGAACGTTTTCACCGGAAATGTGACCGCTATCTACTATCACTTAAATACTATATATGTGGTGATAGCACTGGTGGCCTAGCTATTTAAATGCTATACATGTGGTGCTAGCAAATGACACTTCAATCGGGTAGTTTGTACTTTGAAAAGATAAACTATTTTATTTTTATTTGCATTTTTTTTAAGTAATTCTCCCTTTTCTCTTCATTTAGTAGACAAAGAAAAGAAAGAATAATATATATATATATATATATGTATATATGAAAAAAATATATAAAAAATAGAGAAATAAAAATAAATAAGTATTTGCTCAAGCAGCAAAAAGACTAAAAAGTGTTGAAGTGAAATTGAAAAACATAAATATAAAAGAGAAGTGCAATTGTAATCTTAAAGCTGTACATTATTTGCACTTTTCTTGAATTTTCTCTATTTCTCCTGTCTTTGGCTTTTAAGATTATATTCCCTAAATTAATCCACTTTTACGGCTATCTCATTACAACATTTATGAATTTTCCTAGCATGTTATTCAATGATAATAAATATTAATGTCTTGTTAAGATATGGTAACACTACAAAAAATAATGTAAATTGTGATAATTTTAATATGATGATAAATGAAAATTATTACTTTTTACGGTATAATATGATAGTTGATAAACCACCATTTATTATTTTTGAATAATTGTCACAATTTACAATTTATATGTAAATTATGTTAGGTTTACAAGGAAGGGTATCAGTGGGGAGATACAACACCAAATGAGACTTGAGTCCAACCATATAAGACACTGACACCATTCTCAACCCAAAACCTTAAAGTAATAGGTTTATGGATTTTTATTCTTATATAGTATTTTACTTCCTATTTCTGGTCAATGTGGGACGTAGACTCACATTTGATTTCGTAACAAATTATACAACATTTTTAACCGTCATGTTTTTAATAAATATGAATATTTTACTTTTCTCTTTCCTATTTTTGTCACTTTCCCTCTCACTTGTAATGAGGCCCAATTTGTGGTCTTTTAAACTTTTGCCTCCCACATTTCCAAACACTTCCACTTACATTTTGGAGACCTACTCACCAAACCCTCTCAGGCTCGTTTCACTCCAACCCTTGCATTTCAAAACGCTTCCTCTGGCTCACATTTTGGAAACCCACTCACCGAGGTTCACATTACATTCAGTTCTCTCTCATATTTGCATATGCACCTTTATCTAATTGTAACTATTGATTTGTTTTCGCTTGGTAGCCCGATGGATTCCTCACCTTTTTATTTTTTCTTCCTAGCAGGAAATAAGAGTTATGAACCTGTAAGTGAATAATTCTCTATAAAACTCAATCCATAATGTTATATTAATTATTTTTAGATTGAAATACTCTTAATTGAAATCAGAATAAGGTTGTATTGGTGAAAGATGAAATTTATCGGTTTAGTTCAATTTGGTCTCCTTATTATTGGTCGATTAATTTAGTTTCTCAATTATTTAAAATAGTTCAATTTGGTCATCTCTGTTAAGTTGGAGTTAACACCGTGTCTATACAGAACACGTGTCAAACTGTAAAATTTTTAATTTTTTAATTTTTTTTAAATTTTTTAAATCTTTAATTTTTTTTCTAAAAATTTATAATCTGTCACGTGTTAGGTTACTGTCGTGCCATGTGACAATTTACAATCATGACACATGACAGTGGTAATAATTATTTTCAATTTAGTGCTCTATTTCAATTTTTGATTCAAGTTAGTTCACATATTTATTAAAGCGATCCAATTTTAAAGAATAGGGTACTAAATAGAACAAAAAATTTAAATAAAGGATTAAATTGAAAACAACTATTATTACTGTCACGTGTCACTACTGTAAACTGCCACGTGGCACGACGGTAACCTGACATGTGGCAGTTTATAAATATTTAGAAAGAAATTAAAAATTAAAAAAAAGAAGTTAAAACAATTAAAAATTTTACGGCTTGACATATGTCTTATACGGACACGGTGTTAACTCCAACTTAATAGAGATGACCAAATTGAATTCTTTTAAATAATTGGGGAACTAAATTGAACTAACCAATAATAAGGGGACCAAATTGAACTAAACAAAAAAATCAGGGGATTAAATCAGTAATTATACCTTAACTAAAAGATATGAACTAACTTTGTTTGTACCCAAAGTATGCACTTTTTATTTTTCTTTTCTTAGTTGTTAGCAACAAGATCATAGGTGTTTTATTATTCACTTGTAGCATTTCCCAATCAAATGTTTTAAAATTTGAATCCAAAGTGATGTGTATCTTAATTCTTGAACTACTTCTTAACGTCTCTGTTTTAGTTTGTTACGTTGGGTGCTTTTGGGCTCACGTACTTTGTTAGATTTCTGTTATACCTCTATATCATCACTCCTTGTATATATAAACAGTCTTTTATGTCATAATAAAACAAGGAGCTTATGTTGATCTGTAATGTTTGTTATGGTATCACGAGCCTTAATTTGATGGGCTCCTCTTCGCTTTGTCACCATGACCGACCCTCAAACACCTAGTCTACATAGTTATTTGTATCTGTATCATAGTAAAAATGTAGCAATCTCATTGGTTTCTCCTCTTCTTGACCCCAACAATTATCATGTGTGGAGTAGATCTATGTTAACTGCTCTTAGTGCGAAAAATAAACTTGAGTTTGTGACTAGAACTGCACCTCAACCTCCGATTTCTAATCCTCTCCATCACGCTTCGAAACGTTGCAACAACATCGTGGTTTCATGGATTCTGCATTTTGTTTCAGAGCAAATTCGTCATAGGATCCTTTGGATGGACAATGCAGAAGATATATGGCTGGACCTCAAATCACAATATGCCCAAGCATATTTGTTGTGTATCTTTGAGCTGCAATATGAAGCCTCTTCTTTGAAGCAAGGTGATCTTTTTATTACCAATTTCTTCACTAAACTCTACATTCTTTGGGACGAAATGGAAAACTAGTGTACAGATCCCGTCTGTGCATGTCACCTAAGTGCTCTTGCAAAGTCTCGTTTCCCATCACTCAACGTAAACTCAAAGATAGAGCGATGCAGTTTTTGTGCGGGTTGAACAAACAATTAGCAATGTTCGATCCCAAGTTTTGCTTCTGGATCCTTTGCCATAGATTTCTAAAATTTTCTCTTATGATGCTCAGCAATAACGTCAATTGGCAGTGCCTATTCTCAGAATCTCTGATTAATGCTACCACTTCTATTTCCTGCACTTTTTGTGGTCACCCAGGAGCTGTTTGTTATCGCAAGCATGGTTTCCCTAACCACAAGAGCTAATCCGTTTCTTGTTGCAATAAAGTTTGCACTCATTGTGTTCGTCAAGGACATACCATTGATATTTGATATTGCAAACATGGGTTTCTCCCTAGATACAAATTTTTTGATTCTAAGCATGACATCAACAATATTTTGACAGAGATTGGTGAAGTCATTATGATTGATCAACGGAAAGCTTTAGAGCCTCAGAATCCTAATCTTCGTTTCTCTCCACACCAATTTCATGCATTGCTGGATTTAATTCAGCAAACCAATTCATATCGCTTCTTTTATGTCTTCCTCTCATGTCAATCAAATTGGTTCCCTTACTTCCTTATCAGGTAATATCCAACCACATTCTGCAACTCCCTTGATATTAGATTCAGGAGTTATTGATCATGTTTCCTCTTCATTAACACATTTTACTTCTTTTCAAGCTATTAAACCACTTCTTGTTAAACTCCCTACGGGACAACATGTTTATGCTACACATTCTGGCAATATTCATTTTTGTCATTCTTTCCACCTCACCAATGTTTTGTATATTCCTTCTTTTACTTTTAATCTCATTTCAATTTCTAAACTCCTATCCTCACTTCATTGTGAATTAATTTTCTCACATAATTCTTGCATTATACAGGATTTGAACAACAAATAGCATATTGGTACAGTTGATGTCAATGTTGTGTTATACACTCTCACTTTTCTAAATGAGGATGGGAGTTCTATTTCTACTACCATTGTTCACCCCCAATGTACTAAAACTCCCATAGACTTGTGGCATTTTCGTCTAGGACACCCTTCCCCTCAACATATACAATAAAGGAAACACACATATTCTTGGTTGGCAGGGATTAAACTTTTACTTGAGATACAAGTCATCATGTTAAACAACGAAAATTGTATTTCTCATTAAGTCATTCTTATACTACTGCCCCTTTTGCTCTTTTACATATAGATATTTGGGTCCTTGCTCCACTACTTCCATGTTTGGTCACAAATATTTTTTGACTATTGTAGATTATCATACACATTACATTTGGATTTTCCTCATGCAATCTAAATCTGCAACACACTCCCACATCGTTCATTTCACCATTCAAATGGAAAAACAGTTCACCATGCCTATTAAGATAATTTGAATAGATAATGGAGTTGAACTTCTGATACATGATTATTTTTCTTCAAAGGGTATTATTCACCAAACTACATGCATTGAAACTCTACAACAAAATGGAATTGTTGAACGAAAGCATCAACATGTTTTAAATGTTTCAAGAGCATTACATTTTCAATCCAATCAACCTTTAACTTGCTAGTGTGTTGCTCTTTCACACGTTGCATATCTCATCAATTGCATTCCTACTCCTTTTTTACAAAATGTTTCACCATTTGAAAAGCTTTATCAACATGCATGTGACATTACCAATTTATGTATTTTTGGTTGTTTGTGTTATGCAAGTACAATCCTTGCTCAACGTAAGAAACTAGACCATTGTGCTCATCAATCCATCTTTCTTGATTTCCAAAATCATACCAAAGGATATTTACTATATAACCTCCATAATCATGACATTACTGTATCTCAACATGTCATATTTTACGAAGACCATTTCCCTATCATTCCTTCCTCTTCTCCTACCTCATCTCCTTCCTTACCCTTACCTTGTCCTTCCTCATTTTCCCTTCCGGATCACTTTGATAGTATTCCTGCTCCTGACCCTCCCTTAGCACTAATTCTTCTCTCCCTACCCTTTGTCGTTCAAACAAAACTTGTCATCCTCCTACTTACTTAAAAGATTTTCATAGTACATTTACATCAACTGGTAGTACTCTTATTGTTCGTTATCCTCTTAAACATTTCATTTCATATACTTGCCTTTTACCATCCTTTCATAAATTTATCATGTTTATATCCATGACTAAACCAAAAACATATAATGAAGTTGCTAAGTTTGATTATTGGCTTAAAGCTATGCTTTCTGAGCTTACTACTTTACAAATGAGCGAGACTTGGGTTCTTATAGATTTATCTCCTCATAAAACTCTTATTGGATGTCGTTGGATTTTTAAGATCAAACACAATGTTGATTATAAGACCCAGGAAATTTATATAAATAATAATTAATAAATTACAAATAAAGGTGGGTTGGAAGTACCCCTAAGAGAATTTCTTGGCAAGCCATAGGTAAGGAATAGTACTAGCTCAAATTGTTGAAAGTACTAAGGTATGTTGAAAGGACTTGGGTTTGAATCATGTGTATGCCAATTGTGTGATATTTTAATTGTGTTTTATTTTACATATATATTGTGAATGCGAAAGCATGTATGCGTGAAATTGATGTGAAACATGTATTGGTTTGATGGTTGAGCATGTTCTTAGTAAATTGGAAGGATGTGTGTTCGACCCTTAGCTAAGGTGAGTAGACTCTTTCTTTTTTATGTTTTAATGTTTCTGCTAGGTGTTGGAAAACCTCTAAACCTTATAAATTCCTTGGGAAAACAAAGGGATGAGATGGTGCAACTAGGGGCAATGAAGGCATCAGTTAATGGCCACTAACCATTTATTTTACTTAATTTCGTTTTATTTATTTATTTATTTTTGGGCTAGAAATGTGAGGGAGAGAGGAAAATGAGTGAGAAAATAGAGATCCATAAAGTGTGGCAGTAGTGAGGGTTAGGGAGAACTGGGAAATTGTGATCCATAGAGAAATTTAGTGTTGAGGGGGAGTTGGAATGGAGGCAAGGAGAGGAGCCCTTTAGGAACTAGGAAGAATCCATTAAGATTGCATTTGGAGCAAGGAAGCCAGGTAAGGGGAGCTGTCCTTATGCGTTTTCCTTTCAATTAATTTGTTTGGATGATGCCATGATGTGGATGCTTGATTTTTATTTCATTATGTGCTATTTTCGCAAATTCTGGGTTTCTGCCCAGAAACCGCTTGGCGGCTATGAAGGCCTGCCAGGCGGCACAACCTATTTTGTTCATGTGTTATGGGTTCAGTGAGGAACCACCTAGTGGTAATGATGAACTGTCAAGCAGCACGAATTGGCACAATGTGTTCTTGTTTGATTTTTGGTGTTTTCATGATGGGTTGGATGTTCTACGGTTTATGGGTCTTTGTTGATATGTTACATAACACAATCGATTGATAGTGATTGCTTTTACTCTAATTGGAAGATCAGAGGTTTTGATGAACATGAGGGTTTCTTAAGGGTTTGGGAAATGAATGCGAGATTTTAATATGCCAATATCGAAATTGTTTATGATGACATTATCTACATTAGCTGAAAATGCGTGTCTGGTGAACATGTGATTGGATGCAATTTGTTTGTACTAAGAGGTTGAATCACATTTTGAGGGATTCGGGTTTGTTTTCGACAGGTGAAAGGAAATCTAGAGTTCTAGAATTCTGATGCACCGCCTGGCGATAACTGTGTTCCGCCAGGCAATAAAGAGTGGCCAGCAACTTGTTTTGGCGTGCTTAATGAAAAAAATAAGATTATGGTTACTAGGGATACTTTTGGTCTAAAAATGGGCGTCATTGCATGATGTAAAGGATTCAATTGGATGTGTTGATCAATGAATTAGAGTTAGGGAGTCAAATGAAACTTGAAGTGATTTAAGATATGGAAAAGAAAAGAGTTAAGATAGGTTCTGTTTACTGTAAAACCCTGGGTGGATATTACTAGATAAAGCATGTATCATATAGTTTCTTTTGGAATTTAAAATAATATATAAAGTTCCCAAGCGCGGGAAAATTTAAAACTTATCTCGCTGTAGTTCAATTACACTACTCCATCTTTATGACAAGTTCATAGTAGAGAAAACATCATAAAAATTTATTACAAAATGTTTGAACTAAAACATAGTGAAAAATCCCCCATAGTTTGTCCCGCTTTGTCTATATGCATCAACATGCTCACCTGGGTTCACATCTGCTCCCGCATGACAAGTTACACGATCATCGTCAAACACAAACATAAAGGGTGAGTTGAGAAAGAAAATAACACAATAAATAAATAATAGATTTAACCCTCACCTAATCCCTCTCATTTATTTTTAATTCATCAATTACTTCCCACATTCTACCCGAATATCATAACCTATATGAGAAAGATCCATTCACCACCTTGGTCTTTAGGGATTATCATGCTCCCACGAACCTACCCGCTCGTGGTCCAACTCTACGGACCTCCTCGCCCATAGTCCAACTCTGCGAACCTGCTCGCTCGTAGTCCAACATGCGTGAACACCTACTATGAACCTCCCCACTCATAGTAGCCTCAAGTGTGAGCACGGAACATACTAACTTTCCCGCTCGTATCCCCACACAAGAGTACAACAGATACGGACCTCCCCGCCCGCATCAATCACGCATCTCGAATCTCCGTTATGAACCTCCCCGGTCATAACTAATCCACATATTCTTGAGCAAGCCATCAAGTTCATCCATGCAAATACAGACCCCTACCCCGACACTATCGCCTGGCGCTGTCGAAGCGTCGCTAGACAAAATTGGGCAACCAACAAGAATATGAGCTATAAATGAAAGAAAAACAAAAAAAGTTTTGCTAGTGGTATTGGCATCTTCTTGCATATTCAACCCACAAATCAAAATTAGTAAAAATTGTACATTATCTCTTAGCACCCATGATGCACGGATACGATACGTGTATTAGATACAACATGTACTTGATATGTCAATACGTTTATTTTGAAAATAATAGAACACGATACGTGATATATACACAATATATGAATATTGAAAAGTGTGTACAATAATTCTTAAAAACATAATAAATATATGATTGTTATTGTGTTAATCCAAATTAAAACTATATGTACTAAAGTTATCAACATAAAAAATATAAATTATTGTCATCCTAAAAGTACTACTATAAGAAAACTCTTAAACAATGACCAATTTTAGTAACAAAAAATATGTTAGAGACCAATTTTCTAATTAGAGACCAATTTATAGACTAATTATTTTGGTAGCCGAAACCTTGGTAGCTAATGTTAGTGACTAATTTAGAAACCAATTATTTTGATAATTAAAGTCTTGGTAGCTAATGTTAATGACCAATTTAGAAATTAATTCATAATAAAAATTATTTTAATTATCAATTTAGGGAGTAATTATAATTTTTTGAAACTATTTTAGTTGCCAATAATTTTTATTTTTTAAATTGATACTTAAATTGGTCACTATATAATGACTAATTATTTTTGTTACTAAAATTGATTATTATTCAAAGATTTTCTTGTACCGTACTACGACTTTGTAAATTAGATAATTAATTGATAAGTATCGATAAAGTATCTTAAAATATCGGATACAAATACATGTCGGACATGAATATGTGACCCAAGTTGAAGTATTGGTGCATCATAGTTTATAACACTAAGGAAATGCTTGTCTGAGAAAAGAGTGAGACTAATTTACACTCACAGTTTTGTCAAATATTATTTGTTCTCTTTATCCTAATAATTCTTTATAATGAGAATATATAAAATATTAGATCTAGATTTGGCTCCTAAAAAAAATGGCTAAAGCATGTAATTTTACTGGTTAACTACATACTCATCGGCTAGTTTTTTAATATATTAATGATCTGGTATAGTATTTGTTAATTTTCATATATGAAAAATAATAACAACAAAATTGGAAAAATAATAATACTTTAGTTGTTAATTTTTCCATCACCACCTTTTGTTATTTCTCTATATATAGCATATGAGAGTTTTAAAATAACAAGAGATGCTTTAATTATATCCGTATATCATGTGATTGTATGGTTTCCTTCTTCATTTGAATTTATTAAGGAAAACATTATAGCTCTAACATTTGGGATGCAGTACATTGAAGGGTTGAACTCTTGTTCATAGAGTTGTTTAGTTCTAACACAGGTAAATAGTGTTGTTTATTTTTATGGGTTTAATTTTTTTTAAATAATTTTGGATTTATATTTAATATGAATATTTTTATATATTTTATTGTGCTTTTTAGTGTTGGTGCTTAGGACCATAGGAATTTTGTTCATAGTTGCACAATCATCTCAATGTTACTAATGAAGTATAATCTAGAAAAAGATATTACTAAAACTTATTAAACTTATTATATTGCTATCTAATTTAATTACTTATGTTCTCATTCTTTATTCATAGTAGGCACCAGATGTTAAGAGCGACGTGTCATCTCCAAATGATGTAATTGAATCAAGTGGTGAAAGCAAATTTTAAGATTTGGATAAAAACTTTAGTTGTAGAATTGTATGATAAATATCTAAAGTTGTCTCTTTTTTTTTTATACTTGAACTTGGTACTCTGATGTAATTATATTTAATGAAATATAATGTTTGTTAATTTTTTTGTAGTATCATTTTTTATATATTTTTTAAATTTTCATTATTAAAAATAAATTTTATTGAATTATGAAATTATAAATATACGTGGATAATAATAAATAATAAAATATTCAAATCATGACAGATGATAATAGTGGTAGTTATAAACATCGTACCATACTGTGAATTATGGTGTTTTTAAGTATCACTATTTTCGGTACAATTAATTTTCTTTAAAAAATTAAGACGGTTTTAACTACCGCAATTTATCCCAAGAAACCGACACTTCATACAATATAAAAAATAACAGTTGTTGAAACCGTCACTTTATACTTTGAGACGACACAAATTGCGTCGATTTTTGAAATCACCATAGATGTAAATTATGGCTGTTAAAATTGCCACATTTTATGGAAAAAAAAATTATTGCTTACATGAGTGCTTTAAATGTATATGCAACCGTAAACACTTGACAGTTGGAGAGTTTATCTCATGTAGACTATATATCATATTTGATTCAAGTTTAGAGATGGCAAATAAACCCGTCCTCGTGGGTATTGCCCGAACCCGTCCCCGTTTTGACGGGGAATCCCCGCATTGACTGGGTATGGGTATGGGTATGGGGAATCCCCGACTTTTTCAGTTGGGTATGGGGATGGGTATGGGGATGTACATA
>Ga0214544_1002349_pt1 | contig 39915 bp, 23 predicted proteins | sample CNSS3metaG_FD_160074 | JGI IMG/M metagenome (GOLD analysis project Ga0214544, IMG submission 160074) | Root nodule microbial communities from cowpea collected in UCLA plant growth center, Los Angeles, California, USA - CNSS3 | ecosystem: Host-associated > Plants > Roots > Nodule | place: USA...
GTGTCATTTTATCAAAGTTCATAAGAACTATAAAAAAATTAAGATATAGAACTCTGCATTTTGAAATTGTCACGAGCTCTCAATCCCAAATGTAAAGGTGTTAAGTGAAGACTCATGAACGGTTGTTGTATTGCATCTTTAACAGAAATGATTAAAAAGAAGAATATACCATAACCTTCCAAAAAATCTTACATAAAAATGCAAACAATTAGCTTCCACTCACTAAAAAAACTTAAGAAAAATGTGCATACGATCATCCAAAAAAAATTCAGGTATAGTCGACCACTTGTAAAAGTAATAGAGCTATTTAGCATCTTAAATACTCATCAACCCCATTTTCCACCAACTCTCACTAACCCATGGCTTCTCTCTCCTCCACCGTGGACACACTGCTCTCCGGCACAAGCTCAATGGCCACGAACGACAACCCTAGAAAGCAATCACAATTCAGCCACAAAAGGCAAACAAACAAGCACTAAATAACACTCATGCACATGAAAAGAAGAAATTGTTTGGATTAATTAACAAACACACAATCAATAAGTAACATCAAAACCTTGAGATCGCATGGAGCATTGAATAGTTTGGTAAATTCTTGAAATATCTAAACTTTGTAACACAGAACACAATAATTAAAAAAAAAACAAAAAAAAATGAACAGAAAATAAGAAATGTAACGAAATCTAGTATCGAATCTTCTAAAGCTTTATAATCGGAGGCGAAGAGAAGGAATTGGATCGGAGGAAAGTAAATTACCTCAATGTCCTTAACGATCCTTGGTGATCCTTGGCGAGAAGATCGTGTCGGTGTTCCTTCGGGGGTGCTCATACCAGAGGTCAAAAGCATCTTCTTGATCGAAGTCTTTGAGTCTCTTAAAGGAGAGCTTGCGGTGGTGACGGAGAAACGACGCTAATGCCTTCGAATCCCATTGACAATGCTTTCCTCATTTCTCAATCACTCGCACATGTTGTATATACTATTCGCTTTCGATCCGAATCTAAACTGTGAAGAGAATGAGCAAGTTTGGTTGAGTGTAGGTGTTATAGTTGATTTGTTAGAGAAAACAAAATACTCTATATTTTATTTTATTTTTCTGCGGAAAAATATCCATAAAAAAACGATAGATTTCCTGCCAATTTTAATTTATTATAAAGCTTATTTGCAAATTTCTTTTCCCAAGAAAACATGCACCAAAAAATTTAAAATACCTGTGACTTTTCTTGCTTCTTTTAATTCATAAAATCAAATGAATAAATAATAAGTAAAACTGCAGTAAAATTTGCATGAAGTTCCTGCAAAAAAAATGTCAAGCGAAAATCAGTAAAAAAGTTTAATATTTTTTTACTAATTTAAATTTGCAGGAAAATTTGTAACAAATATAAAAGTTTTATGTGAATTTTTTTAAAAATTTAAATTCGCAAGAAAAGAATAATGTAACAATAAATTCATAACAAATTTTGCATCAAATTTCTATAAAAAAAATTTGCAATAAATTTGGCAGGTAATTAACAAATTTCTAGTAGTGTCAGAGTCAAATCAATTAGTAATGGAGATGGTTGGATGTTGAAGGTAATGTGCATATATCATAACCATGATGTGTCTCAGACATTAGTTGGTCACTCATTTGCTGGGAGGTTAAAATCTTTTGAACAGTCCTTGCTTGTTGACATGTCTAAGAGTCAAGTCAAGCCAACAAATATTCTACTCACTTTGAAAGAAAATAGTGAGTGTAATGTCACAACGATAAAACAATTTTATAATGCAAGATACACTTATAAATGATCATTGAGAGGTTCAAGAACTGAATTACAACACTTGATGACGTTGTTAGATCGTGATAATTACATCCATTGGAGTAGATGTCAAGTAGAATCTGAGGTGGTTAGTGATTTGTTTTGGACACATCCCAATTCTAATAAATTGTTGAATGGATTCAATATCGTATTCTTGATGGACACCACCTACAAAACCAACAAATATCGATTGCCATTACTTGAGATAGTGGGGGTGACATCTACAGGGTTGACTTTCTCTGCTAGGTTTGTATTCATATCTAGTGAACGAGAATCTAATTTTACTTGGGCCTTGGAAAGATTTAGAGGATTATTCATGACCTCTAAGGGCGGTCCACAAGTAATTGTGAGCGACAAAGACCTTGCTTTGATGAAGGCTATTGGCATTGTTTTTCCTGATTGTTATCATCTCCTCTGTCGATTCTATATTCAAAAAATGTGCAAGCGAAGTGCATAATATTAGTAAATTATGTTGACGCATGGGATGTTGTGATGGAAGCATGGAAAAATTTTATGTATTCAAACCTTCACTAATTGTGTTGACCACCTTCGTCATGTTTGTATTTCATGTTCTTTATTCTTTGAGTATGTCAATGAAAGTTGGATAATTCCTTACAAAAAATTCTTTGTAAAGGCATGGACAAATCAAGTAATGCATTTAGAAAACACAACATCAAACAAGTATGTTTCATTGTTATTTTCATCAGGTATCTTCTTAATTCACTTATGATATTGTTTATGTTAAATATAATAGGGTTGAATCAGCCCACTGGAGCCTGAAGAAAGTTCTAGGAAGTAGTATGGGAGACTTATGGTCGTGTTGGGATGCAATCCATAACGTTATTATCCTCCAACATAATAAAATCAAGGCGTCTTTCGAAAAAAGTATAAATTTGATCAGTGACGCGTATAAGGGAGGCATGTATAAAAGATTGGTTGGAATTGTATCAAGACATGCTTTAGGAATCATTGCTGATGAGGTTGAACGAGTCAATCATATAGGATTTGAAAGCGAGAGTTGTGGATGTGTGTGGAGAGCGACATATGGTCTACCATGTGCTTGTGAATTAGCACGATATGTCTATGGGGTGATTCCTCTTACTGTTCTTCATATAATGTGGACTAGATTAAGCTTCTCAAATATTTCATCAAATGAATCGCTTCCTAGGTTATGCATAAACAAGGAAATTGATATGGTATTGAATCGTTTCAGTGAAGTCGACATTGCAGGAAAGTAACAATCAAATAAAAATTACATGTAAATTGTGTGTCATGCAATGACATCAATGATGGCTCCAATGCAAAAATTTAAAACCAAAGGTGCACAACATAAAAAAGGTCATCGATCAGAACAATCCACTAAGCATGATCCATCCTACTTTGAGCATGTCGACGCCTTCTTTTCCTCCTAGAGTGGTCATTCCTTGAAAAGTGACACAAAATCTAAAAGGAATTGTAAAGAAAGTGCAATTCCGATGTTAGATCAGTTTCATCCTATTTTTCACCATTACATTGTCAATGTTGTTGATGTGGTTGTTGATGGCCATTGTAGGTATAGATGTATTGCTGCCTTGTTAGGGATGGGTGAGAAATCGTGGCCCCTAATCCGACATGAATACGCAAGATTAGTGGGATCTTATGATTGTCTTGAAGAACTAAGGAAGTCATTGTTAGTGGAGTCGTAAGCAAGGGTATGCTATATCTGTTTCCTGAAACGCTTGTGCCGCAAATGATTAGTGAATCCAGTCAACAAAGACGTATCCTCGGGCCCTTCGGGAAATCCTCCTAAAACATCGTGGTCCTGGCCTGCAACAACCTCCTCATGGGGAATTACATTTTCTTGTTGCTCATGAATATCAACAGGAGCTGGTGATGATCGACCAGTTTCTCCATGACCAGCTGATGAACCAGCTTCCCCATGAGATAATGGAACACTCTCTCTATGATGACCCTTACCTCTTCTGCGAACAGATGCAGTAGGTCTCTACCTAGGCTCTTGCTCAAAAGCCTCAACATGTGAAGAACTTGAGCCACCACGAGGTACAAATGCTCCTTTTGTCCTAGCCATGTCTATAATTAAAAAATTTAAAAACATATTAAAATTCTAATTAATTAAAAATATAATTATTCAAACAATATAATTAATTAAAATTATCCAAAATTATAAATGATTATAATTATAATTTTTCAAAATTATAATTAATTATAATAATTATTATTCAAAATTATAATTTATTATTATTATTATTCAAAATTATAATTAATTATAAATAAAATTAATCAAAATTTTAATTAATATTAAAATTAATTTAAAATAAATTTGTTCAAAATTATAATTATTTAAATTATATTTACTCAACAATATAATTAATTAAAATTAAAATTATTCAAAATCGTAAATAATTAAAATTTTAATTATTCTAAATTATAATTAATTTAAATTATAATTAATTAATATTAAAACTTATTTACATTAAAGTTAAGTAAAATAAATATTACAATCGTAACCTAGAAAAATTACATAACAACAATGATAAAATAATAAATATTAAAACATTATATTGAAAAAAAAAACTGGAAGTCGATATGTGGAATCAAATATCTCCGGAAGTCGACATTTGGTGAGTTAAGCTAACGTTGCTAATACCATTCAGCAGTAGTCGCCCATGTGCTTACGGAAGTCAATTTTCGGTGATATTTTTCGCACACATATGGAAGTCCACTTCCGAGCACAACACTTACAGAAGTCACCCCTCTTTTACGGAAGTGACTAATCTCTTACATAAATCACTCATCTCTTACGGAAGTCACTTCCAATTACGAAAGTCACTTTCAACTACGGAAGTCACCACTACGAAAGTCGATTTTAATTATGGAAGTCAACTTCCGGTATTGATGGCTTATAGAAGTCAACTTTCGGTTGTGCCATTTTCATGTTGTTCATAGTGGTCTACGGAAGTCCACTTTTGAAACTTATCTTTGTTTACGGAAGTCCACTTCCGTCATTTTGTGGCTTACGGAAGTCGACTTTCGAAATTAAATCACTTGCGAAAGTCGACTTTCGGTTTGTGGTTTACGTTTCAGGCATTGATACTTAGATATCTATTCTCCAATCAACTAAATGATGCTTATACCTATAGATGCATGGCAAACATGACAACAACAACATAAAAAATGAAAAACTACGAATGGATATCATTACCTGTGTTAATGTAGAGGAATGGCGAAGGAAAGAGGGAGACCAGAGAAAAAACTGTGAGGAGTGTGGCTTGAGGGGCGAACTTAGAGAGTGAGGAGAATGAGGCAGAGGGTTTGAGGGTGAGGTGAGGATGACTGCTAGGTTTAGATTAAAAGAAAGTGAGGGAGTAATTTTCATTAAATAAGAGAGAGAAGTGATTGATTTAAAATTTCAAACTGGTCAAAGGGAAATTTTAGATTTTAAGAAAAATTTGGAGGTGCATAAGAAATAATGGGGGTGTAGGAAGAAAACCCCAATAGATAATATTTTCGTTGAAGAGAAAGGAAAGTACTACAATTAGGAGTATGAAGGGAGATCTAATAGTTAGAAAGGAAAGTACTACAATTAGAAGTATGAAGGAGATCTAATAAAAAAAATAAAGAAAAAACAAATTTGACTCTTAGAGGGATCTTAATCATTATTTACACTTTTGGACTTTTCCTTTTTCTTTAATTTTCTACAACTCTGCCTTCCTTCGATGAGGTGTTATATGAAGTGTCATGGCAATAACTCAAGGTGTCTCTTCTTTTAAGAAGAATTCGAAAAAAAGTGGGTAGATAAATATGACAGTAAAATTTTTATATTTCTTTTAAAGATTGAGAAATAAAATGAGTAAATTTAGAAATAAAATTTGTCAAAGTTTATGTGATTTAAATTATGTGATACATTAAAAAATAAATTTTTAATAATTTAAAATATAAGATTATTATTTTATATATAAAAAATAATATATATATATATATATATATATATATATATATATATATATATATATATATATATATATAACGGACCATATTTTTAGAAAGAATAAATCCCTATAACTACAGGATTTTATTTTTATTACAATCTTCCTATTATTAAAACAAAATCTCAACTAATTAAGACACAATGAATTAAAAATATATAATTAATGTTGGCTATCATAACAGCTTGCTCCTTGACACTCCCCCTCAAGCTGGTGAATAAATATTTTTCATTCACAACTTGGATACAATTCCTTCAAACGTGATACTGTGTAGACCTTTAGTAAGGATATCTGCAAGTTGATCTTGTGTAGATACAAAAGGAGTATAAATCAACCCACTTTCCAATTTTTCGTTAATAAAGTGCCTATCCAGTTCAACATGTTTAGTCCTATCATGTTGTATTGGATTATGAGCTATACTAATGGCCTATCCAGCCACATCCTCCTTCATACTTCCTAATTTCATATTTGAATCAATTGGAGTGCTTGCTAGTTTACACATCGTTATGCTAGTTTCCTTAAGCATATCCGTAACATACTTTTGTTGAGAAATGAAGATTCCTTTCTTAGAGTGGGCTATTTCAATTCCCAAAAATTACTTGAGTTTCCCTAATATCTTTATTTCAATTTCTGTTGCAAGACATTCACTCAGCTTCTGCTGCTCTCTCTTGTCATCTCCGGTTACAATAATATCATCTACATAAACCAGCAAAATAGTTACTTCCCCTCAAACTGATTGTTTGAAAAAAAGAGTATGGTCTCCCTGACTCTGTTTATAACCCAAACTTGTCATCTCATTAGAAAATCTACCGAACCATGCTCTAGGAGATTCCTTTAATCCACATAAGGCCTTTTCTAGCTTGCATACAGTTCTTGAGACTACCATTTCATCATAACCTAGGGGTAACTCCATGTCAATTTCCTCTTCAAGATCTCCATGTAGGAATGCATTCTTTACATCAAATTGTTGTAAGTCCCAACCATTATTCACTACTAATGATAATATGACTTTGATCATATTCATTTTTGCAACCAGAGCAAAAGTTTCCAACTAATCCACTTCATACGTCTGTGTAAATCCTTTAGCCACTAACCTTGTCTTGTATCGTTCAACTGTTCCATCTGCTTTATACTTCACAATAAATACTCATTTGCACCCCATTGCCTTTTTCCCTCTAGGTAAAATAACAAGCTTCCAGGTCTTATTTTTGTTCAGTGCTTCCATTTCAACATCCATGGCTTGTTTCCATTTTCTATTAGATAATGCTTCAAATACAAAAGATGGTATGGATATGTTATTAAAATTTGTAAGGAAAGTTTTATGGGTAGGAGATAATTGTGTGAAGGATAGAAAATTTGATAAAGGATAAATAGGTTTTTTAGTGCATGTTCTGGTTTCCTTTCTAAGAGCAATAGGTAGGTCAAGCTCATTGGGTAGGCTAAGATTTTCTTGTTGTACTTCTGAGGTTTCCAAAATTCCAACATCACATTCATTAAACAAATTTACAGGACTAGTAGATGTTACCTCATATAGTGGTACTGGATTGGATTCTTGAACATGACTAGAAGTTGGAATGGCCCTCGTTTTTCTCCTTGAATACATCAGATTTTTCCCAAATTTTCTACCATTAGTAATCTCAGTTTCAAATTGGTTTCAGTTTGTTGAGGTTCAATCTCAGGTTGAGTTTTGGTGATAGTAGTTTCAGTCTCTGGTTGTATTTCAATTTCAGGTTGGGTTGGACTATTTTCAGGTCTGTCCATGTTCACCACACTAGGATTAATTTCAGGTCTTGAGAATATTGGAAGCTCATCTTCCCTTAATGGTTCATCTTCCTTTGTTATACTCTCCCCTTGAAGATGAGATTCCTAAAAATAACTTTCCTGTTCATGAAAGGTAACATCTCTAGATACATAAAATTTTCTAGATATAGGGTGGTAACATCTATATCCCTTTTGTGTATTTGAGTAACCTATAAAAACACACTTGACAGCTCTAGGATCAAGTTTTCCCTTTTCATTATTGTGAACATGGACAAATGCTACACACCCAAATATTTTAGGTTGAAGTTTGTTTGAGGACTCTATGTAGGGATAGAATAAGGATAGGACCTGCATAGAACTTTGTAAATTTAAAAGTTTTGAGGGTAAACGATTGATTAGGTATGTTGCAGTGAGAATAGCTTCCCCCAAAAAAATTTTTGGGACATGATTTTGAAAATGAAGGGCTCTAGTATGATTTAGAAGATGCCCATTTTTCCTCTCAGCCACCCTATTTTGTTGAGGTGTGTGAACGCACGAAGACTCACGAATAATACCTTCTTTTTTGACAAAAAGAATTTAGAGTTATGTTAAAATAGTCCTTGGCGTTATCAGATCTGATTTTCTTAATGGTGACACCAAATTGAGTTTTGATCATTGACACAAAATTTATACACATGGAACTGACTTCATATTTGTGTTTTAATAAAAAATCCAAGTAACTCTAGTATAATCATCAATAAAAGTTAAAAACCATTTAGTACCCAAAAAATTTGGAAAATTCGCAAGACCCCAGACATCAGTATGAACAAGAGAAAAAGGTTGATCACTCAGTTTATTATTAATAGGAAAAGGGAGATGTTTATGTTTGGTTAACTCGCAAAGTTCACAACTCATACTCCCTATATCTATGTTTTTAAATAAAGAGGGAAAGATATTTTTTACAATTTGAAATGAAGGATGCCCCATCCGACAGTGGTGAAGATGAATTTTTTCTTTATCGGTCATGGCGGATTCTGTAACAAGAGAGTGACTTTTGGTAGACAAATTGGGATTTTCTATGTAATAGAGACCATTCCATTCTTTAGCACGTCCAATCATCCTCCCCGAGTTCTTGTCCTGTAAAATACACATATTGTTGTCAAATATAGCAGTAGAGGAGATATCATTTGTAAGTTTTTAATAGAAATGAGGTTAATGGATAATTTAGGAACATGAAGGACATTTTTTAATGTGAGGGATGGGTTTATGTGGATCTCTCCCTGTCCAATTGTAGTTATAAGCGTTCCATCAGCGGTAGAAATTTTTTTATTGCTAAGACAGGGTGAGTAGGTGGAAAAATATAGAGGTAGAGGTGTCATATGGTCTGTGGCTCCTGAATCTAATATCCACAAGTGTGAAAAGTTTGTATCTGAAACATTAAAGCCAAAAGAATATGGAATCTTACTGGAATGTATCAAGGTACACATACCTGTAGACTTGTCCATCTTACTTAGGAAGGATCTTACTCTTTATATCTCTTCATGATTCAGTTACCCCATCTCTTCATTTTGTCCGGTTATAAAATTTACTTGTCCTTGGCCTCCATTCTTTTGGTTATAAAATTTTTGGCTGCCCCATTCTCGGCTTGGTGGTTTCCCATGTAGTTTTCAACACTTCTCCTTTGTGTGACGTGGTTTCTTGCAATATGTACACCACACTTCTTCTTGTTTCTTTTTCCCCGCTGGAAAATTGTTTTTCTTTTGGTTAACCGCCATTGCTGCTCCCTCTTTTACCTTCATTGCGGTACTCTCAGCAGTAGGAATTTCCAACATCAGATTTCTTCTACTTTCCTCACTTCGGATAATGGATATGACTTCATTCAGACTTGAAACTCTTTCTTTGCCTAGAATTTGAATCTAAACTTGACCATATTCAAGATTTAGGCCAACTAGGAAATCATATACACGATCTTGCTCAATATACTCTTTGAGTAGAACTGAATCCTCTGAACACTTTGCTTTTATCACACGATAATGATCCAATTCCATCCACAGGGACTTGAGTTTATTAACATATTTTGAGACAGATTTATTGCCTTGTTTAGCTCCCACAATTTTTACCTTCACTTCATATATTTGGGCAGCATCCTCAGCCTTTGAGTAGGTTTGTTCGACTACCTCCCAAATCTCTTTGGCTAAGTTTAGAAACATACACGTGTCACTAATCTCAGGTATCATAGAATTCCAAAGCCACACCATAATCATTGAATCTTCTTCTTCCCATGATTTGAATCTGGTTTTTGTTTCACAAGGAGGATTTTCTATAAGATGACTGCCCTTGCTTTTGCCCTTTAATATGGTTCATATAAGTTGGGACCACTTAAGATAGTTATTTCCGTTGAATCTGTATGCAGAGTGAATATTCTACAGTTCTCCATTATTAGGGACTAATTTGTCACCTGAATCAGGGATAAAATTCACCGCCTTAGCTATAGAAGCAAGAATAATGGAATGGAAAAGATAAAGTGCAACAATGAAGGCTACAGGAAGACAATCGCAGAGGTAGTGATGAAGACTGCTTGAAGGTACAACAATGGGCTACAGTAATAAATAAAAACAGTGTTGAAGGTTGTAGTGAAAAAAAAAACAGAGGCGGTGATGAAACAGAATGGGTAAAGGCTGTGCAACAGTGGCAACTGCAATTTAGTGTTTCGGGTTACAGTCAGAGACTCCTAGGATCAGGAGCTCTGATACCATCTTGAAAACAGAATGGAATAATTGTTTATTCCTTGTTAATGATTATTAGGTCAGCTGACCTATTTAAACATATACATATGTAACAGACCATATTCTTAGAAAGAATAAATTAGAAAGGATAAATCCCTATAACTACGGGATTTTATTCTTATTACAATCTTCCTAATATTAAAACAAAATCTCAACTAATTAAGACACGATAAATAAAAAATCTACAATTAATGTTGTTTATCATAACAGCTTACTCCTTGACAATATATATATATATATATATATATATATATATATATATATATATATATATATATATATATATATATATATATAACCATGTGAATTAATTTCCTTGCCCTAGAATTGGTTCCCTTCCTCAAGTTCCACCCTCTTATAAACAATTTCACCATTACAAACCCAATTTGAACCATGTTGTTCTATGACCACCATGGATGTGAAATGAAGGTGTGATTTTAACCAAGATAATTTGGTTATTATATTATTAGTATCATCAAATCATCCCACTTTATGCAAGATTGCAAACACTACATCCCACAAAATCACTCTTTCCATCACCATCAAATCTCTCCAAACGAACACGGCGTTAGTCCGCAGGATTTAAGTCTTAGTAAAGCATTGGTCAAACAATTTGTGTTGCATAAATTATATTAGTAAAAAATATAAAATTGCAAGATTACAATTTTACCCTTGTGAAGTAATTAAAATAAATATTACTGGTGTAAATTACACTAAAATGAAATACGAGCTATTATTTCTTTATTATTATTATTATTATTATTATTGTTGTTGTTGTTATTAGTTGTAATATTACTATAAAACTGATTCTTTGTATATTATTCAAGTTTGAGAATCGGTTACACCAATCATAGAATCGATTAATTTAAAATAATGGAGAGTTGATTCTTCAAATATGAATGTCCATATAATCAATTCCCCTTTCATTTGAAAACCTCCAAGAATTGGTTACCATTGTGTGAGTTAGAATCAATGTTCTACTTACTAATTCGTCCTCACACAAACTCTATTGTCGCAACTGGAATCACGACGTGATCACTTTCCATCATTAAAAAAACGATTTTAATGGAGTCGCCACTAATATTTATTTAAGGGAAATATTAGAAAAAACCTTTTAAAAGAGAATTGGTCCTAAAAATTAACATGGATTCGTAAATCGGTTACGCGTAGGGAAGATATTAGCACCCTACAACGTCCGTCCTAAGACGATTGCCTATAATTAAATGAGGAAATTATTTAACTTAAAACAATTTATTTCACCTCAAACAAAAAAAAACTTTCTAAAAAAAACTAATATTATTATAACAAAATAGCAATATTTTTCTATTTATTTAGCTCAACAAGGATGATACCCCGCTCCTACGTATCTCCAGGTGCAATGGAGAATAAGAGTTACGTAGTTCTTGATGAAAATATTTGCGGGTAGAAATAATAATAAATTTAAATTTTTATATAATATTTGGTGATATATAAAAATATAAAAATGGTTTCAAACAATTTTAGATAACCAAATTAGAATTGCATCTAAGTGGTTGTAAAAAGGTTAAAATAAAAGGCTTAAATAGTCATTTCGTCTTAGTTTTGGTCAAGTTTTTTCACTTTAGTCCTACTTTTGAAATTGTTTTCAATTTGGTCCTACCTTTCGTTATTTTCATTCAATTATATCATTTTTCTTAACTCCGTCTAAATAGTTAATGGAATAGTGGCCAGCGTGGTTCGTTTCTGTGACGTGTAGCACTGTTCAGTGACGTGGTCGTTATTTTACTGTACTGGCCTTTTAATTTTAATTAGAGAGTTTTAGGGTTTATAATTTGTCAAATTGTGGTTTAGGGTTTGTTTAATTTCAGAGGCTGTGCATGACCCACCACAACTGCTAATCACATCGTGCTCTGTCTCATTGTCACTAAACCACAAAATTAAACAAACCCTACCTCCGTGATGAACATATAAACCCTCCACGACAAAATCTTCACAGAACGAAAAACAATCTTTGATGGTGGGTCATGCACAGCCTCTGAAATACCCAATTCAAAGAAATCCCTGAACCCAAATTCGACGAATTATAAACCCTAAAACTCTCTAACTAAATTAAAAGGCTAGCACAGTAAAATAATGGCCACATCATTGAACAATGTTCCACGTCACAGAAACGAATCACGATGGCCACTATTTCGTTAATTATTTAGACGAAATTAAGGAAAAGGATCTGATTGAATGACTAATTAAGGAAAAGGATCTAATTGACCAAATCTAGGACCAAATGACTATTTAAGCCAAAATAAAATAACCAAATTAAAAGTGCATCTAAAGTGGTTACAAATTTGTAATAAATGAAAAATCTCTTAAAATTGTAAAAAAAATTTAAATAATTTTAAGGTGACCAAATTAGAAGTACATCCAAAGTGGTCTAAAATAAAAAATAGGGACAACTAAATTAGAAATGCATCTGAAGTGGTTTAAAATAAAAAATAAAAATAACCTTATAAAAAGTATCAATAAAATAATTTTGAATAATTTTAAAATGACCAAATTAGAAGTGCATCTAAAGTGGTCTAAAATAAAAATAACCAAATTAGAAGTGCATCTAAAGTGGTTTAAAACAAAAATAACCTTATAAAAAGTATCAATAAAATAATTTTAAATAATTTTAAGATGACCAAATTAGAAGTGCATTCAAAGTGGTCAAAAATAGAAATAACCAAATTAGAAGTGTATCTAAAGTGGTTAAAAATATATATATTTTTTAAATAACTAATATAAAATATATAAAGTGATTTTACTATAATTACTAAAAACATATATAATAATTATTATTAAAATTTTACTTTATAATTATAGAATGAAACAAAACGTACGTTTCCAGAGTCTAAATTGCTATGGAGGTTAATATACTAATAGAATTTAACTAACACATGCATCAGATTTATATATTATAGATAAGAAAAGAAAAAATAAATAATAAAAAAAGGAAAAGAAACCATAACAAAATGGGAGAAAACGAAAGGATTGGGCTTGATTTCAAGGATGGCCCATGGTTTGAGAGGGAATGGCTTGAAACCTAAATCTGCCAAATGAAGGAACAAACATATTTCGAACGTTGCAGGGAAGTCTACGAAAAGGCAGAAAATGCTGGTTGCAAAGGTTGGTGTGAAGTTGTCCAGGACCATCCAAACGCGGATCTGAAGGAGAAAGGAACACAGTCTCAGACGTGACTAGATGTTGATGGTCTACCGAAAAAGGTTTAGGTGCGATTTCAAGAGGGAACGACTTAGATTATGCTCCGACGTGGTTCATATGCGATTCTGGGATGGTCACAACACAAATTCGAGACTTATCGAATACAATTCAAAAGGGATCATCTTTAACTATGACGGGAGTTTGTCTAGATGGTAAGTATGAAATTTTATGACATCTAAAAATCAAGGCATTTTCATGTTTACTTTCAAAGGGTTATTTGGCTTACTGCATATCGAGAGAAACAAAAAGATAAGAAAATGTCACTTATTTCACATACTGGTTTTAAAGGCATTTTGAACATACAAATCTCAAGTGCATACTGAATATAGTGGTCCCAAACAAACAAATATGATTCAATATGCAGAGATAGGAGATTAATGGAGAGTTATAATGTATAGCATATAACAACAATGGAACGTAGAGCATTCCATGATGAGGGTAAAAATCATTTATTACCAACTTCAAACGGGAAGTGTGATTCGTGTTGTGAGTCGTGTTATTGTACCGTTGTGGTGTGTTTGAGCTTAGACCCCGACCTCCATTTTGGAACATTCTCTTCTTAACCAATTTTCCCAACCCCTTATCCATCCATCTCCTCTCATTTTTATAAAAGATTTTTTTTACTAAAAAAGTTAATGATTTTAGATGATGTTAGAAGATGAAATCTCATGATTTCAGGAGATTTTGTTGCTTTAATGGATTAGTATATGAAATCTGCAATGACAATGGTTGTTTGATAGAAGAGACTAGTCTCTACTATGATTGGTGATTTCTGTGACTCTATCTTTCTGCAAGAGTGGTTAAGAATGATGGTTTCCCTGGTTTTACGGTATTGTCTTCTGCAACAAAAGGTGTTGATGGAAAGTGCTTTTGATGATGGCTTAGAATCTAGAAGATGTGATGACAGTCATAGCAGAACGCATATCTCATTGTAGAATGCCATTTCCCCTTACCTCTATTATTTATTTTTTGTTTTCATATTTTTAATTATTTTAATTTTAAAACTGATCTTCTATTATTGTATTGCATTATTTTGGATTATTTATTAAGAGTAATTTATTTTTATTCTGTTTTGTTTTATTTTATTTTTGAAAACAAAATGGACAAAACAAGGTGTTTACATCCACCAACAACCAGCACACCAACTCCACCACTAACCAACACATTAAGGACCACACACGACCACATCCAAAACAAAATTACTCAAATGCAACACCAATTTCTTCAACTCCAAAGGAAGCATAACCCTCACAAGTAAGGGTGGGAAAAATATAATTTTCTTGATCTGATCCACTTTTGCTCTACTCCAATCCATTTAAAATCCATTTTATTAAAAATTCAGTCCATTTAAAATCCATTTTAATGAATCTAGATTTCAATCTAATCTACATTTTATAGATTTTAGGGATTGGATATCCATTCTCTAAATCAAGATTTTCAAATATGGATAATCCAAAAAATACAATCCAAATTTTAAATTTTAAATTTTAGTTAGGTTAGGCTAAAGGTTGATATGGACTAAGCTAAATTCAGACTCAAAAGGGTCTTGCTCGACGACTTGTACGGGCTGAGCCGACCCGACAATCTAGACAGGTCGGCTTGGCCCAGCCAGACGACTTGGACGGGGCTTTTTTGCCCTGTGGGATTTTTTGGCCCTAGTCTTGTGGGTTGGGCCAAATTAATAGCCCTAACCACATTATATCGTGTTGGCCTTAAGGACACAAGTTTTAGAAAATTCAATTCAAATATAAAAAATGGATTTTGGATTTTGAATTGATCCAACTATTTAAATTGGATTTAAATCTTGATCCAAATATTTGGATCTGGATTTTAAAAAAGTCCAAACTAGTTTTGTTGAAAAAATAGATTTGGATAAAAAATCTGATGCAATTATTTGGATCTAAAATGGATGTGGATTGGATCATTAAAAATCCAATTCATGACCACCCCTACTCACAAGGGGCACAAAGCTCTTACAATGCAAAGGTAGTCACTATGCTCCATGGGGTTTTTAATGCCACATTCAAAGCGTGAACCTATCATGGTCGGTAAAAACAAATAAATCTCTTGAGGAAAAATTATGCATGGCATCAAGGAATTTGCATTGTGATTGTTTGTGCTTATTGTGCATGGTCATTTGGGCATGTGCATGTGCAATTTAAATAAAGAAGTGTAAATTCATAAATATTATTTGTCTTTCTCACTAATCTACTCTCTTATTCGAAGAAGTTCAATCTCACCCCACTTATTGTTTCACGCTTGTAAATCAACATAAATTAGTGGATACAAATATGCATGACACTTGCCTTGGTTTTGTTCCTAGTAGTAATCACCCCGAAAGAAATAAGGGCACAAAGAAAAAAATAGGAAAAGTACTCCTTTAATGAATTTTAAAGAACAAGAAAATGCTTTAAAGTTATTTCAATCTCATTCTATTTAAAAGTGGTTTAGACACATTTTAATGGATCTGGATTTCAATCTAATCTACATTTTATATATTTTATGGATTGGATATCTATTCTCTAAATCAAGATTTTCAAATATTGATAATCCAAAAAATCCAATCCAAATATTCAATTTAAAATTTTAGTTAGGTTAGACTAAAGGTTAAGATGGACTAAGCTAAATTCAGACTCAAACGGGTCTTGCTCGACGACTTGTACGGGCCGAGCCGACTCGACAACCTAGACGGTTCGGCTTGGCCCGGCCTAACGACTTGGACAGGTCTTATACTTGGACGGGGCGTTTTTGTCCTGTGGGATTTTTTGGCCCTAGCCTTGTGGGTTAGGCCAAATTAATAGCCCTAACCAAATTATATCGTGTCGGCCTTAAGGACACAAGTTTTAGAAAATTCAATTTAAATATAAAAAATGGATTTTGGATTTTGAATTAATCCAACTATTTAAATTGGATTTAAATCTTGATCCAAATATTTGGATCTGGATTTTAAAAAAGTCCAAACTAGTTTTGTTGAAAAAATAGATTTGGATAAAAAATCCGATGCAATTATTTGGATCTAAAATGGATGTGGATTTGATCATTAAAAATCCAATTCATGACCACCCCTATTCACAAGGGGCACAAAGCTCTTACAATGCAAAGGTAGTCACTATGCTCCATGGGGTTTTTAATGGCACATTCAAAGCGTGAACCTATCATGGTCAGCAAAAACAAATAAATCTCTTGAGGAAAAATTATGCATGGCATCAAGGAATTTGCATTGTGATTGCTTGTGCTTATTGTGCATGGTCATTTGGGCATGTGCATGTGCAATTTAAATAAAGAAGTGTAAATTCATAAATATTATTTGTCTTTCTCACTAATCTACTCTCTTATTCGAAGAAGTTCCATCTCCACCCACTTATTGTTTCACGCTTGTAAATCAACATAAATTAGTGGATACAAATATGCATGACACTAGCCTTGGTTTTGTTCCTAGTAGTAATCACCTTGAAAGAAATAAGGGCACAAAGAAAAAAATAGGAAAAGTACTCCTTTAATGAATTTTAAAGAACAAGAAAATGTTTTAAAGTTATTTCAATCTCCTTCTATTTAAAAGTGGTTTAGACACATTTTAATGGATCTGGATTTTAATCTAATCTACATTTTATATATTTTATGGATTGGATATCCATTCTCTAAATCAAGATTTTCAAATATTGATAATCCAAAAAATCCAATCCAAATTTTCAATTTAAAATTTTAGTTAGGTTAGGCTAAAGGTTGAGATGGACTAAGCTAAATTCAGACTCAAACGGGTCTTGCTCGACGACTTGTACGGGCCAAGCCGACTCGACAACCTAGACGGTTCGGCTTGGCCCAGCCTAACGACTTGGACAGGTCTTATACTTGGACGAGGCTTTTTTGCCCTGTGGGATTTTTTTGCCCTAGCCTTGTGGGTTGGGCCAAATTAATGGCTCTAACCAAATTATATCGTGTCGGCCTTAAGGACATAAGTTTTAGAAAATTCAATTTAAATATAAAAAATGGATTTTGGATTTTGAATTGATCTAACTATTTAAATTGGATTTAAATCTTGATCCAAATATTTGGATCTGGATTTTAAAAAAGTCCAAACTAGTTTTGTTGAAAAAATAGATTTGGATAAAAAATCTGATGCAATTATTTGGATCTTGTTAGGAATCCAAGTGTGAGTCTAAGTCCCACATTGACCAGAAATGAGAAAGTAGAGCACTATATAAGAATAAAGACCTATAAACCCATTGCCTTAAGGTTTTGGGTTGAGAGTGGTGTCAGTGTCTTATGTGGTTAGGCTCAGATCTCATTGGTGTTGTTCTCCCCAGTGAAACCCCCTCTGTAAAACCTGACAAGTGGTATCAGAGCCGATGGTTAATACCGGCTCAGACGAGTGCAGTACCAGTATGGTCCTAGTATCGAAAGTCTTCCTGGCAAGAGTCCCAGGTAAGGGTTCCAGGTAAGCGTGTCCCGTTAAGAAAAAAATGGCGGTACAGAAAAGGGCAGAATAGAAGTACTCGTGGTTGGGAATGCTTCCGCTGGAGGGGGAGTGTACCAATGTGGTTGAAGGGACTCACCCTTGAGGGGGAGAATGTTAGGAATCCAAGTGTGAGTCTAAGTCCCACATTGACCAGAATTGAGAAAGTAGAGCACCATATAAGGATCAAGGCCCATAAACCCATTGCCTTAAGGTTTTGGGTTGAGAGTGGTGTCAGTGTCTTATGTGGTTAGGCTCAGATCTCATTGGTGTTGTTCTCCCCAGTGAAACCCCCTCTGTAAAACCTGACAGATCTAAAATGGATGTGGATTGGATCATTAAAAATCCAATTCATGACCACCCCTACTCACAAGGGGCACAAAGCTCTTATAATGCAAAGGTAGTCACTATTCTCCATGGGGTTTTTAATGCCACATTCAAAGCGTGAACCTATCGTGGTCGGCAAAAACAAATAAATCTCTTGAGGAAAAATTATGCATGGCATCAAGGAATTTGCATTGTGATTGCTTGTGCTTATTGTGCATGGTCATTTGGGCATGTGCGTGTGCAATTTAAATAAAGAAGTGTAAATTCATAAATATTTTTTGTCTTTCTCACTAATCTAATCTCTTATTCGAAGAAGTTTAATCTCCACCCACTTATTATTTCACGCTTGTAAATCAACATAAATTAGTGGATACAAATATGCATGACACTTGCCTTGGTTTTGTTCCTAGTAGTAATCACCCTGAAAGAAATAAGGGCTCAAAGAAAAAAATAGGAAAAATACTCCTTTTATGAATTTTAAAGAACAAGAAAATGCTTTAAAGTTATTTCAATCTCATTCTATTTAAAAGTGGTTTAGACACAAAGTTGTTATTCTTCCTTGGTGAGTAAAACTTATCTTGTTTGTGAAACAATCATAAATATATTTGCAACCATATTAACATGGCCTACCAAGTAAGATCTGTTTTGCCTATGTGAGAACTATATTATATAAAATTGTATTTTGATACTTTCCAATGGGGATAGGTATACTTGCTAGGTATTAACTATTATACCTCCATCATTTTTAATCCACTTAAATGTGTAAGGTTTTGGATGAGGTGTAGTAGTCAAAGTTAAACATTTTCAATCGTTTTAAGCTTCGATAATTAGAACAAGAGCCATTATCTACAACGAGAGAATAAATAATTTCAAAAACTTTACATCTTATGTAGAATAAATTATGTTTGTGATTGTTTTAACTCATAAGGTTGACTTTTAGGAAGTATTATCATAATTAATATGTCTCTTTCATATAGCAAAATTTATTCCTCGATTTTTAAAATGTTGTCTTCATAAGGTGAAAAAGAAAGAACTTCATCTTGTAAAAGCTGTGCTCTTTTAAAAACATTATTTTTTTTGCCACATAGTTAAAATGGTACCCTCTTTCAAGACATCTAAAGCTCTAGTTTCTTTAGAAGGCTTTTGTTTCTATTTTTCTCTTTCCTTTTTCTTATCCCTTCACACTTCATACCTATATGTGGATTTAGATGGGTAATCTTCCCTTTTAAGTAGGGGTGGCAACGTGGCCTTGGCCTGGCAGGTCGTGCGCAAAAAAAATGCGAGATGGGTCTAAATATTGAACCCGTTGGCCTGTAGAAGCTCAACCCAATAAAAAAAACTTATACTTATGTATATCAATCACTTTCCTTCTAGACTTCTGCATGAACGTTCCAAATTCTTGTGTGACTAGAAAAGACAAGTATTATGCATTTTTAAATGTGCTAAAATTTGAAGAATACATCGTGTATATGAAAGTACAAATATGAATATGATGAAAATGTTGAATTATCAATTTATCATCCAACTCCCCAAAGTTTTTGCTTAATTTTATGAACTTGTTAAAGTTTTCCAATTTGTTGAACATTGAAAGCTTCATTGTAAAAATTTATTTTAAAAGGTGGGTTGGCTCGCAGGCCTGCACTTATACGGGGTGGCCCAGGCGTTTTAGTTCGCGTTGAAAATGCGAGGCGGTTAGCCTAGCCTGCATTTTGCCATGGGAGACAAGCCTAAACGAACTAAGCTGATCTGCATTGTCATATCTACTTTTAAGGTTCCAATTGGGATGTAAGGCCCCAATTTACATGGTATAAGAAGATCTCGTAGTATCTAGCAATATTTAATGATATCTTATGATATCTAATATATTTTAAATTAAATAACTACTAAATTCTTTTATCTTTTATTAAAATATCTATTTAATCTCTTTTATTTATATTTTTAATTATTATAATTTTTTAGAGTCTTACTATATTTTTTTTTCATTACGATAACAATAAGGAAAAATTTTAATTTTATTATAATTATTAAAAAAATATTTTTAGATTCAAAAGAATACGTGTAAACAAAATAGTTATAAAATAGATAATTCTTATAACTTTATAACAAATAATTTTTTATTATAAATAATGAATTGAGTTTAAAAAAATAATTATAAAAATTAAAAATTTTAAAATATATTAATAAGAGTAAACTTAATAAAATATTTAATGATATCTCATAGTAATTACTAATTTTTGTATCTTTTATTAGAATATTTATTTAATTTCATTAATGTATTTTCTTAATTATTGTAATATTTCAGAGCCTTCCTATCTTTATTTTTGTTACGATAACAACAAGCAAAAAATTAAATTTTGTTATAATTATTTAAAAATATTATTAAATTCAAAAGAATATGTGTAAACAAAATAGTTATAAAATAGATAATTCATATAACTTTATAACAAATAATTTTTTATTATAAATAATGAATTAAGTATAAGAAAATAATTAATTATTTTCTGAGATATATTAATAAGAGTAAAATTAATAATAAATCATTTCAGTTACAAAATTGATATACCTTTTTATTGAGAGATGTTAACAATATGTTAAAATAATTACTAACTATTATTTTATTCATAATAATTATAGATTAAAACAATTTTACTAATACTAAAACATTTAATTAAATTTTAATAATCATTAATTATAATATTTAATATTTTAAATATTTTAATTTTTTTATTAACATAATTTTTAAATATTTATAAATTATTATTGTTATTATTTATATTTTCTTTTAAATATTACTCATAAATATAGAAAATCAGTTATCAAAATTAATTATGATATTTTAAGACTTTATAGGTTATTTTTTAAAATTATTGAAAATACACTTTAGATCTTAATTATAAATATGGTTTCTGTTAACTGTATTAAATAGATTAATTATTTATTTTAATAAAATAAATTAAAAATAATTAAACATGTTTTAAATGTTAAAATAGAATATAAAGGTATTAAAGAAAACCTGCAACGAAATTGTAGCCCGAGAATCTACATGAGGAATTATTTTTATTTGATTTATTGGAAAAAAAAAAAAATCTTAGTTCGAAAGCATAAAAGAAAGACGCAAATATGACAAAGACCGAAAATTCATGATTTGGAACATCATCAAACCCTAACCTGAAGTTCCAGCAGCAGTTGAAATACGCTTATTCGACAACGACAATGGCGAGGAAGCGAAAACAGCCACCTCGTCCCGCCAAATCGGCAGAGCCGGCTCTCAAACAGCAACAACAAGAACAGCCCCAGTTGAATGTAGAATCAGAGTATAAAGAAGAGGAACAATACGAAGAAGAAGAAGAAGAAGAAAGCCAGGAAATTGAAGAAGAATTAGCGCCAAGCAATGAAACCTCGAAGCCCCTCACCACGTCTTCATCCTCTCCAAGCGACGATGAGGAGCCAATCCAGAACCTTCTAGAACCTCTCGGCAAGAATGAGATCGCGAAATTTCTCATCGAGGCCGCCTCCAAGCACCGCGACGTGGCAGACCGGATACGCCGCACCGCCGACGCCGACCCCGCGCACCGCAAAATCTTCGTGCACGGCCTCGGCTGGGACACCACCGCAGACACCCTTACCAGCGCGTTCTCCCCCTACGGCGACATCGAGGACTGCAAGGCCGTCGTGGACAAGGCCACTGGCAAGTCCAAGGGCTACGGCTTCGTCCTCTTCAAGACCCGTCGCGCTGCGCGCAACGCGCTCCGCGAGCCGCAGAAAAGGATCGGCAACCGCACTGCCGCATGCCAGCTGGCGTCCGTGGGCCCAGTCCAGTCGTCGCCGGCGACGATTTCGACGGCGCCGGGGGCTTCGGATTTCTCGCAGAGGAAGATCTATGTGAGCAATGTGAGTGCGGAATTGGACCCGCAGAGGCTTCTGTCGTTTTTTGCGCAGTTTGGGGAGATTGAGGAAGGACCTTTAGGGCTTGATAAGGTAACTGGGAAACCGAAGGGGTTCTGTTTATTTGTTTATAAGAGTGTGGAGGGTGCAAAGCGGGCTTTGGAGGTGCCGCACAAGAAGTTTGAGGGGCATATTTTGCACTGCCAGAAGGCAATTGATGGTACGAAGCAGCAGCGAGTGGGGGTGGTGCAGGGTAGTTCTCAGAGCGGTGGGTTTGTTGGTATGGGGGCAGTACCAATGCCGGGGCACTTGATGGCTCCGGCAGGGCCAGCGGTAGGAGGAGGTGTTGCAGGGGCGGCGGTGCAGCCAGTTAATCCGGCAGTTGGGCAGGCACTGACGGCATTGCTGGCATCTCGGAATGCCGGGTTGCAATTGAATGGGTTCTTGGGTATTGGGTCACCGGCGACTAACACTGGCAGTTATGTTGGACAAGGGAGTGTGAATCCTGGGGCTGTTGGTGTTGGTGGGTATGGGAATCAAGTAGCGTTGCCAAGTTCATATGCAAGCCAGCAGCAGGTGGGGATAGGTGGATCTGGAAGAGTGCAGCAGCCTCATGGTGTGGGACAGTATGGTGGCGTTGTGCCTTACATGGGCCACTAGGTGTGCTTTCAGGTATTCTTTGATCATAAATTATTGCCATAATCATTATGAGAACCGCACTCACGTTTAACGAAATTTTTATATTCACTTGCCACCTCCCATTTTAACCCTATACATCCCCCCTCAAGTTTTGTAAATGATTATGTAGCAACCGGTCTGAGGTTCCTGTTGCTAATCTGTTTAATAGGTATATACTGTAAGGAAATAGATATGGAAGATTTGTGAAGCATTAAGACAAATCTCTCATTTCTTATGCATTTATAGATTGAGGGGAGGTCCAAATGACGTCAACAAGAAGGAATTAGATTATTGTTGTTATTTTATTACTAGTATTATCATTCTTGCTTCTTGTTATTATTATTATGCATTTGCTTTGTTACTTTACTCGTGCGCTGATTAACAAAAGAAAATATGGAAAATTTGTTAAGTCGGTGTAAGTATGTTAACTTTATTGACTGATGTATAGGGTACTAGCTCTGCTTCGGGTATGATGCATTCATATTCTTTTCCTGATTTTTTTTTTTTTGCTTTGGCTTGTTTTTTCTGTCCTTAGCCTTTCACAAAGTTGTTGTAAAGGATTTTGGTCTGTAATTTTCTGATCTCATCTTGGAGATTTTTGTGACAATTTTTTGGGGTGCTGTTTGCTAAATTTGACATGTTGATTGTATTACGTGAAACTCAAACTATTTTTCTCTTCCTGCATTTGAAAGAAATTCTCTTGCATTTTGATTTCTTGTGGTTTAACTGTTCAAGTTTGGATAATATAATACAAAGGGTATTGCAAATATGGTGGTGATAATATGCTAAGTGTACATTAATTGCATAGGATGCTGGAATGTCAATTCAGTTTTCTAGAATTTAAAATTTAATTTGTTAATACTTGCTGAGGACCATTGTTTGTGTTGATAATTTTCTTATAACTTATGGTGTGTTTAGAGTTTAAGTTTGCAGACTAGTCGGACTCAGGAAGGTCTAAAACATATTTTAATTTATCCTATACCCTGTTTAAGATGTGCATGTTAAAGGAACACAATGTTTGTTCTCCATGCATACTTGCTCTCAAATGATATAGAGAAGGATAATTTAATAATGTCAAACAACTAGGATTGAAAGTCTCATGTGTTTGAATCATTAGGGTTGAGGTGACACCGGCATAAAATACACCTTATCCTTTTCATATTCTCAATTCCTTCTTTGATCCTTTCTCATCTTTTATCATCTCCATTGTTGAGTTGTTATTGGGTTTGGTTTACTATTGCATAGAAAAGCATGATAACTTTTGGGCACACAAACCAGACTTAAGTTATAGTTGCATGAAGCACAATGGACCAAAGTGGGAGAAATTCTAGGAATGACCTAGTTCTTGTTGTGGTTGTACGGACCTAAGGCCAGTGGGGCATCTGATGTACATGTGTCACACCTTTGCAAGAAATCACTTCTTTTTAGTTGTACTAGATGGACATCCACCATCTTATTGAGCACAAGTGGAGGTGTAAAATTGGAAAGTTAGATAAATACACACTCAATTTAATTCTTCAGTTGTTCAAATTTCATTCTTTTCAAATGAGTTCCACAGTGTTACTGACTCATTGTATGGCCTATATTTGGCTAATCCATTTCAGTTTTTTGTAATAGATGTTTCTCACACTCACCAGAACTTATGATTTTGTTTTCTAAGACTTTTAATGATCTTTTGAAATGATTTTGTTTTCTAAGACTTTTTGTAATAGATTTTGAGCATTATCGCCTGTATGATGCATTTCAAGCTATTTTCATTGTGTTTATAATCTTAAGATTCAGTATGATACAATTTATAATTCACTATTTAAAATTATCTTGAAATTCATAATTTGTCTTGCATTTAATAGCTTTTTGTTCAAATGTCAAATCATTTTGTAGCTTGATCTTCAACTTTTTTATAACTCCAATCAATTTTGCCAAAAATTAATTTGTAGGGGTGACCTTTCATTTTCTTCCCACTTTGAAATTATTTTTCATGCTTTTTTATTCATTTTTGCAGATTCTACTTAAGCATCAGTCTTTTATTACTGGCCTGGTGATTCTTCTGAAGTTTAGGGAGCTGATGCAAATGCAATTGGCGTCTTTATAATGAAATATTACTTATGAGTTCTGTTTTCACAGCGTACTTATTTTTATATTTACTTCTCTTATAAAATATTGTAGTATTTCACTTTTAGTTCAAAATTTCCTTGAAGAACTGTTTTAGTACAATGAGTTTTAGTTTATATCTGTATTATGAGAAATCCAAGTTAAAGCCAAGTATGTTTTGAAATTTATGTTTCTGTGAAGCGTTGAGCTCCTACTTGGTATTCAAGATTTTCTTTGTAGTGTTTTTCGTCTTTTATCTATTTTTTATTTTATTTTTTATTTTCATGTATATTATATTTTGGTTATTTTTTCACCCATGATTGTTGAATTGAAATACCTTGAAAAAATTGCTTAGAAACCAACTAATAATTTACTTATTGACTTTCGTTAAAAAGTATGCTGCTTTCCTAATTTTGTTCAGTAATGTTGTAGACTTTAGCAACTACTAGAATTCCTCATCTATGACTTTTTCTGCTTTTTCCATTCCTTCTCGTGGAAAATTGATGATAGAAATGCTTCAGAATCAACGGAAAGAGTGGATTTTTATCGATGAACACTAAATCCCTGTTGGGTTTAGAAGATACAAAATGAAGTATTTCCCTGGATATATGAGAGATTAGGATTTTCTGCACTCTAAGAATATGAAGATAATTTCCCTCTTAATCTCCCCAGTTTAGTCATGGGCAATATGCCTAATTTTTTATACCATATCAGTTCACCCACTTGACATAGTTAACCTACTTCCAATGGGGGTATCTATACTCTCCTCCAAAGCCAAAAGTTTCACATTGTCCTCAGGGAAACCTGTGGTTGCTGGAAGGAAGTTGCATCTATGTTCAATCAATTGAAGCATGATATTCAAGCCAATTCCACCAGACAGCCAAAAACTAGCTACCATTTCTTGCAATGCCCCATGGTTAGAATCTTGATTCGAACAAAAATGTTGTAGTGACAACAATAGCATATGATTTTCTTATCCTGTTGGTGCAATGTATTTCTTATCTTGAAGGGGTTGCTGGTTTAGAAGATATAAGGATAGAAAATTGACCTTCCTCATGTTCTCTCACCACCCCACTTCCATTACAACAATTATCACTCCCATTCTTCTATAGTGTTTTGGAACCACCCCATTTCTGCCTTGTCTTTCTGTGGTGCCATTCCGCGACATCCAAAGTGGCCACAATGGGCTGGCACAGGAAACCCGATTTTCAACCACTTTCTGCCACAAATGATCATTTTCCGATGATACGGCACTGCCGTCACCATCACCTGCTATTAATATTTAGTCCTTCTCATCCCTTAGATCTTTGATATCCACAACACCAAGACTGGAGCTTTAATACCTGTTGATCCAGCTGACATCCACAGAACGGGAAAATTTTTTGCACAACTGTACATGCAGAGAGAGGATGAAAGAGAAACTAATGGAATTCAATCTCCACTATAATGACTTCCGAAAACTGGTGCAGTATATAGCAATTTAATTCTAACCACTTAACCATGAAGTGCCAAACTAATTGGCATGACTCAGTTGTTCTGGATTTTTTTCTGGTCCTTATTCTAAACAATACCCCCTCCCGCTGAAGAGTAGATTCTTCCTCACAGCGTTCTTCAAAAGGAGGGAGGTTTTGCCCATGATCAACACTTCTAAGTCACTTGCTGCTACTGCCTATCTGATATCCAACAAGTATGCTGGTTGAACCTGGAGTGCTAAGGCCAGGGTAGAGTTTTGCTGACAATCTTCTTTATAAATGATACATGAAAACTGGGTGGGTTGGTAAAGCCAGCTTACATGCCACCTGACCTATTTCTTTCTAGAACTTGAAGAGGGCCATGGAAACGTGACTGAGCTTTTGGTTGGGTGTTCTCGCAAGAGAAGTGCATCTTATAGGGCAGCAATTTGAGAATTGGAGTTTCAGCACAAGGCATAATGAATTTCCAAAATCTGCCTCTGCATTATCTATACACTATAGTTGCAACTTAACTTCTTATTGCCCCATGTAACTGTGTGACTAACTGACTAGTGAGTCAGTTGGCTCTGTTATATTTCTATTTTATCTAGAATGCACTTTGGTAATAAGTTCCTTATTCTTATCTATCAAGCAAACAAGAGGTTATTTGTTTGTGCCCTCTTCTTTCCGTACAGTTTTCCCATAGCCATGGTAATTTAAAATCACTTTTTGAGAATATCAAATTCATTAGGGGGTCTTTGCCAGCCACTGTAGAGATTGTCTTCTTTGCTTAAATGACCTGATTTTGCATTTGATGCTGTTGGTGTGCTGGACGTAGGTGGTCTTGTTCTCTCTTTTTATTCATACTCTCATGTTCTCCCTAGACACCAGTTGGTTGCCTGTGCTGAAGCAAATTCTTTAAATGGATGTACAAGACCTTTGGCTGTCATTTTCTAATTGGGTCATATTTCTCATTTTAGAAGCAGTTTACGATTAAAAATTTCTGAAGACAATATAGGCTAGATGAAAAGCATTCTACAGTGCTTTCATCGTTATTATTAAATTGGGCCTTCTCCCCACTCCTCTCCCCTCCCTCCCCCAAAAGGACACATTAGTCAACTGATTGTGAAACAACTTATATCTCTGTATATGGACGGATGGTGCATACCTTCGTGATTTTAAAATTTGCTTCTGTTAGAAGTGAAATGTTTGCATCTGATATCTTGACTTTCTTTTTCAATGGGTTGAATTCTTCCAGTGCTTGCAAGCATTTGCATGTTGTCTGTCATACAAGCTTGTGTATGGTTTTTCATACAAATTCTTCATCTGAAGTAGAAGACAGAGTTGGCAGTATTTCTGATAACGGACTTGGGTTATGATTGTTCTCAAATATAGAGGTGCTGAAATTTTAGGATGTATAATATAATTATGTGTACTTACATATAGTAGTTGAAAAAAGTGCGTGCATCGGCAATGTTGTGCTTGACAGCCTATTTACTAGAGAATTTTGCAGTTTAAAAATGTTCTCTGGCAGTGAAGTTTAGTGTAAGATTGTACTTTGAAATTGACTTAAAGAAACTTATTTGGTCGTGTTGGTAGAGGCATAGAAAATAAGTGCTGTTATTTTCGTTCTTTCTGTGGGTAGAACTTGTGGTTCCATTGCATTATGGATACCGATAAGTTGAAGTAAAAGATTCTGAACAGTTGGATTTTGCAGTATTTCTTTCCTTTGATTACTCTTTTGTTGGTCTTTTGTCTGTTGTGTTCATCCTTTGATGCCGCCTTATTTTGTCCATTAGTTATATTTTTTATGTAGCTATGCTTGAGATGTCAATTAGAAAGCTGGTATTTAACAAAATTACCTATGCCCATGTTGCTTTTGAATCTTTTTTTTTTTTTTGTGTAAATTGCTTTGATACTCCCTTTCTATTTTGTGCTTCATAAACTACACCCTCCATTCTTTTTTATAGGTCTGATATTTTCAATTGAATGCCTATTAAATGTTTTTAGTATATTAAGTATAAAATGTGAGATTTTATCGTTAATATAAAACGATATCATGGTTAGTATAAATTAATTAGTGATTTTTATTTTTTTTTGAATAACAAGAGGTTGTTGTTGTCATTTACATCGATGGTGGTGGTGATGAACTTCTCTAGGCCAGGTCATCGTTATTTAATATATTTTCAATAAAAATAATGAAAGTCATATGTTATTATACATTAATGATAATATTAATTTATATTAATGATAAAATTTTATATTTTTGTAATGTACAAACAAATAAAATGATTAACAAGATAATAATTATGTTATTCTGTTAACGAAAAATTAAATGGAAGAACTTAATTGAAAAATTGAAAAATTTTAAGTATTTTGTAGAAAAAGAAATCTAGTAGAGATTTAATTGAAAATACTTAAAAGTGTTGGGACAAAATATAATCATGTATTTTTTGTTTTTGTATATTTGTATTCTTGAGTCTAGTTTTACATGGTTGGTTTAGCCGTTTTTTCAATTTTCATTTGGTATCTTTCATGTCAAATTATTCAAGATACCGTCATTAAATAAATAATAGCTTAAAACCCTTCAATGTTTTTCCAAATATATGTTTAGCTAGAAAGAAAAACGCAAGGCAAGTGGTAATGGTATCTTATGAAAAAACTCCAATCTCAAGCCTACTGTCAACATGTTCGTGCTGATATTTTTATTTTCTTTAAATAATTTTGGAAGATAAAATATTGTAAACTCCTCAAATAAACAGTTTTGTTCGGTTTTTTGTATTTTTTAAACTAATAAATCCAGTTTTCTGTAGATTTTTGAAATAGAAGGGCCTGAACTAGAAGTTGAGTAATTTACTCAAGCATATTGTACCCAATAAGTTAATTAATAATAATATTACAGAATAATTTCAACAGAGTTAGGTTAGTTGGAGTTGTGTGTAAATTTTAGAGGAGAGTTTTGTGTAAGAAGAGGTTATTTAATATTATTTTCTTGTTGAATGGGATGAAGCCATTTTCACTTCTGTGATGTTGTAATTTGCATTCGAGCTTAGTTTCTGTATTCTTTTTTAATGTTGTAAGATTGGACAGAATTTTTGAGGGTATTTCTTTTTGCACCCCTTTTTTTTTCTGCATCCTAAACATCTGTAATTCCCAAAATACACTTCATTAAAATTATAATAAAACCCCCTGACTTCCCAATTTTTAATATTTTTTTAATTGAATGTTTTGAAGATATTTCTAGATCCATAAAATACTTTTGAAATATTCAATATGAAAAGTATAAAAATACATCTTGAATTGGGTATTTTAGAAAGTATTTTGAAATTTGAAAATGCTTTTTAGAACCATTAATTTAAAAATATTTTTATATTATGAATGGAGTATTTTGAAAAATACTTTCTAAGTATGGAAATATCTTCCAAAATACTTAATCTAGAATGTATAAAAAAGCATATATTACGAAATGGTAGATTGGAATGCATGCACCATTTCTTCTCATGACATCTAATTTCGATTGACCAAGCACACATTTCATTTTCTTTATCTACTTTCTATGCAACTGGTTGTCTCCTGATTTGCATTGTCGGTGGCATTGCATTATTTGCAGGTTGGCTTGCCATTCTACGTTCACACAAGAAAGAAAGTACCATCAAATTAGCTTGGAATGGATAGTTTGCCAAACAAGAAAAATTCTATGAATATGATCTATCTTGTTTGTACTTAAATCATGGTCAAGAAATTCGTGGAAAGGTAAAGCATAAAGTTAAGATATATAGTTTTATATCCATAACTTGTGCATTGTGTTTTCCAATCATCTTCTTTCATTTCACACAATAGGGATATATGCACACCATGGAAGAAGAGCCAATGTTGTGCAACATGGAACAAGGGCCAAAGTTGAAGATGGATGAATCACCACCTTTAGAGCAAGAACCACCTAGAGCGACACAAGGAAGGACAAATCAAACTCAGAACAGACAGTGACCCTGATGTAAAACTGGACATCATTATGAGAATTGAATTAAAATGAATAATTTTTAGTCATTGTTGTTGTTATGCATCAAATGTATTTTGTTCATGTAATGATGATAAACTTTGTTCCATAAATAAAACCCTTTTGCTACAACTTATGTGGATTATTTTTTTAGCATAGGTTATACAACTGTTGAGGTAAAGCGCACTTTAATCAATGTATTGTAATAGTTTAGAAAAAGGCTGACAATGTTATGAATTCCAGTTAAATCCCATTGCTAATTGTGTGCATTCATTTTTTAGTATTTAATCTAAATTTTTTATTTAAAGGTTAACTTTAACCGATGCACTACAACCTTATAAAAAGGTATGATGATGTCATCAACAATGACAGATCTTATTGTTTCCATAGGGTGTGGTGTGGCCTTTGGTTCCCCTAAAATTTTAAAATTATATGTAATATATATTATATTAGTAAAAATTAAATTACGTAAATTTTTATTTCTTTTTTAATGTATAACATTTAATTTAATAAATAATAAATTATAAATTAAATACAATAAAAATTAGACAAATTTATTGAGATATTTTTTATGTTCTCTCTAGTTATCTTGAGTTTCTTACATATTCTCATTCTTGTACTTTTTTCTTCTTCTAAAAATGAAATATAAAGTTACACACAAACTCATCCTTATTTCTAATGTATTATATTTCATTATTGAAAGGAACAACTCTCTTTTCTCTCACTTGATCATGGAATATTAATTTAATAAATAATATTTTTCATCTCATTATTTTTTTTGTATATTTATATTTTATGAATATAAAAGGAAAAATTATGTACTATATGTTTTTTAATAACCATTTTTTTAATTGTGACTTGATTATTATATATTTTTCATTTAGTAATTACGTCTCTCAATTTTTTATTAGATTTTGATAAAATATTTTTTATAGATAAAGAATAAAAGAATATATTCATTTTTTAAAAATGATAAAAAGGGAAAATATTTGTGAAGATGAAAGCAAGACAAATTCTATTTCTTCACATATTTTGAATTCTTCATATACTTTGAAGCGTAAGGATCCAATTGTTGAATTAGATGACCATTTTTTTCATATTCAAAGAATTACAGGTGCAAGTGTGCAGTTTCATATTAACTCTTTGGAGCATGTGTAAATTTTGAATTTATTATTTTGGCTTCTCTAAAACATATGGTCAAGATCCACCATTGGCCATCAATGTTTTGTGAGGTGTTGTATAATGAGATTGGGCATGTTGCCTATTAATGTTTATAAATTTCCACATTAAGCAAGCCTATACTCCTACCAAACTCATCAGGCGATGGTTGTCAATGAAACTAACATTCATAATTCATTTTTTGTAGTTGTTACTTATGAAATACGCGTCAATTGTGTGTTCTTTGTTCCAACGAATATGAATCTGGAATTGTTGAAGCAAATTATTGGTAGCTACCATTGTTGTACAAATGGTAGAGTTGTTAAAGATATTTGGTTCACATACGACTAAGAACAGTTCACGAAGAGCGTGAAGTGGTTCCAATTTTAACCGACGAAGATGTAAACAACATGATGGCATAACACCTTCCAATCCCATATGATGTTCCCATTAAGCTTGGTTACCCTAAAACCCATTGAAGTTCCAGACACCAATACCTCAATTGCCAGCACAAGCAACAACATTGAAGATCGAGAAGTTTGTGTTTTTTCTTTGTGTTTGCCTAAAGAAGTTTGTGTCGTGGGGAGTTTTTGTTAATAAGTACCATGTACTTCTTTGAATGCTAATGTTTGTAGCAATTATCTCCATGTCTACCATGGACTTAACATCTATGAAGAAGTTGTTTAAATGTTCAGGAATTTCCACCTTACTGACTCAGGATTAAGGGTCTACGTTATGTTTTTTATCAACTTTTATAACACCTAACTAACTTTGCTTGCTTTCCAAAATCATTCCATTTAGTTGAAAAAATACTTCAAAAAATAATGATTACAATCTCTTTAAATTCTCCTTAATCACAACAATAAGGATCACAAAGTCATAGTCATGTCAATTTTTGCACTCTTAATTAAAAAGCTCTAGGTTATGTTTTCGACTAACTTTTACAATACCTAACTAGCTTTGTTTGCTTTCTGAAATCATTTTATTGTGTTTAGTGGAAAAAATACTTGATAAAAGAATGCTTACAATCTTTTTAAACCATTCCATTTACCAACAATAACGATTGCAAAGTCATAATTATGTGATTTTGAACCTATAATTAAGGGTCTACATTGTTTTTTCTCTAAACTTTTATAAAACCTTATTAACTTATTTTGGTTACAAAATCCATTAACATATGTTAAGTGGTAAAAAATAATTGAAAAAATAATGCTTATGCATTTCTTAAACCATTACATTCATATTAAACTGCCAAAACACTCGTACATAATGAAATCAACAATTACTTAAACAACATTCCACTATCTTACATCGCCAATTAGTAACTCCACCATTGTCAGTGGATGATGGCCCACAAACATAATCATGTCATTCAACCTTCATGAAATTCACATAGAAAGACACAATCTCCATTTTGTATCATATCTGAATGTCAATAAATTACATATTGAACATATTTATCATTCCTTACGAAAATAAACTCAAAACCTCCTTCTATAACAAATTTCCCAAGGATACAGTACCACACATGACTTAATTTTAACTCTCATTTGCTCAAGAAATGACTACTTATGATCTGCCACACATACTCATCGTAACTCCAATAAGACAAGTATAGAATGTAAACCTTCCATTTTCAATATCAAAACCAACATTAAACGAATTAAAAGTATTCATTTCCTAAACAAACACCATTTCAACTTATTATGCTATCAAACTCCACAAGTTCTAAACATACAACCACTGTCCTTATATACTACTTTTCAACAAAGGGATATAATATAACAATTAGGTTTGCATTATCAACCATGACAACCCTTCTGACCCTTGTTTGAAAATCATTCCACACACAATTCAATGTTTGATTAAACTTTACTACCACCTTTATCAGACTTAATTTCTAAACTTTATTGGGTAAGCGTGCCAAATAATGACAACTTTGATCATAATTCAATCTAACGTGTGTTGGGAGATGGGTTGTCTTAGTATTTCAGTCATTAATTTCACATGCACTCTGTTATCAAGACAAGACTTCTCACTTTTATTAGGTAAATGTGCCAAACAACGTTAACTTTTATCACCCTTCAATTTGACGTGTAATGAGAGATGGACTGACTTGGTATTTGAATCAATAATTTCACTTGCCCTTTGCTAGGAAGACAAGATTTCTCAACTTTATTGGGTAAGCATGCCAAACATGTGTGAGCTTTTAGTACACTTAAATCTAACGTGTATTGAGAGATAAATTGACTCAATATTAGAATAACAAAATTTACATACATTGTCGTGTAGACAAGACTTCTTAGCTCTATTTGGTAAGCGTGCCAAACAGATGTTAGGTTTTAGTGTAATTTAGTCTGATGTGTATTAGTAGATGAGCTGAATTAGTAGTATTTCAATCAGTAATTTAACATGCACTCTGCCAGGAAGCAAGACATCTAAACTTTATTGGGTAAGCCTACCAAACAGATTAGCTTTTAGTAACTTCAATGTGACGTTTATTAGATGATGGACAAACTCAGTATTTCAATCAATAACTTCACATGTACTATGTCAACAAGAAAAGACTTCTCAACTTTATTGGTTCAACGTGCCAAACAACTTCAAAAACCCAACCTCACAAACACTAAAATACTTCCCCTATAAATACCAACATCATACAACACAATCCAACCATAAACTATCATACTTTTACTTTGGCAAATAAACTTAACTAATGTCTTCTCTCTTTAAACATCAATATAAGGAGAACTTTGGTATCAACAAGGCAGATAACTATTCAAATTCCTACCTTGTGACCTTACAATAAACATTCGCTTAAGTCCACGCTCATTTAAGTCCGCATTCCGTACAAATCCGCATTTGAAAAGGGAAAATTTTCGGATTAATAATTTTAAGACTTTATCTTCACAAAAAATCACATAAAGTCATTTGAATTTATATTATGTTACATTTTGTTATATATATATATATATATATATATATATATATATATATATATATATATATATATATATATATATAGAAAGAAAATATATGAATAAAACAAAATAACTAGTTTCTTCTGTATCATATCCTTTTATATCTCTCATATTTTTACAATCTCTACAAATTCTCAACCCTTGTAATATTTCATATTGTATTTATATGACACCTAATATTCTATATTGTAATACGACTTTTAAAATTTCATAAGTCTGCATCCCAATTAAGTCTGCATCAAACTTTCAAGATCAAAATGCGGACTTAAGCGAATGTTTACTATATTTGCAAATAGGGAAATCATAAAATGTGAAGATAATGTGCATTTCCAATGTGAACGTCTAAAACTCTTTTGCATACCATACAATTACACATTCAACCTCCTTAAGGAAAAATGTGCACAACTCTACAAACTCCAACCAACATATCCATCAACAAATTGTACTTCCAAAGGCTCACAATGAATTAACAAAGAGTCAGTATGTATGATGCAGCTCAAATAGTAATAGATTGTGACATCTTACAAATGATTATTTGTAAGTCTCAAATTCCCATTAACATAATAATTGAATTGTATGCTACCTTTACAAGGTCAATTAAAGAAATACTTTCTCTTTTAAAACCAACTCCCTTAGCCTCTTCCAAAAACCCAAACCCCATCTTGTGTTCACTAGTAATAATTTATTTTGGAGGACCTCTCAAAAAGTCAAGCATCATGGAAAGTCCATGTGGTTACAGTCTCACATTCTCATCAAACACCCACGGAACCATGTCAATCTAACGCAATTGCACGTTTAATGAACTCCACGAAAAAATAACCCAAAAACTACATTATAGAGTCTGTAGAAGAGTTACTGAAATCAACTACCATCATCTAGTAAGGGTAGTTAATAACCACCTTGTTCATTAAAGGATTGAAATCAAACATGATATTGATGTTGCACAGATGATCAACCGTTAGAAAAAAATTCAACGTCTATACCAATTTGTCCTATATACCCACACTTGGAAATGCATTGAATTGTTCATCTGCCTTTTCCCTGACTTTGGATCCCTTTTTAACCTCTCTCTAGGGCCTTTTGTCTTCTCTATTTAGGAACTCCTTCCTTTGTGTCTTTATTTTACGTTCCTTCAACTCCATAACATCATGCCTCCTTTAATGGGCAATAATTTTGCATAATGGCTAGGTCCTTGACTTGTGTCCCCTTGAGCCTTTCTATGATGCCAATTGGGGAGATTTGCAATTAGGCCAATAGGGAGATCGACCATTGGGCCTACCACCACAATATACAGGCCTACAACCACTTAAAAATTTATTTATATAATCAAATACAAATAATTTCATTCTTCACATAAAAATTATTAAGAAAAATAATAAAATATTTAAAAATTATGTTTTTTATTATAGGGCCAATGACCGATATGACCATTGATAGGCCCAATGTATGATTTGACCACTCATAAGATAAGGGTTGTTCCATTTGTTTAAGGTGGGTAGGTATCAAGGAATTTAAGCTTGCTTATGACTAATAATGATAGGTGGCATTGAATTGCCAAAGATGTAAAGAGTAGAAGGCCATTATGAGGCAGTTCTAGGAGGGAAAAGGAAAGGTAGGAAAAGAGGTGGTTAAGAATGGGGAAAGGTATGAGCAACAAGACATATTCACTAAATTCTTCTGGCTTACTAGTCCTACCCCTGTTTGGCTAGAACAATATCTTTACATTTAAATACAATTATTAACCTATCAATTCAATTTAATTTCCTAATTTTAACATCAAAATAATTATTAACTTAAATTGTTTAACCATATCCTTATGCATTTTCTTAATTTATTTTCTAAAAATATTACCACAATTATAAAATATTACTACATTAATTTTATTTTATTTTATATTTTCTTGATTTTTCTTTTCAACCTTCTATTTTTATTAAACTCGCAAAAACAAAGTAAAATTATAAATTCCAACTCAGGAATCAAATTCTGACTAGTAATGGGATGAAACAAATCACGAACTAGGTTTAGAATTTGGATCCCCTAATTTTGACAAGTGAAAAAAAGTGTGTTATGCAAGTAAATATAAATATAAGCTATAGTGTACTACTTGGATGAAAAACATAACAAATAGTGTTATGTTAGTGTCAACACCCAATTTCGTCCGGGTGAATAAATTTATTTTCAAAAAAAAATATAAAAAATAAAATAAAATAAAGTTTTTTAGTTAATAGAAAATAAAAAAAAATGTGAAACAAAATTTTCTTCAAAGATTTTCAAACTTTAATTTTAGAAAAAAAAAGAGAGATGAAAAAAAAAAAGGAAAAAGGAAGGAAGAGCCTAATTTGTTATCACACCCTTCTTCATGAGCCTAACAACTCAACATATCTTTACCTTTGTTCTGATAGAGAAATTAGTGATATGATTCTAATAATTAAAAGCAATATCTCTTCATATAATTAGAATCAATATTACTAATTGGGATTGATTTTTGTGCTCTGATTTGTTAACGGTTAGAATCAATATTATTGATCTTAATTGATTTTGTGCTCTGATTTGCTATGATTTGATCTCTATAATTAGCTGCTATCATAACCAATTCCTTCCTTATATTGTTCATTACAATTAAGGCTGAGATTGCATTGATATTGCAAGGTGTGAGTATAAATATGCACTCTGTCATGACCGAAAAAAATAGATTCTCTACACTTTTCTAATTCTTTCTCTCATCACCACTCACATAGACACCTCTAATTTTTATTTCTATTGGAAAAACAAACACGAAAATATTAGAAAAGGAAGAAAGAAAAAAGAAAAGAGAAATGGTGAGGAGATATTGATTTTTTTTTAAGGTACGTCACTTTCAGTTCATTCCTCTTTTGATTTAGTTTTTCTTAATTTTCATTCTTTTTTTTTAATCATAAAAAATATTTTTTCCCTTTTCTTTAGTGCTTGCCCGACCGCTCGCGTCGCATGACATCCAATTTAGACTTTTGTTTTTTCTAAAAAATATATACAAATGATCTAAAAATAAAAAATAATTTTTTTTGTTTACTCTTTTATGTCTATTTGGTTGCTCACGTCATAATGACATCCACAACTACTTTAAAATAATTTTAAAAAAATATTAAAAATTTATAAATGATTAAAAAAATAAAAGATTAGAAAAAAGAATTTATTTCAAGTGTTTGTCTTGCCGCTCGCGTCACGTGACACCAATTTTAAAATAATACTAAAATTTAAATAAAAAAGTTTTCAAAATTATAAAACAAATTAAATTTTTTATCAAATAATTTTCCAAATAGTTTTTCATAAAGAAATACGTAACCATGATTCTCCATTGTGAATGGAGGTACGTAGGAGCGAGGATTAATCCTTGTCTTGCCGCTCGCGTCACGTGACACCAATTTTAAAATAATACTAAAATTTAAATAAAAAAGTTTTCAAAATTATAAAACAAATTAAATTTTTTATCAAATAATTTTCCAAATAGTTTTTCATAAAGAAATATGTAACCATGATTCTCCATTGTGAATGGAGATACGTAGGAGCGAGGATTAATCCTTGTCAGGCCCAAAAAAACCAAAAAAATTATTTTTGTTTATTTTGTACATCCTTTTGTTGTTACTTTTGGGGAAAATTAAATATTTTGAAAACCACATCCTTTTTGCACGTTTAATTAAAGGTATCATCTTAGGACGAGCGTTGTAGGGTGCTAATACCTTCCCCACACGTAATCGACTCTCGGACCCAAAATCTGGTTTTTCGCATACCTTGCTCTTTTTTTTATGGTTTTTCATATTTTCCTATAATAACTATGGTGGCGACTCCAATACTCTTTTTTTTTCAAATTTAACTTTTGGTTCGTCGTACCGTTGCGATTTCGGTTGCGACAGTTAGAAAAAAAAATTCAAGTGATTACTATAGGGCAAAAGCACTAAAAGGATGCAATTATTTTTTTCAAAATCATCGAAAAAGGCATATTTCAAAAAAATTATGAAATGGGCAAGTTGGGCTAACTTGGTACGACTTCATTGTGAATGAGTCCTCTCAAGTTGGCAAGACTTTGGTGTAAAGTATTTTTAAGTTGAAGTTGTACTAAGTTAGCATGACTTTAGTTCAATACAGTTTAAACTGTGCTAAGTAGCGATGTCAAAAAAATTCGTACCTATGAGTATTTGCGGATAAAACTCGTAACGGATAAAAAATTGATCTTATAAATGGATACCAGCGGGTAACGGGTACGTGTATTTTTTATACCCGCGTGTTAATGGATCAAGTACGCATATCATAGTATATGTACCTGTGGATATTCGTACCCGCTATATTCTAATTTAAATTAAAAAAAAATTATTAAAATATTAATACATTGATTTTGAATGGGTTATTTTTTATCAATTAGTTTTAAAATATTTCATTTTTTTGTAAATTGTCATTAAACACTATAAAAATTGGTGGTTAAAATACTCCGTTGGTTCTCGTTTTTGTACCAAAATCTCAGTTTGGTCCTCGTATTTTTATTAGTCTCAATTAGGTCCACATTTTTGTAAATTAGTATCAATTAGGTCCTTTCCGTTGGTATAGAACTAACACCGTTAAGTAGGTGCCACGTGTGAGCTCCTCGTTTATTTGAATTTTTTAATTTTTTTTAATTTTTTTTAATTTTTTTTTAAAAAATATTTATGCCACATGTCACGTTTGTACTATGTCACGTGTCAATCTAATATGGTGACACGTGTCAAATTATTATATGAATCTCAATTTGGTCCTTATATTTGTTAATTTGATTTGATTTCAGTCCCAAATTTTTTAACAAAAAATTAATTTCATGTTCTCCAAATTTGGACCAAATTTAATTTTTATATAAATGTAATGATGATACTTTTATTACAAGTGACATTTCTATTACATATTTTTAACAATATTTAATTTATTTAAATTTATTGATAACGCTGTCGTTGACGTGATCAAATTAATACTACTAAACTATAGCAACTTCAGTATTGCTAAGATAGTAGTCAAGAAAATAGAAAGGGTAAAGTAACCCTAAGTCGTCTCCCAACGAACACGGAATTGATTTTTAACAAATTAGTTCTTATAAAACTATACAAATGAGTTAGTCAAATAAAATAAAAAATATAGGGGATTAAGATAAACAAAGATAGAAATAAAATTTAAAAGATAAAAAGAGATAAAAAACAATAGTAAAGAAAATATATTGATTCCATTGTTTTTTCAAAATAGATTCATCATCGGTTATCTAAAGATTATTGCTCAATTAATTATTGTTATATATTTACAAATTAATCAATGTAAAGTCTCAATTAATTTGTTGGCGTTCTCACTTTTAACCAAAGT
>Ga0214544_1002351_pt1 | contig 39903 bp, 29 predicted proteins | sample CNSS3metaG_FD_160074 | JGI IMG/M metagenome (GOLD analysis project Ga0214544, IMG submission 160074) | Root nodule microbial communities from cowpea collected in UCLA plant growth center, Los Angeles, California, USA - CNSS3 | ecosystem: Host-associated > Plants > Roots > Nodule | place: USA...
TGTGTGTGTGTGTGTGTGATTGATGAGTATGTTTTTGGTAGTGCTTGCTAAGACATGTTGAGTATATGAATTTATATATGTTAGCTCAATGCATGATGTTATAAGTGTGTGAAAAAGGTCACTATTGATGATATCACTATGACCGAGTGTTGCATGATCATGACAGGTTTTGGGGAAGTATGGGAACATGATAATCATACCTATGGAAATTCCGAGGGCATGCGGAATAAGTATATAACTTTGATTGTGTCTTGTGTGGGGTATGTAAATTGTAAGCATGCAAAGGGTTGGGAAAATGAGAAGGGGAAAATAAAGTTTGTGTTAGAATTGATTTAAGAGGTAAGTATATATGAATTATAAAAGAGAGCAATATGTACTTATACTCGAAAGATGCATATGTGTTGTGATGTTGTAATTTGGAATATATGAATGTGTATGTTGATTTCTGGATGTTAAGAATTGAATGGGTGAATGCTAGGAAATGAATTACAGTACCTAAAACTAGTAGTATCGCATTACTGGTGTGGCGTTTGGCAGTGTAGAGTGGACCACCAGGCAATGTTCTAGGAAACCGGGATGTTTTGTGAGTTGTGGCACCCGACAGTGATGTGGAAATGTCAGGCGGTCTATGCTGCCATTTTGCCTAGCGGTGCTTAGGTTGCGCTGGGTGATGGTGTAGTGGCAGGGTGCGTTGTGATATGTTTTGCATGGCTTGTGGTGTTGGTCTTGGTCTGGGATATGCTTGATGTTATCATGAGCGGGTAGGTTCATGATTAATGATGAACACGTGATGATATGAGCGGGGAGGTTCATATCATGTTACTCTCGTGTGGGGATACGAGCGAGGTAGGTTCGTATGTTCCGTGCTCACACTTGAGAGATGCTGTGTGCGGGGAGGTACGTAGCTGGTGGATCACGTGTGTTGGACTACGGGCAGGTAGGTCTGTAGAGCAGGACTACGAGCGAGGAGGTTCGTAGAGCAGAACTACAAGCGGGGAGGTTCGTAGAGACAGGACCACGAGCGGGTAGGTTCGTGTGAGCATCATAAACCCTGAATCTAAGGCTAACTATTTGTGTGTTGTGAAGGTTGAAAAGACTTGGGGATTAAGGTCTTAGCAAGAATTAACTAGAATAAAATAGATGGGTGTATCTTGATTTTTTTTTATTAACTTATATGTTAACTGTTTATGAGCTCACCCTATTTGCTTGTGTTTGGCGATGATCGTGTAATGCGTTACACGGGAGTAGAGGATGTTGCAGGTGGTGTTGATGGGGCATAGCATCGAAGAATTGGTTAGTTGGGAAAAGCTTTTACTGGAGTTTTATCATCATTGTTTTTATGAACTTTATAAACAGTGTTTTACTGATTTGTGAATTTAGATACTGTATTGGAGTTTCATAAATTATGGTTTTTTTTATAACACCCGATTAATAAATGTTTTAAAATTTCCCGCTTGGGAAGCGAAGTATAATAAATGAGGTTTTCATCATATTTCTTAATTTTTATTACTTAAATTAGTAATATCCGACCGAGATGTTACAGCAGGTCTAATCTAATTCGAAAAATCTATAAATAAAGGGCTTGCAAATGTAAAAAAAAAAAAAAAAAAAAAAACCTTTCAGGTAGAAAAGGAACCCCTTTTGGGGAAAAAATCCCTTTTGGAGAGAGAGAAAGAAGATAGAGGCGCATTCCTAAGGCCTGAGGTATTCATCTTCATCATTATTTTAATATTCAGAATTTTAAGGAGTAGCTAACTCCCTTATTCCCGAGGGTTGCGTGTAAATTATTCTTAACTCTTTGTGAATTTCACTATCCAATATAATTATTTTTCATCACTCTTGTATTTTATTCTTATTTTAACTACATAATAATTATTGATTGCATATTTGTGGATCTCTAATTATTGGACATGATATTGGAACCTAGACTAGAGACAACTAATTGATTGTGTATTTAGACATAGAGTATATCATTTGTCATTCTTAACATAAGAGTTTTGATCATTAATGTGAACTTAAAATAAAAATTGCTAGGAAATTAGGATTTTTTATTCTTCAAGTTTAGACTTGTCACTAAGAATTAGGGTGTGAATGCTAGAGTAAGAATTAGAAAAATATCGTTTGGTGTTTTTGCTTAGAATTGGATCATGAAACCCAATCCCAATGAAGCCTTTATCATATATTGTTGACATCATATGTTTGTAAAATTTGTTGTCTAACTAAGTTATGAATTACAAGAATTGTCAAGTGTTTTACAAGTCTCTTGAGAAACAATAACAATACTTGGACTTTCAACTTCATTACTTGTGCAATTTAGTACATTTGTCAATACTTTAACACCCACCTACCCACCTAAATTTTAAAAACCCCTAATTTGAATTTAAAGAACAAATAACTTAAATTGAATATGAAAAGTTTTGTATTTAGACCAAAGAATTATCTATCCTCCTTGATATGATAGGAGCAAAATTAGCATTAAAAGTGGAAAAAAGAAAGAAATCTAAATATTTAAAAATGAAAAAAAATTATTTTTCATTTTTTATACGAGTTAGTGAGCCAATCCACTTAACCCACCAACCTGTAGTGGGTTGAACTAGATTGTAAAGTTTCTGGCTCACCATAAAGTGAATTACCAACTTATGGTGGGTTGAACTGGATTGTAAAATTTCTATCTCACCATAAAGTGAGTTGTGTTAGGTTCACTCATTTTTAACCCAACCTTTGGTGAGCCAATTCAAGTGAGTCGAGTTGGTTCACTTTGACACCTTTGACTGTCAGAAATGGAGGAGAACAAGGCATTGATAAAACAAATTGATGCAATTCAGCCTCTAATGAGTCTTCAAACACGGTAAACAAGTTGTTGACAACATCGTTTGTTGTGAGAATAGTCATCGACTACATTAGTATTCCCCTTTTTCTCTCACACAAGGTCTTCTTCTTCTTTTAGATCTCTACACGCACCACCAAAACTTGATCGGTATATAAACTAATTTATACATAAAAGATCTATGAAATAATTATTTTAAATTCTTTATTAATTAAAATTAATTTATAAAATAACTCATTTTATTTTATTAGTTTAGAAAGAAAGATATGATGGTTTACGTTTTATTGAAATGTTACTATACACCTTTTTTTCTCTCCACTCAAGAATTATGAACATTTTTCCATAAACACTTCTAGAAAAAAAAAGAAAAATTAAAATAAATTTCTCTACAGAACTTTTATAAAACACTCATTTTATTTTTTTAAAAGTGTTTGTGAAAAAGAAAAAAGCCCATCTATATTAGAAAACGAGTTGTACTTGACTAAAAGTGCTTGTGTACAATTTTACTATACCAGACACATAATCCATTTTCAATTTTCAATTCCCCAATAAAGAAAAAGGTACATGCATGGTTAAATAATAAGTAGCACATGGAAGTGGCCCAAATATTAAACATAAACGACCATCGATAATAATTGACGAGATTTGAATATGATGAATTATAAGTTAATTTATATAATAAATATATCATCTTGAACGTAAAACCTACTAAATAAATTTATGGATTTTTTTTTATATAATGTTCATCTCACTCTTTTTTACTTGATGTAAAATTCTTAACTCCAAACTTAAGTTCTTTATATCTTTTATATTTATTTGAATTATTTGTTCTTCATATCTTCTAGTTTGATTTACAATTAATACTGTACCAATTCTTTCATTGTTCTTGAATTAGTTCAACATTTTGATAAAAATAGAAGATGTTTGTGGTACATAGTTTAACTTCAACACATTTTTTCAATGACTATTAAATAAAAATCAAACTTATTTAATTATTCTACCCAGTTAATTAATTTTTTCTTATTTACTATATCTATTTTCTATTTTTAGTCTAAATCAAACAATTCTTATTTTCACCTATATACTTTTCTCCATCGTCTACAAACACAACATTAAAGTTGAAATCATTTTCTTAACTAAAAGGAATCATTTTTGTGAGGTAACTTTAATACTCACATTGTATAAACAAGTTCTCTCTCTGAGTGGAAAATTTTTCATATATGAAACTTATATCTGAGATCTCATTTTAAAAATATAAATAAAACTGTAGTACTTTAAAGAAAAAACTAGGAGAATTAATTGTGCAGAACGAAGAAGTTCACAAGAACTTGAGTAAATTTGATTACTTTCACATTCCTTATATACATCAGGCACACAGAAATAAACAACTGATATGTTAACTGTTGTTACACAAGCATCTCTCTGCAAGAACATTGGAATTTTGATCCCAATAAATGCAACTTCAATGTTCTTAGTTTCAGCCCAAAGATATTGATTAGTTGTTGGCTTTTCCATAGCTTCTTGGAAAAGGGATAACGTCCCTAACATTAGCAAGCCCAGTTGCAAAGAGAACCATAAGATCAAACCTTAGGGTGAACCCAGAGTTCATCACTGTTCCATTTCTACGAAGGTCTAGGTACCATTCATACTTCTCTTTTCCCAACCCTAATTCATCAATCCTGCCATTTGAAATAAAAGAAAAGAAAAAATTTTACCAAAAATTCTAAATTTTTTTTATTTTTCAGGTAATTCTTTCGTGGTAATTATTTTTTGTAAAATTATAAAATTTGTAAGTATTTTTTATAAATTTTCTGAAAAAAATGTTTTGTGCAAAATATTTTGTTAACAAATTGGTAGTAAATTCTTATAAATTATTATTCATAACAAAATTTGGAAAAGTTTTCCAAGAAAAGAATTTCAAAAGACACTACTAAAAAACTTCATATTTTCTGCCAATTTTGTTTTGAAAATTTGTTCATAGGAAATTCTTACAAATTTTGTTGAGAAAAAGAATTTACAAGAAATTGCTACCAATTTTCTTACAAAATATTTTGTGTAAAATATTTTTCGTAATTGTAAGAAATACTTGCAAATTTTATAATTTTGTAAGAAATGATTACCTACAAAGAAATTACCAGTCAATTAAAATTCTTAAAAAAAATGGTAAAAAAAAATTATTTTCTTGCAAATTTGTTTAATAAATTTACAAGAAAAATCACAGAATTTTTAGTAATACGAGAATTTCTAACCGTGAGAAAATTGAAAGGAAATTATTTTTTAGTAGTACAGGTTGTTAACGAGAAGAACACAATATTTATGATCCCCACTAATTACACAAGCAGTAATACCTGGAGCTTATTATGTTAAGACGTTCCTCGTTTTGGCTACCAGAAATTACTGTTCCAAGCTGCAAAAGTTTTCCAACAACTTCAACACACAAAAATGTGCCAAACAATCAAAACATAGTGCACTATTAGTTGTAGTCACATTTGGACATACCTTTGGGACAACCAAATCAAATGCAGCAACAGTTCCATCATCATTCTGGCGAACGTAAAATGGCTTAGCCTCTTTTGGATAATTGTATATTATAATCGGATTCTTGAAGATGGCTTCGGCCAGAAAGCTATCAAGAAACAAATAGAACCATGAGCAAACTGATAATGGTGAAGGAAATACTTCATCTCTTAGTTAGAATTAGAAATCAGCAAATTCAGAATATGATGAAAGTTTCAATATACCTTGTATGCTCTGAAGTGAGTACAAAACCTGATTCAAAGTTTGTTTCATATTTCTTATCTTCAGTCTGAGAAGATGACTAATTTACATTACAAAGGGAAAAAAAAAAGTTTAATTTCTCTCTGAAAAGAAAGATCATAATGGAAGAAGTCAAATTGAGATTTTTTTATAGGATTTCGTAGTGCTGTCTATACCTTTTTAAGAATTTCTATAGCTTCATGGTAGGTCAACATTTTAGGAGAACCTGCTATAATCTGCTGAAGACGATTGACACAGGTTGTGTCAATTCTTTTTGCAACAAAGTTCATTTCTTCAGAGCAATGTTCAAGAACCCAGTTGCAGAGGTACTTGAAAAGGTCATTTGCACAGTTCATGGAATCCTGCATGTAAGATAAAGTGCATCATGCTACTAAATGATACAAAACAACAAGCATTTCCATACCAAAGTGTTAATATGGAACATGTTGGTTCTACTAAAAAGGGTTGTGGAACCAAAGAGAACATAAGAGAATGGAATGTTTCATTATCCATGCATCAAAAACTACCTGAAGGAACGTTGAACAAAGTTTAAGTAACAATCCTTAAGTAACATTGAGCCAAATGTTCTATTGGAGTAGAAATCAATGATAAAACTCAACTCACGCTTAGAGAGACGGTTAGGAATCCAAATATGTGTTGTTTCTCAAGTAAATATTCATGAAAGTTCCATATCAAGTAAAGTGAAAAAACAAAACAACATACAAAAAATAGTTGTTTTGGGAGTTGTTACACAACTCAATAGGTCTTTGGTGTATGGGAGACTTGGATAATTGTATATTATGGAAGGATTTGAAGTTTTGTCCACCAAAATTTACGACAAGAAAGATTTACAATTTAATTTAAAAAAATTGCACATATTTATAGTTTTGTCCAGTAAAAATTGTACAAAGGTTTGCAATGGAAAGAAGTGGTACCTTTAAGTGAGAAAAAGCCATTTCCACCTCAACCATCCACATTTCTGCAGCAAGTTTAGCAGAATCAGCTTTATCTGCAAGAAATCTAGGTCCAAAAGAGTAGACATTTCCAAGAGCACAAGCATAACTCTCCAGATGCAAGCGACCAGAGACAGTCAAATAAGTTTGGAAAGGGAAAAAGTCCACTTTATCATCCTTAAAAGATGTTCCTAACTTTCTCTTTTCTCTTGCTTCCAACTGTGATGCCAGATCATTTGTTTTCTTCAGATCCTGAACTGCAGCAGCCAGTGCTTCTCTATTGCTCTCAGTTCTCTGCAAATGCTCAACTATGTTGCTTTTCTCTTTTGCAGCAGCCTTCACATGTTCAAGACTAACACCTTCATTCTCATAAATGGTGTCTAGTTTCTCCTTCTTCTCTGCTTTCTGATTCTGATCCAGTGTGGTAACCTTGAACATGTTGCTGAATCCTTCTGAGTCTGTGGTAGTTATGGTGGGTACTTGCACATCAATAAATTCATGTTTGCTGAAAAATGTGTGGGTTGCAAAAGAGAGAGCACTACGAATCCGCATCACAGTTGCCACCTACAAACAGATCAAACTTAATCTTCACATCATACAAAACTAACATAAAACAGACAATTATCAGTAGAATGCAATCAACAAGTATCATATCTTAAAATGAACAAGACACTATAATTTGAAATTGAATTTCACCGTGGTAGTTCGAGGGCGAAAGTGGGAGTAATCTCTCAATGTGTCTAATGGAATTCGTTTCTTTGATAATGGGTACTTGTCAAAATCAACTGTCCCAATGTGAAGAACTTTTTCAGCTTTAAGCTCAATAACATGCTTCCCTTCTGATGCACGTTCTAGTTGACCTTCCACTAATAGACATGTTCCAGTACCCATAACCCTGCTTGGGCTTGCTACAGAGGAATCCACAACAACCTGAAAGTGTTTGTATAACAACAAAAATAAAACACATTGAACAATAATTCAATTAAAACATATACAACAAAAGTGTTTCATGGTTGTGAGATTTTGACAAGTTACTTTGCTACTTTGCTTTGTAAAAGGTTTGAGAGTCATCAGTTTTTCACTTTAGTTTAGGCACATAAATAAGCCATAAAATTCCCTACTTAATGATTTAACTTCAAATAAGGAAATTTAGGTGTAGAAGTTAAGCATATATATATAATATGTCACATCGAACAAATTCTCTAAATTTTGTTTTTTCTTTTATGTTTTGAGATGATGATGATAAGAAACCAAAGGCCTTCTTCACTTTCAAGGAAATTTATATGCTTCTTTTAATTACTGATTTTGTTCGATAGGTCTATTTATTTTATGGTCTTTTGTAAGGAAAAATTGGCTTTTAAACTAAAACAATGCAAAAGAAATATAAATAATTTATAAAAAAAATGGATGATAAAAACAATTTTACTATTAACATACTTTGAAAAATTATATCATATTTTTTTTCGATTTTTTTTTTCAACAAGTCCTTATGTTATGCAAAATCAATACATGAATTTAGACAGGCTTTGTTATGTTTTTTATTCATTTTAAAAGTTGCCTTATTTATGCAACTATGAATATTCTAAACGAATGATTAACTCACATAAATCTAATTAACTATTCAAAATAAGGTTACACAAAATAAAATTTTCATTCGACAAACTTTTTAATTCAACTTCAACACAGTGACTCTAACTACATTTTCATCCAATAAAAATTCATTACCAGATTGTTAAAATTGTTAGTTTTCATAATAATGAATTTTGATTATTTAACTACCTAAATATTTTAATCAATGGAGTGTTCGTTTATGTTCATATTGTATACTTTCAAAACGCATTCTAAAAACAAAACAAAACCTCAGAGCCAAACAGAGCACTAAACCTGGAGGCTTGAAACGCATGACCCATCCGTGAGAAGCAAATACGCAACAGAAGCTTTTGGAGGCAAAACCGTTGCATGATTGGGCTCAGTCACAACAGACTCACGTTTCTTGCGCTGAACGTAACCGCTTCCTCCGAACACATCTAATATGCTCCTTATCAACGGTATCTTCGATTGCAGAATCTCCACACACGACACATCCTTGCCTTTACCGTGTCCGGCTGGGTCATTGGTTGTCGTGGATAACGACAACGAATATGGCGCAGCCGGCTTCACAACTTCCTTAGCAGATTTTACCCATCCGCCAACAGTTACGCGTTGTCCCACTATAGTCTCGGATCGATCCAGCAAAGTCTTTATTTGGACTCTGTCCGAGTATTGTAACAGTGGGACATGCGATGACTCGAGGTGCGGGGAAACCGAGGAAGTTTGTTGATTTGTTGTTGTTGTTGACATGGTGGTGAGGAAAGCTTGAGGAGTAAGGATTTGTTTGTTGGTGCGAGTGGAGGAGAAGAAGAAGGCATGGTGATGATATAGAGAGAGAAAGATGCTTTGCTTAGAGAGGGTTTTGAGGTTTGAGGGAGAAGGAAAGGGATTGTTTCTATTTCGGAGTTAGACGAGGTTGTGTTGTGTGGTTTTTTTGTTGTGTTGGGTTTTGGGTTTGGTATTCTTTGGTGTTCGGTAATTGGGCGGGAAGTAGTGTATTCTGTTTGCCTACCTTTGTAGAGTGCAAAGCAATTGTCAAAATCTAGTTATCAAGACTTCCACTTAACGTCACGTGAATTATTAAGAAAAAAAATATAATAAAAAAGTTCTTTTAATTTTTAATTAAGTTTTTTTTTCTTTATAAATTTAAATACTTTTTTAATGAATCTTTTACTGTAAATTCTTGTTTATTGAATGTTTTAATTTTTTCTTTTGCTTTTATTTAAGTATTGTGTGACTTAATTTTATTTTCAACAGATATTATTATTTTCATCTTTTCTTCCTCTAACTTATCCTTTTCATTTTTTTAATTCATTTGTTGTTAAAGTTTTAATATTTTTTTTGTATTTTTTGTGAAATTTTGTTTTTTGATTACTTTTCTATCCTTTACATGACACATTGAATCTTAGCAAAACATCCGAAGGAAGAAATTGCAAAGATTTTATTTAAAAAGCATCATTATTTAATTAAAATAAAATTATTTATATTATTTATAAATAATTAAAATATTTAATGCATAAAATCAATCTAAAGTATATATATCTTCATAAGAGCCCTACAACAATTTTAAATATTAACATTTATTATTTACTTGGTATAAAATAAAATATGATAGAACCTAATTTTGGCAACCTACTCTTTCTAGCCTTTCACCTTAGCAATGCCTATATTCTCCTCTCATATGGTTTAACAGTGTAGTGAATCAAAAACTAAAATCTTCTGGTTTAATTCTCACTATACAGTGAGCAAAGCATTTACTATGAATCAAAAACTAAAAATTTTCTAAGAGTTATTACTATGAAAGTGTCTTCTCTAATCAGAACTATTTGCTGTAGTGCATCTATCAAAGAAACTTCTCAGCTGACCAGAATTGAGTATAATGTGCAACAAGATGTTGGATAAATAGTTTAGCATGTTCTGTCTTTATACATGTAACCATTGTTGGATCTATCAATACATGGCAGAAGCTAACTAAAGCAGTGAAAATGAAATCAACTAAAGCAGTGAAAATGAAATCTAATGCAGATAACAAACTTTGAAACTTATTCATTCTAGTGGGAGAAACATTTATTAGTGTGATATGAACAAACAAAAGACTGAAATGATTTTTTATTACATGAAAAAAAAAATCAGAGCAATACAGAACACTATTCAACTGAAAGTTAAACATCCATAGCCGAAGAACACTACAATTATACCCTAGTAGAAATGAAAGAATAATATCCCAAGCCTAGTCAATTGAAATCCTTTAGTCTCTTTTTGAGAACTTCCATTGATTTCTTCTTAGCAGTTTGCTTTGTGTTCTTATTTGAAAGACTTCCAAAGATTCCATCTGCAGAATCCTTGAACTTTTCACAAATGTATGCTACCCTTTTGTAATCAAGAGCATAGTAATTTCTCTCCCTTATCACAGGATTCATGAAATTCTCTGGCTGGCTACTTGACAGAAGATTGATCAACTGTCGTGCTTCTATCAGACAGCCCTTGAAACCACCTCCTGGATAAACTTCACACAATCCAGAAGAATAAAACCTATCATCTGCAAAACTTTCCAACATCTTAAGGTCAATGTTGATGTTCATAACTGCATTTGCATTAAACCTTTTCAAATTATCACTAAGAAATGCTCCCACAATTGTGTTGGAAATATGCTCAAGTGTGCTGGTTCCAACCTTGTAGGTAGCATCCAAGGGTAAAATTTGTTGTGCTGTGGACATTAGTGAATCTAGGTAAAATATAACTTCATTCATGTATTCATTTCCAGTTGTCTTTGTCTCCTCTGTAGTCCAGTTGATACCATCTATAAGATTCATATACTCATCTAACTTTGCGTTTACCAAACTCAGCAGAGCAATATAAGCTGCATCCCTTGAAGTTTTCAGCAATACCTTAGCAGTCAAAGAACCTTGAGGCTTCTCAGCTGCTCTAACGGGTATGCAGCACTGGTGAGCAGCATGTCGAAGGAAAAAATCACAAGCTCTTTCAAGAACAGTTATGTTTGCTGCAAGCTGCATGGCCTGAGAAACACTGATGCTTGAACTGTTGATGATGTCAAGCAAAGATTCATTCAACACTTCAATCAAAAACTTGTCCAAATACTTCCTCACAACATCAAACAAACCGCTGCGTACACCATAGGACAAGTAATCAACAGAGCCTTTGATGAAGGCTCTCACAATGCGACAAGCATCAGGTACCATGGAGGAGAATGATGCAACATATGGAAAAGCAGGCATGATTTCTGATGTTTGAAGATTATATGACAGAACATGGTTCTCATAATCAGAATCCTTTTTTATCACCATCTGCTCGTATGTGTCACTGCCAAGAACATCAACGATTTGGTTCCTACATTCTTCCAAAAGAAGCCTGTGGTATTTGTCACGGGTGTTGTCAAGCACATCATGGAGTTGGCCAATGTCATATCCGTATTGTCTAAGAGTAGAACCAAGAAGTGCAACATAATCCTTAACCAGGAGAAGATGTGTGGCAGATTTCATCTGGGGTAAGTGCACTTCTAACATTGATGTTATCTTTGCCAAAGCAGTTTCCCACATAGTTTCAACCTGATCAGGTTCTAGGAGTCCATTACCAGTCCTCAGGACCCGATCCTCCACTATGAAGTACCCAGCAATTTGAGCCAAAAATGTCTGATAATACTCGATAAAAGGTTGCATTGAAGATATCTCCAAATCCGAATTCAGTTGTAACAATCTATTCTTGTAGTAATATTCATGAAACTGCTCTAGAATCCCAAGGCAACTATGAATATGACAAGCACGATATAAGGGTGTGAGATCAAATTTCATGGCAGAATCTTCATCTTCTTCAACCACCAAACTATAAGCTCGATCCTCACCTCCTGAAATGTTCAATCCGTCAGACTTTCTCTTCCTCTCCAGCATTTCCTCATCCCTCTGGCGATTCGATGCAGCACGACCAATTGCCGTTTGCCCGATTATTTTACAAGAACTTCGTATCTGCACCATCCATTCATTAACCTGGCTGCATACTTTCTTCTCTATGTGTGATTTTATGGAAGGAATTCTCTTCTCTATCACCCTTTTGAGGGCCTTGGCAGGAATGTTCTCTATGTAAGTTTTCTCAAGCAAATCAACAGTTTTCAACGCAGGGTAAAACTCCCCTTCAGAAATATGATTGTTGCACTTCACACACAGCTCCAACACTTTCATACAGTTCTTCGACATTTTTATAGCTTCTGTCACGTTCTTCTTCACTGTATATGACACAAAAAGCTCCTCAAGCTTGATAAGAAGGGTGCTGCCAACCTGCTGCAACTTGAAATTGTCACTTTGGAGTTCACTCTTGAGCTCTTCAGCATCAACCAACACACCACGAAGTTCATCAACTGCAAGGATGAATTCCTCGTAATGTGTCTTGCACATTGCCTCAATTTCAGCTTCCTTTTTCTTCACCACAAAATCCAGTTGGCGAAGGAGCCCCATGGGGCGCCCCATTTCGAAGGCATGCCTCACAAGAGGACTAATGTCATCTCCATTGGCAACAAGAGTTGCCAGAACCAAGTCTTCTCCTTCATCACCAATTTCTACATCAGCTCTTCTTTTTGTTCTTATTACTTCCATTGCCCCTTAAACTCCCTCAATCTGAAAACACATTTCTTGTCACAAACCAAACCGAACACAAACTTTTCATACTACCCCCAATAACCAATCAATAAATATTAGAACAAATGTTAGGTTTAGGATTCAAATTGACCGAAATAAAAGGCATGCAAAATTGAGGATTTGACTAAAATTACAAATTTTGGCAATGCCCTATGAAATTTATCGGAATTATTTGTCACCCAAATTCTCATCAACGTCAAATTTTAGCTGTAATCGGAGAACAGCATCTGTTATGTATATGAATGATAAGTGGATGATGAGAGATTGGGAATGTTAAAAAGGAGATTTTGAAAGGGGAAATTGGTGTACCTGATGGCGGTGACGAAGAAAATGACAGGAGAAGTGGAGTGGGTCGTGGAAAAAGAGAGGAGACAGTCGGGTGAGGTTAGCAGCATACGTAACAGTCTCTTTGTGTTTGCATTCATGCATGGCAATGCAACCGATCCAGTCTTAGGTTACGATTAAGTTTTAACCTTTTTTAGAGACGGTTTTCCATGATAAGCGTAAGAGAGAGAAAATTTAAGAAAATAATATTTACCGAAATTATTATTATTATTATTATTATTATTATTATTGCTTAGTTAAGAATTATGCAAATGTCAAATTTTTTGGAAGTATGAGTTGTTGATAATGTATATATATCTTATTGTCTTAATTCATTAACGTATGATACTTTACATATTTTTAAATGGGAATATTATTCTAATGAATTTAAGTTCGAAATATTATTGTAAAAATTTAAAAATAAGCTAATTTAAGATGTTGCTTAAAAAATGGAGGGATATTACTATTAATTATCTTAAAACATGAACGTTGGAAAATGTATACGATTGGAGTATTCAAATATTCAGAGGAAAGTTATAGGTGGGAAACTGTAGTGAGGAGCAATAGAATAGTAATGAAATGGTGTGATTTATCATCACATGGTTTGTCAAAAAGAAAGCTTTAGATAATCTTCTTTTTTATTTTATATTTTGAGTAGAAATGTCTTACAAGTGTATTTAATTGATACAAATGTTCATATCTTAAGTGGAATGTAGTATAGTACCAAAATGAATGAGGAAACTTTGTCTAAATTTGTAGAATATTATATAATATTGATTCATATGAATATTTGTTAGGGTGTTTAATTGATTAATATTTAAGTTACGTAGTGAATTTTAGTTTCACACTTGGCATCTAATAAAATGATTGATAAAGAATTAATCATTTTGTTAATTATGAAAATTAAAGTCTTGTCATAAATATGATGAAATTTAGATTTAGTGTATTTGAGAATGTTCTTCAAGTAGTAAGTACTTTTGTATCACTCAGAAATATTGTTAAAATTTCCTGAAATTTAATAAATTAAACTTAATTAGTTAAATATGTTTATGAAATATATAAAATTGTCTCGATACATTATAAGAAAATTTTTTGTTGTTGACCAATTATAGAGATAAAAAATAATTAGTTATTAGAGTGACCAATTTAGATACCAATATATAAACTAAAAATTATTGATAACTAAAATAGTCTCTAAATCGGTCAACAATAAAATATTAGCTATACCAATGTTTTAATTAAAAAAAAATGGTTTCTAAATTTGTCCCATTAGTGACCAATTTAGATAGAAATTTAGAGACTAATTTTTTTTTGTAGTTAAAAGTTTAGGAATTAATGTTAGTAATTAATTTAGAGACAAATTCACTATAATAACCAATTTAAAAACTATTTTAGTTACTAATGACTTTTAGTTAGTAAATCGGTCTCTGAATTAATTACTGTAGTAATTAATTTTTTTTTTTTGTCATTAAAATTAATCATTAATAAGATATTTTCTTGTAGTGATTGATCTTTATCTTGAAGCAATATCATTGTAATATTAACTTTTGCACAAAATATAAAACACGATGATAAAATGTCTATAAATTGAAAAAAAAAATAGTAAACTACATGAAAAAACTTGCATAAAAAATACGTAAAAGATAACTTATAAGTAAAAAATTATCAATGAATGATAGTAGAGTAATAAAATGTATAACTAAGTGAAAAAATATTGATTATAGTCAAGTTGGAAGTTATAGATGTACTTATGGTATAGACGAAATGGATTAGCCAAGAATAGAAATGATCGGGTTCTAGTCTCTAAAGATCGGGAAGAAACCTGACCTGGTTGCAAACAATATGTAATGGACAAAACAATTTCGGAACCTAAACTTTTCATAACCCTGGATGTGTGGCAGAATCACAATGGTTTTGATGAATTTGTTAACAAACAATGGGCTTCCTACACAATGTATGGGACATGTTTGGACCAAGTAATTAAATATGATCCAAAAGTATGGAACAAAGAGATCTTTGGTGACATAAATAAAGAGAAGCAGCGGTTGATAAATGAAATTAGTCATATTAGATAGAATTGACAAGGAAGGTTAAATAGACGATGAATATAGAAAGGATAGAGTTCAACTCTTTGCTCACCTCAAAAGAGTAAAAAATTTAGAGTTAAATGATTGAAGTCAAGTGATTTGAATACTAGGTTCTTTTACATGACAACTAATTTGGAGAAAAGCAAAGAATTTGATCAAAGGTATTAACATTCAAGGAGAATGGTGTGAGGAACAAAGGTTGGTGAGAGAAGAGATAAAGGAATATTTCTAGGTCAAGCTTAAAGAAAAAGCATATTTTAATATTAGCCTTGATAATGTTGAGTTCAACCAAATAGATGAAGAGGATAATCTGAAATTAATTAAGGAGTTTACTGAAGAGGAAGTTAGGTGTATAGTGTGGGATTGTGAGAGCGGTAAGAGTTCAGGCTCACATGGTTTCAACTTTAATTTCATAAAGAAATTTTGGGAGACAATTGAAGGTGACATTCTAAAAGCGATGATTTCTATAGTTTCGAAAAATTGCCTAAAGGGGGGAATGCTTCTTTCTTTCTTCTCATTCCGAAATGTAACAACCCACAAAAATTTACGAGAGTATAGACCTATTTCCTGTGTAGGTTGTGTTTATACGATTATATCCAAAACCCTATCTTTGACATTTAAAAGGGTGTCACATAAGGTTATAGATTACTCCTAATCCGCTTTTTTAGAAGGCGGAGACTTGTTTGATAGTGTGATGGTCACAAGACGATAAATGAAATAAAAAGAGAAAAAGAAAAGAAGTTTAATTGTTAAGGTTGACTATGAGAAAGTCTGTGACATTATCATATGGCAGATCCTATTCTATATGATGGTATAAGGATGGGGTTTACAAACTTATGGATTGATTGGATAAAAACATTTAGAGATTTTAGTCCTAGTAAATGGTAGTCTAATAAAAGAGTTTAGTTCATCAAAAAGGTCTTAGGCATGAGACCAGTAAGGGTGGCCAAAAAATCCAATTTTTATGATCTAATCCAATTTTTCTACGATCTAATTCATTTAATATTTATTTTATTAAAAATTCAATCTATTTTATTGGATCTGGATATCAATCTAATCTATATTTTATAAATTTTATGGATTAGATATCCATTCTCGAAATCTAGATTTTCAAAATGGATAATCCAAAATATTCAATCCAAATTTTCACTTTATATTTTTTGTTAGGTTAGGCTAAAGGTTGAAATGGACTAGCCCAAATTTAATCGTATTTTATTGAGTTGGCGTGACCCTGAACAAAATTTGGTTGAATTAGGCCAAATTCTGTCAAATCGGTCCCGATCGAGATTTGACCTAGTTGGTCCTAGACAAAATTTGAAAGTATTCGGCCAAATCTGTCAAATTCTTTTATGTCAGTCCTATGGACACAAATTTGGATCCACATCCATTATTTGGATCCAAATGGATGTGGATTAGATTTTCGATAGGGCTGACACCATAGAATTTGACAAATTTTTTGTCAAGGTCAACGAAGCCGAATTTCAGCATGAGATGAACTTGGATGACTTTCGAACGAATTTCGATCGGGGACGACATGACCAAATTTGGCCTAAGGTCGACTCGACAAAATTTCATTCGAGATCGACTTGACTGGATTCAACTAAATTTCGGCCAAGGCCGATTTTGCCTAATACAACCAAATATTGGCCAGAGCCAACTTGGCCAAATATGGCCACATTTGAGTCAGGTCCTGATAAGTCAAAATTCCGTCAGGGTTGACTCCACCAAATTCGTCGGCCGGGACCAACTTGACTGAACATGGTAAATTTTCGATCATAGCCGACTAAGTTGAATATAGTTAAATTTTTTTCAGGACTTACTCGACCGAATATGGCTAAATGTGGACTAGTGCCGACTCGATCAAATTTTGGTCATGACCAACTCGACTGAATTTGGCCAAATTTAGGTCAGGACCGACTCGCCTAAATATGACCAAAATTTGGTCGCGATTGACTCTGCCGAATACGGCCAAATTCAGGCCAGGACCAACTCGGTCAAATTTTGGTCGAGGCCAACACGACTGAATTTTGACCGGAGCCAACTCGACTGAATTTGGCCGAATTTTGATCGTGGCCGACTCAGTTGAATACGGCCAAATTTCGATCGTGGCCGACTCATTTGAATACGGCCAAATTTCACCCTAGGCCGTCTTAGCCAAATACGACCAAATTTGGGTTAGGCCCGACTTGGCCAAATCTCAATCGAGGCCAACTCGATTGAATTCGACCAAATTTTGACTGGAGCCAACTAGGCTGAATACAGCCAAATTTTGGTCGCGGATGTCTCGGTTGAATACAGTCAAATTTTGTCTACGTTGACTCAAGCCAATGCAGTCAAATTTGGGTCGGGGTGAACTCAACCGAATACTTTCAAATTTTGTCCAGGACCAGCTGGGCCAAATTTTGATCAAGACCGACTTGATAGAATTCGGCCAAATTTTGTATAGGGTCACACCAACTCAATCAAATACGACTAAATTTGAACTAGTCGGTCTCAACTTTTAGCCTAACCTAACCAAAAATATAAACTGAAAATTTGGATTGAATATTTTGGATTATCCATTTTTGAAAATCTAGATTTAGAGAATGGATATCCAATTCATAAAATATATAAAATATATATCAGATTGATATCCATATCCAACAAAATGGATTTTAAATGGATTGAATTTTTAATAACATAGATATTAAATGGGTTAGATCGAAGAAAAAATAGATTAGATTATAAAAAATGGATTTTTGGCCCATCCTTGATTAGAATTTGGTGACACATCTCTTCGCATATTGAATGTCAGAACATAAAACCAATAAAAAAATATTGTCTGTCAACATCTAAACACTTTTCTAAAATCATTCATGTAATGATAGCAGACATGTGCAAAAGCTTCAAATTATTGTTGTTGCATAAGGTTAGTTTTCCTATTTCCGGTAAAATAATGTCATTTCTCTTCTTTCAATCAATAAGAAACTTGAAGAAGGATTAACGACAATGAAGAACCTTAGCTATACTGCAACCAGTAAACCAAAGCACCATTATTTTATGAAAGAATCAAATATTTCAGTGTAATAACGTGAAATGTGCTACGTAGAACGTGGAAGGCGAGACGTGGGCTTGATACGTGGGACATGGGACGTGCGACATGAGACGTGAGACGTAGAACGTGGGACATGAGACGTAGAATGTGGGACGTAGGACGTTGGACGTAACACGTGGAATGTGAGACAACATGGAACGTGGGACATGAGACGACGTGGAACGTGATACGTGAGACGACGTGGGACGTGAAACATGAGACGTAAGACGTGAGACAAGAAACATAAGACATGGAATATGAGACGTGAGACGTGCGAATTGAGACGTGAGACGAGAGACGTGAAACGTGAGACATGAAACTTGGGACGCAGGACGTGAAATGTGAGAAGTGATACAAGAGACTTGAGACGTGAAACGTGAGAAGTGAGACGTGGAACGTAGAACCTAAGACGACATGGGACGTGAGACATGGGACATGGGACAAGACACGTGGGACAAGAGACATGGGACGTGCAACGTGAGACATGAGATGTAAGAAGTGAGACATGAGACGTGAAACGTGGGACATACAACGTAAAACGTGGGACGTGAGACATTGAACGTGAGACTTGCGACGTGCGACGTGCGACGTGAGACGTTAGACGTGAAACGTGACACGTGGAACGTGAGACGTCAGAAACGTGGAAGATGTGATACGTGAGACGTGAGACGTGGAACGTGAGACATGAGATATGAGACGTGGAACATGAGACATGAGATATGAGACGTAGGACGTGGGACGTGAGACGTAGAACGTGAGACATAGGACGTTGGACGTAACACGTGAGACGTGGGACGTGAAACATGAGATGTGAGACGTAGGACGTGGGATGTGAAACATGCGAATTGAGACGTGAGACGAGAGACGTGAGATAAGAGACGTTAGATGAGAGACGTAAGATGTGAGACGTGAGACGTGAGACATGAGACGTGAAACGTTTGACGTAGGACGTGAGACATGAGACGTGAGACATGAGACGATGTGGTATGTGGAATGTGAGACGTTAAATGTGGGACGTGAAACGTGAAACGTGAGACATGGGACGTAAGACATTTGACGAGAGACGTGGAACGTACGACGTGAGACGTGAAACGTGTGAAGTGGAACTAGGACATGGAACGCGAGACATAATACATGAAACGTGGGTCATGGAACGTGAGACGTGCGACATGAAACATGAAACGTGAGACGTGCGACATGGGACGTGCGACGTGGGACATGACACGTGGGACCTGAGACGTGAGAGACGTGGAACGTAATACGTGAGATGTGAAACGTTAGAGAAGTGAGAGACGTGGGACGTGAGACTTAGGACGTAGGACATGAGACGTGGGACGTGGGACGTGGAACGTGAGACGTGCGATGTGCGACAAGCGACATACGACGTGAAACGTGCAACGTGCGACGTAAAACGTCCGTAAACACTAAACTTTTTTATATTCATAAATTCTAAAGCTTACAATTTAATTAAAAATTTTAGAAGTTTATAAAAGAATTGTTAATGTATCCATAAATTTGTACTAAAAAATTTAAATTATACTCTTGCAAAAAAATGTATTAATAAAAAGAAATTAAATACATATAAAATTGAAAAAATAAAAATATGAGGATAAAAGTAATAATTGATGCTTATTTAACAGATAAAAATAAAAATTATGAGGATAACAACAATAATTTATATTTATTGAACTCTTAAATGAGCATAAGGAAGCAGATGATGATCTGAAAAATTAAACTAAAGATGGACAAAAAATCTAATTTTCATGATCCAATCCATTTTTGCTATGATCCAATCCATTTAATATTCATTTTATTAAATATCCAATCCATTTTATTAGACTTGGATATCAATCTGATCTACATTTTATATAGATATCAATCTGATCTACATTTTATATATTTTATGAATTGTATATCCATACTCTAAATCTAAATTTTCAAAATGGATAATCCAAAATATCCAATCTGAATTTTCAGTTTATATTTTTGGTTAGGTTATGTTAAAGGTTGAGACGGACTAGCCCAAATTTAGTCGTATTTGATTGAGTTGGCGTGACCCTATACAAAATTTAGCTGAATTAGGCCAAATTCTGTCAAGTCGGTCCCGATTGAAATTTGGCCTTCCTGGTCCTGGACAAAATTTGGAAGTATTCGGTTGAGTTCACCCTGACCCAAATTTGACTACATTGGGCTGAGTCGACCTACAAAAAATTTGACTGTATTCGACCGAGACAACCGCGACCAAAATTTGGTTGTATTTAGCCTAGTTGGCTCCAGTCAAAATTTTGTCGAATTCAATCGAGTTGGCCTCGATTGAGATTTGACCAAGTTGGCCCTGGCTCAAATTTGGTCGTATTCAGCTGAGACGGCCTAGGATAAAATTTGATCGTATTCAAAAGAGTTGGTCACGATTGAAATTTGGTCGTATTCAACTGAGTCGGCCACGACCGAAATTCGACCGAATTCAGTTGAGTCGGTTCCAGTCAAAATTCGGTCGTGTTGGCCTCGACCAAAATTTGACTGAGTTGGTCCCGGCCTGAATTTCGTCGTATTCGACAAAGTCGATCGCGACTGAAATTTGGTCATATTTGGCGAGTCGGTCCTGACCTAAATTTGGCCAAATTCAGTCGATGTGGTCATGACCAAAATTTGGTCGAGTCGGCACTAGCCCAAATTTAACTGTATTCGGTCGAGTAAGTCCTGAACAAAATTTGACTATATACAACTTAGTCGGCTGTGATAAAAAATTGGCCATGTTCAGTCAAGTTGGTCTTGGCCGACGAATTTAGTGGAGTCAACCCTGACCAAAATTTTACTGATCAGGCCCTGGCCCAAATGTGGCCATATTTGGACAAGTCGGCTCTGGCCAAAATTTGGTTGTATTAGGCAAAATCGGTCCTAGCCGAAATTCAGTCGAATCCAGTCAAGTCAATATCGACTGGAATTTTGTCAAGTCGACCTTGGCCCAAATTTGGTCACGTCGTCCCCGACCGAAATTCGTTCGAAAGTCATCCAAGTTCATCCCATGCTGAAATTTGACCTCGTTGGCCCTAACAAAAAATCTGCCAAATTCTATGGTGTCAGTCATATGGACACAAGTTTTAAAAAATTTAATTTGAATTTATTTTATGAAAAATGGATTTTGGATTTTGAACTTGATCTAAATATTTAGATCTGGATTTTAAAAAATTCCAATCTATTTTTGTTGAAAAAATGAATTTGGATAGAAAATCTAATCCAATTATTTGGATCCAAAATGGATGTGGATTGGATCATTAAAAATCCAATTCATGATCACCCCTACCCTTCAGCGTCTTTTTTGTTAATTATTGTGGCAGAAGGGCTGCTCGGAATGGTTAGGATGGCAACAAAGAAAGATTTACTACAAGGAATTAATGTAGGGGATAGAGAGGTGTTGATGAATACGTTATGATTTGCAGATGATGCCTTATTTATATGTCATGCTAATCCACAAAAGTGTATGGTTATTAAGAGCATTTTAAGGTGTTTTGAGCTAGCCTCCAAACCTAAGGTAAACTTTTCTAAAACCAAAATAAAAGGTGTGGGTTTACATGCATGTATGTTATTGAGATATGCAAAATTGTTGAACTATAAAATCATGAATCTTTCTTTTCTTGCTTGGGAATGATCATAGGAAGCAACCCTAAAAGTTATAACATGTGGAAAGGGGTAATGGAGAAGGTTAAGAAACAATTAGCTAGATGGAAAGGAAAATGTTTATCGTTTGTTGGAGGACATGTCTTTCAAAATCGGTCCTAAATGCATTACCCTTATTTTATATGGCTTTCTTTAAGATGCCACCACAAATGGAAAGAGATATAAAGAAAATTTAGAGAGAAACAATTCCTTTGGGGTTGGGGTAATGAAGGTAAAAAGATAGTATGGGTAAAATGGGATAACATTTGTAAGTCATAAGAGGAAGGAGAATTAGGTATTGAAAACTTAAAAGATGTTCAGCATCCATTACTAGGGAAATGAATTTGGAGGTTAGCAAGGAGAGAGAGGAAGGATTAAGGATGTCAAAAAAATTCGTACCGTGGGTATCCACAAATAAAACCCGCAATGGGTAAGAAATGAATATTGTAAATGGATACTTGTGATAAAAGGTATGGGTATTTTTTTTTTATACCTGCATGTTGACAGGATAATTACAAGTATCATAGTATTCGTACCTGTAGATACCTGTATTCGCTATACTCTAATTTAAATTAAAAAAAAAATCAAAAAAATGATTAAAACATTAACACATTGATTTTGAATGAATTATTTTTTATCAATTAGTTTTAAAAAATCTACATTTATTTGTAAACTGTCATTCAACATTATTTAAATGAGTTATTTTGCACTTTGTTTGAAATTTATAAATGTTATGCATTATATTTTTATTTGAATTTATGGTTAAAATATGTTATTAAATATTAAAATTTTCTTTTATAAATATCCACGGGTATCCGTGGATATAAAAAAAATATGCGGGTACTCATGTAATAAATACCCGCACAAATATGTGTATAGGTAAGGAGTGGATATTTATTCAACGAGTAGGGTACGGGGAACTACTACCCGTACCTTCTTGCTCCGTTGGCATCCCAGAAAAGACTATGAAATTAATTTTGGAATATAAATATGAAGAGAGGTTGCTCTCGGTGTTGGAGGTCCAAAGCAAGGGGAGAGTTTGTTTCTGTGAGTGCAGATTTAGAGACAAATTCACTGTACCCTAAGCTAAAACTATCAGTAGGAAGATGCTTTCAGGCACCATTTCATGCTTTTAGAATGGGAGTGCAAATTCTAAGTGGCCTGTCACTTCACGATTGTTCATGGCTCAACAGGAACTTTGGGATTGCATTAGATCAAACCCCTTCCAGCTGGAGCAGTGTATGCTACATTCATTGATAGTTCATATTGTATTGTCTTTTAGATGAGTATCCTGTAAAAGGTTTAGCCACATTTATAGTTCAGTTTATAGGTACCAAAAAATGTTCAACTTAAGAAGGGTGATATTTTGTTTTTTTTTTTTTAAAGCTTAGAACATCCCAAATGATCTGTTTTAAATTTTTTTGTTTATTGCCTACAAGAAAATATTATAATGAAAAGTTTTTCATCCTCTGCAATGACTTTCCATTATAGAATTCAAAAACTTTTTCTTTATGAAAAAATGACTTTTGGATTATTTAATTCAAAAGACACCAGATTGCGCAATACAAAATGTTTCCGAATTACAAAATTTGAAAAGAAAACATAAAACCAGAAGAGCATTGTAGAGATTTTCCTATTTATGAAGCTGCAAAAGAAAAATATGTAGGTGAAAAAAGAAATTCCCCTCTATTTTTTCGAAGCCTTTTTATCCACTTTTGTAACAATCATTTGTAAAGAATAACATAACGAATATTAAGGAAGCATCACTAAGTTTTGTCCCATTGGTCATTAGTTGCTGACATTGGACTCTGAAAGAAATATGGATGATGCATCGACCATTAGCTCAATCAGTACAATTTCAATGGACTCCAATCTAGTGGCATTTTTACCAAGCCTGACAATATAACAAACTCAAAATTCAAGAAATTTAAAATAATTCAATAAATAAATGAGTGAAATATGCTGCTAACTTGACAAATAAATTAAAACTCGCCTTCGTATACTTTTCTTCTACCTATATATCTATTATCTAGGAAAAGAATGAAATCCTAATAACAAAAATTATGAGCACCGGGAAGACAGGATCCAACTTCCGTTGAGCGAGCCCCGGGTCCATTATAAGGAAAATTTGGTCCTTAGGGCTTCCTGAGGGCAGATGCTGCACCCATTACAATTGCTAGGACAAGGCCAAGACCAGCACCAACAGATGCTCCCACAGCAGCAGAATTCAATGAATTTGCCTTTGCTCGAGCATCTCTCCTTGCTTCAATTGACATTGCTTGTTCTCGTGCCAACTCCATCGTAAGCCTATCTCTTGCAAATTCCTGAGGTCAAATCATTAATAACAAATAGAATTTGTTAGCATGCACTGTTATACATAAATAATCACGCTGTGCAATGAAAAAAAATTGGTATCATTAATGTTGGAAATCCAATATCAACAGTCATGTGACCAAAATGTGTACGAATGGAGAACAGTCCTTCCTTATCACACAACTAGATTTTATAAGGTTTGGTTAGGTACCAAACCTAAATTCTAAAATAATATTAGAATTTATCCTATCGATCATTGCTTTACTTATCAGGCTGTTATCAAACTCAGCTGTAAATATTTAATCCCGACAACTTTCAGTCATTGACATGAAAAAGTATATTGGAGATCCCACATTCACTATTATTATGACCAAATTAGTATATACAAGTGAAGAACAATTCTCACCATACAGGTTAGTTTTTTAATATTGAATTAGATCTGAAGTGTACATGTCAATATTTAACTAAGCTTCACCTGAAACAAGGAATCTTGAGCATAACAGATTGAACTTCTAACCCAATAGCTCAGCTGGTTTAGCAATAACTGAAATTCTATCATTTTCTTGATGTAGAATGTCTAAATGAGAGGGATCCTAATAACTAAACTTCTATTTAACCAGATTTCCATCTTTTATCTTTAGTGAAGTATCTAAAGAACTGCATTACAAGATTCACACACATTGTTTAGTGGAAGAACCTCACGGAAAAAGGGCACCACACACCCTTAAGTGCAAAGCAAGGGTCATCATAACATCATGAGTAGAATCTGAAGATGCTTTACACCCTTGTTTGGAAGCCAAAGTTTCAGTTTTCACTATGCAGAAAACTAAATAGCATGAATTATTGCAGACAAACAGGGCACGGAACTGTCGCAATTCAGAACACAAGAAAAAAAAAAAGTGGACTCCAAGGTCATGGTTAGTAAAAAGAAATGGGATAAAATCTGCTCTGATGCCAAACATGCGCCAATGGCTTGAGCCAACACGAAAGTTCTTTTAGGGAGGGCCTCCATAAGTACCTCAACGAGGATACCTCGTCACAAAAAACGTATGTTTATACAGGTAACTATTGACTATATCACTCATAAGACAGGTAATTTATCACCTATGATAAAGTGTTGTCATGACAACCTTATTTTACGAGCTACTTTTCCTGATTTCAGAGAAAAAGAAAAAACTCTAAAATTCTTGTTAGGGGCTTTTGCTCCCTAACAATTTCTGGAAAACCTGTCCAATTATCATAACTGTATTCTATATTAAATTATAAGTCATTTTCTTAAAAAATACAAAAATAAAAGGATAACTCTACATGAATATTTTAACTGCCAATATATTTAAGTGTAGCTGATGGGCTCAAAACACAAGGGAGTAAGTACTAAAAAGCACTGGAAATCTCAAGTAAATTACATGAGCACATACGGAACCAAAAAAGTTTTAAGCTGGCCAAAAATTTCACACATGGTAAAAGCAATGTGAGACAGAACTTGGAGCATTAAACTTAAAACACTTGAAGTTAAAACAATACTTTCTATAAAACTACAGGGTGAAAAATTAAAATTGGGTGTTAAAAGAAGAAAAAATAAAGGTATATGTAAATTTATATTCTACAGGACAGGCATTCCTTTGAGTGAAAATATGCACCTTTCCATTTAAGTCAACCCAGTAAATTTCTTTTCCAGTATTAATTTGACGAGGGATAACACCATTATTTGACACCTCTTACACCTAAATTGGTACCAATGTAATGTTAATCTATGTCTCCGACACTACATACATGCCTTTCAAAATCAAACAACAAAAGTTGGTAAGTGAATAAGTAATGTATCATCATAACCCACATCAAGGTTTACATGGGTTGACTTTTCCTCTTATAGTATTCTTAGTCAATGTTAGACAACTGGAATATTTGAGCATCTCTTATCAAAATAGTGTAGTAAGCTGGATATACTGTTTAGCTTTTTTGGTTTAAAATATATTTTGAAAGAATAAGAGATGTATTATGTGAAGGTGCTTCAACAACAACATTTTGGTCAGGAACTCTATATAGAGCAAAAATATAACAAAAATTCAAATATTAGCATTATATTAATCTTAGAAACAAACTAATAGCTTCCTAAATTTAGATTATAAAACCATATATTTTTCTTTCTCTGAACAATATTTTAAAATTTGAAACACAACAAAAACTCCTAAAAACTAACTTAATCAAATTCAAATTACAAATATTTAGGCATATATTTTCAACATGCACCAAATGTGTTCAATTTTTTAGTTAGTATAAACTTCGACAACTTACTATCATGAGGAGGATCAAAAGTTATGGCTTATGGAACCTATAAAAAGTAATTCAATATAAATGCCCTAAATAATTGAGATACTTACCTAATAACCAACCTTTACTCTATACAAATACTACAACTACATCAAGACCCAAATACCAGTACCTTGGGTGCACCCTACCTGAGCAAGTATTACCTAGTCTACTATAGAGCTTTCCTAATCGTGCTTTATTCATGAGGGTTAACAATTGATTCTCCCATACTTTTAAGCTTTTAGCTGAAACATCACAAATAAAGCTTATTTTTTATAATCTATTGATTGAACATAATTTTGAAGAGTGGGGACATTATTGCTTGGTCATCAAAGCTTTTCAAATATATCGATGACTAACTATGCTAAAAAAATTTAAGCACTTGGTGAAAGCTCAAGAATGAATATATAAAAGCATGTAACATACCATTCTATGATGATAATATTTAGAAAAAAAGCCACAATATAAGTGCTAGAAACATATCCTCTAATATCTTTTATTATTGATTGAAATTCATATGGGAATTAAGTCTTGTCAAATAGCAAAGAGGAATCTCAATAAATTTTAATTAATAATAATAAAGTGTGTGTTATCCTAGCCATAACCACAGTTTAGAAGTGAAATATATGAAAAACAAAATTATGTACTAGTAAAATTATTCAAACAAGCACGAGATTTGATAGAATAAAGATTTTCCCACCTGAAAGGAAGACTCCTCACAACTTCGGAGTATTTGGTGAATTTGCTGACAGAGAGAATTTACTCCTTCTACTGGAAAAACAATCTCCCTTTTAAGGAAAGGCTTCCTAATGAAGTTAATAGGAGCAAATATAAACTTTTCAGCACCCACCCCTTTAGTAGAATTTGAATTGATTGCATCCAAAGAAATAGAAGCCCCAACAAATCCGGGCATAACATATGGACAAGAATTTATAACTTCAGCCGAGCCAGGTGATGCTTGGTATGCTGTCAAAGCAGCTTCAATTGCTGCCTTTTGATGGTGTGCACTAACAGCAAATTTGTTTGTGATTGCAAGAACCCAAGGAATTCCAAGCGTTTTAGCTTCATCTAAGAAAAGTGACAGGACTGGTCTTTGTTGATTATCATTTGAATTACAACATCGGGGTATGCTATGGGATAAGTTATGAACAAAAACAATCAAATCTGTCTTCTGACTTAGATCACGTATTCCAAGCCACAGTTTATCCCTGAAGCGAGAGGTTTCCACATTTAGTTCCTGCAAAACGATGTAAAAAAAATTAATGTTTCTTTGCAATCTAACACATGAACAGAAACCTACTAGTGCTCATGGCCAAGCTCTTACAAGCAACCATAAATATGTGCCTCAAATGTTTGCTTAACAACAGTATTTGACAGCACTCGGTTGAAGGGATATTTTTCTACAAAATTAAACTGGGAAGAAACTATATCCAGCCCAAGTAGTTATGTAATAAGAACACTAAAACTGGCCAGTTTGCCTATCATATTAACTGTGATGACTAAAAAATTAATAATTCACTGAAACATATAATGCACGTAATAGGTTGATAACAACACCATTACCCTCTTGAATATAAAATAAATGTTATAGGACTGATTCAACACTTTGGTATCCATAAAAAGAGCACAGACCATTGCCATACCATTAAAGTAGAAAGCAAATATACAATGTAACTAGTACAAGCAACACTAGTACAAACAACAGACATTCAACTGGTTAACATTAGGTAGTTTGACCTATACAGCAGGCAAACTTCAGAAATGAAGAACATGCTTGTTCTTTTTTCTATAAATAATAATAATCTGACAAATAAAAATAATGGAAAATGGAAAACCTGCATATTTATTCCACTGGAGTCACAATAGCACAAACCATCAGCAATAACTTCCTCTGAAACAGCATCATCATTGGCAGCAGTATTTGGTTTACATTTATTCAAGACAGCCCTTAAAAGAGTAGTTTTACCAGCTCCCTGCACATAGCAAACTCAAGCAGGTCATTAGACAGATAATAAAAGGAGTTAAAGTGCTGCCCCTAAGAAAAATTGCCTATACCTCTAACCCAATTAATTGTACTCGGCGGGTCCTCACATGAACTTCTTTGGAAACAGTTGTAAAATCACTGGTGCAAAATATTACAAAGTTATTTAAACTTTCTGGACGGATGAATTTATCCTTGTCAACAGGTGCCGAACTGCTTGCAGTCTCAGAGTCAACAGAAGAAAAAGCAGGCATCAATGAGTCTAACACAGTTTGATGTTTTGGTGGACTTCTTAGTGGAGGACCAACTAATATTCTCAACCTCTGTATCTCAGGCTGGATTCCTTGATCTGAAGCATAGTTTGGTGGAGAAGGAAATGATTCAACCATAGTTGAACACCTAATGAACATTAAACAAATATCACACACCTAGCGTATTGAAGTTATTTTGCAGAAATAATATGCAATGAGAAACAACAGGAAAGGGGTGGCGTTTAACATATTTTAAGTACCATGTTGCATTACATTGCAAATATATTAGTTTTGTTGAATCCTCCTAGGTCACTAATAAAGGACTCTAGATTATAAACATTGTTTTTAGTAGAGAAGAGAGAAATGAGTAAGATGGAAACAAGTAGGTAGAATGAAAATAGATGAGAAATAAAGTGAAAAGCAAAAGTGTTTGGTTCAAGAGAAATAGAGAAGAAATGAAGAGAGAGGAGATACAGAGACAAGAAATAATAAAAATATGGGTCCCACCATTTTTTAAAATTGTTTCTTTCCTCTTTCACTCCTACCAAACATTCGATTTTATTTTCATCTTCACCCATCTACACAACCAACAAAGACTTTCAGATCAATAGGAAAAGCAAAAACCATACACATGTTCATTCAGGAACATCATCGTTTTAACAGAAGACAGAAGATAGCGAAACTTTGCTAATATAATAAAATAAGGTCATCGACATCTCTAGAAACCACCTATACTCAAGCATCCATAATCTATACAGTCAAATATGTAACCAAAGCCTTACATGAACCAATGGAGAACATTTTTTATAATTTGTTCATGCAGAGAAACAGGAAGAAAGGGAATGGAATGTACTCCCACCCATTGAAATCCAATCCCCAGGATTTGTAATGATAATGAGTATCTTGAAATTTCAGGAATCCACTTCCCATCCCACTTACTATGAATCACTTAATCATATTGCATTAGAAATTTTACTTAGCATGTAAAATATATGTTTAACTGTTTCCCCATAATATTATCAAGCTGGTAATTAACAGCTGCACTTGGCCTTGAAAAAACTGCTTCTCCGAACACAAATTAATCATCTCCAAAAAAATGATTAAACAAATTCAGATAAGATACGTAAATTTTCAAGACAACTATGACAAGGAGAGTTCAGAAGAGTGCTCATAAAATCATAACTTTAACAGAACAATATAAAAATGAAAAGCATTGACTCAACAACATTTAACTAATTCAGCTTAAAAACAAATTTTAAGTTTGTAACAAAAGACAATATGCCCTTTAACAAAGAAAATAAGATGCTTTCATTTAAACCAAATATATTAGCAATCACAATAACCAATGGAGATGGAGTAACAAGACATATGCTACTGATAACCAAAATGTCAAAGAAATATTACATACTATTAGGAGAATTTAAGGATTAGCATTAGGTTATTGAACTTTAAGAGTGCACGGGATTTGTTAGGAACCTGAAGAAAGATAGTTAAAACCAAAGACAATCCAGGAAAGAGAGAGAATAATGGAAAAAATTGGAATATGCCCTTTACAATGAAAGAAAACATACAAACCATACAAAAGAGCAATCTCCTTTCACACAGGGAAGCCAAGTGCAAACAGTCTAATTACACAAGATTCCCCCTATTACACTTTAGAGAGTTCACCCATAAATTAGTTCTAACTATCTACTAGATACCCCCAGACAGAATGCTAACAAACAGTCTTGCGACAATTATTGGCCTTTTTCTTCCTATTGTGAGCTCACAAGACCTTTGCCTCTGGTTGTGAGTTATTTGCTTGGCAAACATGATTGGGTCAAGCCTGGGATTCTGTACTATATATAGTTAATCCGTTATGTATGACTCTCATACTCGTTTTACATGGTATAACAAACTTCCTGCGCCAGCAAGAGACTGCCAGATGGGATTGTTCTTATGGATTCAAAACCATGTAAAACTCCATTCAGCCAGGCACAGAAATTATAACAGATCTCCTTCTGCAAGTAGGGTTGAGTGGTGGGCTGGTGACAATCTTCTTCACTCTTTCAATTAAAACTACTGAGCTTATTTTAAGTCAGAAAAACTTAAATAAGAAATAGGAAAAAAATCCTCTTTTTAGATGCGGTACACAATGACAGGCTGCCCTGTTTATTATGTTTAGAAAGCATGAATGTATGCTAGTTAATGTATTCCTTTTTTTCGTTCACTAATCACCTAGTAAAATCCTGAAAACCTTGATATTTTCTGGTACTTTAACAGTTTGTATTTCTGACCATTATAACTATCAATTATTTCTCAAACCTGGGCCTGCCCCCATTTCCACCCATCAAATATCTAAACAGATCCAATTAGTATTGAGAAATTTTATAAAAAGAAAACTAAACCAATAAGTGATGATGTTTTATGGGGTAATGACAATACCAGTTACCATTCAGTTGAGCATGAACCAGTGTACATAAATGCAACCCATAACCAGCAATATCAACTTTCAGAGGTTCTCCATTTTTTGTTCCTGGCCCATCATTCCATCCCAAAGGAACAATTGAGGTTGCAGTTCGAATAACAGGGGACTCAACTATGTGACCAAGCTCCACAGTGCCAGCAGCTGTAAACCCAAGCCATTGCTTCAGATGAGGAAACTGATCAATCCCAGAGAAAGATGAGGAATCAACACTCATATAAAGGTCATAGATTCTGCAACCCAGGAAGGAAAAGCAGTATTATTCCTATATGAAACACCAATTAATGTAGAAAAGCATTATCAAAAACTTCAAACAATAATTAATTAGCCCATTAAATGAAATTCAAGAAGCTTAGAGGACATATCCTCAGAAATATTTACAGTAGATAAGATGATTTGGGCATGATTCTTGGGATGATGTAAGCATATGATCATTTAGGTGTCTAATTTTGGAAACTATGAAAATTCAATTCTGTTAGTGTAACCTGATGAAAAAGATGGTTACCTCTGAAATCGAGATCGATATGACTTCATTGAATGTGATTGAAATCTTTCCCTCAATTCAGTAATCACAGATCTGACCTGAAAATGTCTTTGCCAAAGGAAAACTAAATGAGAGAACTTACACTACCATATTCATAAATATAAAGTTGGAAGATAAACCTTAAGCCTAAATTGGGACACTAGAACAATATCATAGATTGATAAGCAATGAAGAAAAGATCATACCGATGTCAACTTTGAGTACTCTGCACCTGATAGAGACTCTACAGCGGAATTTCCCAATAAATAAAGCTGTCTTACATGAAACAGGTTCCAATGAGTTCAAAATTAATTAAAAGAAACATAGCATCCAGGGAAAATGAAAATTGGAAAATGTACACTAATTAAGGAAAAACAAAAGATATGGAATCATTTTACTCCTTTGCTTTTGATCCTGTACATTAAAAATTGATTTTGCATTTTCGTGTGCATAAAATTTAAAGCCTGGTTGATATTGGTTATAGAATCCAATGCCTTAATCATTAGGTTTTGCCTTAAACACCAACCCTCAAACCACTGTAAAATGGTTGCTATAGCGGACAAAAGGCAGCAAGAAAACATAACAGAAGATAAATGTATGAAGAGAACAGAAGGGAAAGAAAGAAAGAAGCAAAAACTGGGAAAAACTTAGGAGAAAAAAAAAAAATCAGGACAAAAAAGCAGAAGACTGAAGCAAAAACGAAGTTCTTGAGATCAAGAATGAGACTGATAGAGATGGATCGTTTTTGGGCAGAAAAGAGGAGGCAAAAAATTGAGGGAAGCCCATGTTTGATACAGGGCAAACCAGGGACTAAGGGCAACAATGGAAGTTTTGGGTAGTACCATCAGCCCACCACAAAAGGACAAAGAGGTGAAGGATAATAATAGTTATCAGATAAAACCATGTGGAGTAGTGCAGTTCTCAAAGGGAGCCATGGGATCTTAGTATAATTTCAGAGCCACTGATGCTCGGTTTTATGGGGCCAAAATACCATAGGAAACTCAAAACAGAGAACTGAACGAGTACAGGAGTACTCATATGTTTATGTTTGACCCAGGAGGATTGGAAATTATTCTTGTACTAAATGGTGGAATTGGTTAAGTCAACATGCTTCAATCAACTGAACAACAATTTCAAAATCCACAAGCTGTTTACCTAGGGCACCAAGTGATGTTAGGTGGAACTATCGACATGGGGAGTATTGACAGTTTTTTTATTTATGAAAAAAAAAGTCATTTGATTACAATGATTATGAAGAGGGGTGGAGAGGATAATCGAGTTAGTTGGTGAGAATTACAGTCCATTCTGCCATCATCTTACAGATTGGCAATTAAGGATTTGACAAAGAAAATCTAATTCCATTCTAGTTCTAATCTAGTTTTTTTCATCTTATTGGACAAATCAATCAATCTTTTGCATGCAAGTACAATAACATGCAAAAGCAGTACACCATGAAAAAGTAAAAAAGTAAAAACATATATAGAACCTGTGGTGACTCAAAGAAAACTGAATTAAATCATCAGTCCATAATATCTACCTGTCCAAATGGCACATATGAAGGCAAATAAGGCACTCTGCGCCACTTTTTTTCATCTCCAGTCATCACATTGTTCGTTGTATCTGTTTTCCCATTAATTGGAACCTCTAATGAATGTTTATCAGCTTCAGGTAAAGGCTTGAGTGATATGCCGTCAGAACCCTCTTGTATTTCAAGCAACTGCGGTGCAACAACTTCCTCCTCATTCAAAGTATTTGCAAGAGAATCAGACACTGAATTTCTCTCATTGGAACTGATCTGTCTTTCTCTGCCTGTACTAAATTGTCTCCGAAGACCTTCCAAAGGGACTAGCCTTGAGAGTCGCCAGAACGATCTCTGCACAGGCCCTACCCCCAAAACCAACTGCTCTGCGTTAAGCTTCCCTGACCCTTGCTTGTGTTTTCTCAATATTGAGCTGTTAGTTTCATTTTCAGAAGGCCCTGGCTGAGTCTGAGCATTATAATGGTGAAAATAAGCAGGAGATAAAATACGGGGAACCAAATCTTCTGGAATGCAGTAACTCTTAAAGTAATGCTGCCAACCTTTTCTATTAACATAGCTGCAAAGAAAAGAAAAAAAAAGAAATAAATAATTAATATTCTAGTTTTGCAGGTTTGAAAAAGAATCAGCAGCTAACCAATTTAGAAAGTGAGAAAAAAGAACAGGGAAAACATACTCCTTCAAAGCAGCATTTCCAACGGGAGGTTGAGAAAATGTAATGCATTTGATAGAGACTTTTTCATTTTCCTTTGATGAAGATGAAGATGAAGCAGCAATTACTCTCAAAATGGCAAGAGTAGCTAATGCAGCTACCTGTGTAGAATACAAGGAACTTCACATATGTAATTTGTTCAAACACTAATGATGTAATGCTTTAAAATCCAAATTGGATGGATCAAACTCACTGCTCCACCAAGTGAATGACCACATAGAACTAGCTTGCGTTTCTTCTTTTGAGCAAGCCTATATAATTCTAAAGCAGGTATTCCTTTAGCACGAGCCATGAAACCCTGAGATGTAATATGAATTAGGAAGGAAATTATTGGAATCAGAAACATAACATTTACTCATATAGTACTGCTATATAACGATACCCAAAAACCAAGGTTGTGATTTTACTGTTAAATGAGATCCTAAGATTATAAAGAGTTAAAGAGTTGAAAAATTATAAAGCAGAATAGATAAGAAAACCATAGAAATTGAACTATTATAAATTTACCATATAAAGAAGCAACAATCTACAAGAATTTGACAAAATAGTTTAGGTCCCTTTATAATTTGGAAATTTTCAATCAAGTCGTTACATATGTATAAGGTCCCTAAAGATTAAAAATAACACTACTAATAATAATAATGATAAACAGACTGGATTCAAGGAACTCAATAAAAAAGGTTTATGAAACTATCAGGATACAGTCACCCTTTTAAACTATGAGCCCATTTAAAGATCTCCAGGTATAAGAGTCTGCAAGTTGATTTAATAAAAACATATTGGATAATAGTTATTTACCCTATGAGCTGCAGGTTTGTATTTCTTCTTCGGTTTCTTAGACCTGGTCTGTAGAGGATTCCACATATACTCTTTTCCATTATGGCTTTCATCATTGTCAGATTCAGTTGATGCATTTTTTTCAGATTCCTCAAGAGCATCATCATGAAAGATGGCACCTTGAAGTATATTTGCATCAGCAATTACATCCCTTCATCAAAATAGAAACAGGTAAAGATTCTTGAAGTTAAAACGAATTTGGAAAGGCTTACACATGGAATCCTATGAAAAAACTCACTTGTACTGCTTTGTTCCTATAAAGGAAGCAAATAAAGTGTCTCCTGCCTCTGCCAACAAATACCTTCAACAAGATAATAACCAAATAAGTATGACACAACAGTAATAACATCCAAGTCGTATTCCACTAGTCGGGTTCAACTACATGGATCAAATTCCAAAATATTCTATCTATCATAGATCATGTATTCACGTCTATGGAGTATTGACAAATTGTTGACCACTCAATCTTCCATAATAGTTTCAATAATAATATTTCTCAGTGTCTCTTTATCACTAAGGATTGCTAATCTCCATCTCATCTATTTGAATTATAGCAGATCTTCTGCACACTTGCCTACAAAAAGCATATAAGATGAGCTTCTACCATCTTTTGAAAAATACTGCCCGAACTTCTTCTCTAATGTATCTGTTCCTAATCCTATCTTGTACGATTAGTGTAGTTTGTGCCTTCATATAATGCAACATTCTCATTCCTGCTACATTGAGTTTATTCTCTTGTCTGTTATTTTCCTTAATCATGAGAAACATCTTTCTGTTATGAATAACAGCCAAATCCCTCCTCTATTTCATCCACTGCATAAGTCAAATAAAAGAACCCTAAGGAAGACAGTCCATAAAATTTGAACCCAACGCTAAATTTAGAGCCCAAGAGAAGAAGAAGAAGAGACAAAATATTTCAATGCACAATTCTATTTTGAGAGAGAATGCAATAATATAAGTAGTTGCCAATAAGGTAAGTGAAACTATTAAAGTATTTCTTCTGGCAATTTAAACTGTCAAGAAATTCACATGCTAGGCTGTTAAAAAACACTAAACAGAACAAACCAAAGCCATGACATTAAAAAGCAATCATTAATAATAAAGATCACTACCAATTAATGTAAAAAAATCCAAATAGACTACTTTTTACCACCAAAATACAATCCAAATATATTTTAGAATGGATGAGAACAATAACAAAGGATAAAAGCCTCCTAATACCAAAATATATAATGGCATATTGGAATCTTTGCAAATAATGTAAGATTAGAAGAAGAATTAAATTTTATAAAGAATGAATGAAAACCTATGAGGAACATGATCTGATGATGGTTGCACCCTCTCCAAAGCAACAACTTGTCCACCAAAATCTGCCTTAAATTTATTTACAGCTCGAATCATCTCAGCAGCAGGTCTCTATATAGTAAGTCAGAAATAACGAGTAATAAGTTTATTTAACTAACAAATATTCATACAATTATTCTCCCAAGAAAATCATATTAAAGTTACAAAGTTGCTATAAGCACTTGTCTAAGACTGAGAGTCATATGTCTTGCAGTTGATTCAAAGATCATAGAAAACCATCACATTTCATAGCGCTACTGTATTTGTAGCATTTAAATAAACACTAAAGAATATTAAAGCTCTAGGAATAATCCTAAAAAAGAATAGACAGAAATATTAGTATATAATAGCATATGGCCTATTCATTTCATGATTCTCATGAAAGAACACCAAACATCTAAAATATTCATCATATTCATTTATGCTTTAGGAAAAAAAAAAAGTATTTCTGATTACTTTAAGAAGACAAAGTAAAAAAAAAAGGTATTCATCATATTCATTCTTCCGCATATCGCCAAGGTAAAACTCCAATCCTAATTGAAAAATAACACAAACAACATATATACAACTGTACGTAAATTTTGTCCAGCCTCAAATAGGACAAAGTTTACAAACACTTCTTTTATGTATCGTTTGTATTGTTCTCCGATTAGAATTAAAGATTCTTCTCAATAATACGCACTGATATTTACTACAAACCTTTGTTCACGTATTAACAACGTGAAACTCCAATTCTAACTAATAAGTACAAGCAACCGTATGCAAGTTGTGTACTATCACAAAAACCTTGACATTGCTGTCAATATCAAACTCACATACCATTTTTTACATGACAAACTTAGATATAGAATCAAATGTACAGTTCCATTCCACCTCGTAATTTACTTAAAAAAAAATATTTCATCAAACGTCAAACTTCAAAATCGATTGAAAAACAACACCGTGAATACAGTAAGAACAAATTGAAGTACACATTACTCCTCTCAAATCAGAATTATACACAACCCAATCCAAAGAAACATTTTACGATTCTTATTTAAATTTTAAGGACAGTGATAAATTAAAGCGAGGAAAGAGACCTTGTAGACGCACTCGGAGAGGACCATGCAGCAGAGGAGGTCCTGCAAATCGGAGACGGAGTCCGCCTTGAGGGCGCGGCAGAGGTTGGTGAGGCGGTGGTACTCCTCCTGGATCCGCTTCTTGTGCTCACGGTGGTAGGCCCACGGCCACTTCATCCGCCACTGGAGTGGGCCCCACGACACCTTGTCCTTCAGGCCCAACAGCTTCTCCCGCTGGTCCTTGATCCATGGCTCCACGCGGTTCTGTATGAACTCCATAACAGCCCTAACCAGACTCACTCCAAGAAGAGACGCAACAACGCGTTGCGTTTGTGTTGTGTGGTGTGGGAGGGAACTACAAGAACCAAATGGAGTCACTGATACGCTATTGCAGAATTTTATTTTCACTACTATTGATTTAAATAAACTCTTTCACAATTTATCGCAAAATATTTCATAATATAAAAGAAAATTAATGAATCATAAAATTCGGACAGATTATTTTACCCAAGTGAAAAATTACTTAAACTTGTTTCAGCTGTATAATTAAACAAGTGAAAATTATTAAAACTATGTTAACTACTATTTTACCAAGAATATTTAATGTACTTGTTATGATTTTATTTGTAACAATCAATTACCTAATCACCCAAAATTAAGGAAAACAGTTAGATTCGATAATAACAATGATTCGAAAGATTGATTAAATCAGATGATTCTCACTATTAATAGTTATTTAGCAGCTAAAGATTTTCCTTACTGTTAACATAATATCTCTTTTTTTATAGTATTTTATTCTAAAGATAGTTAATGTGAAATTATTAAGAATTGGATTTTGTAAGAAAACATTTTTTTTTTACTTGTGTTTGATAACAAAAACAGAATGTGATAAAAATGATATGAAATTCTTGTATTTTTGGGAGAAAATAAAATGTTATTGTGTTGATTTGATTTGATGTGGAAAAAACGAAAAGGAATAAGCGAGAGAATATCCACTATATTTTCTTTAGAAGTTGCATCCATCTATTGAAATATTCTTGTAGGGTTGCATTCATTCTTGTAAAAATAAAAATTGGGGAAAATAGTTTTCGTATCTGATGAGAATATTTGAGTTCAGCATTTGTGAATCTTTTCTAATGAAGGTTTTTTATTGCAAATTTTCTTCAACAAATAAGTATCTAATTATTGAATTTAGAGTGACATGATAAACAGATAATTATATCTTTTTGGAATGTAATTATGAAAAGGAAGTACTCACCGTGAAAAAAGTTATATTGTTATTATTATTAACTATAATATTCTATTATTAGAAGAAGCCGTTAAGTAATTGTTTAATATGGTGGTGCACAAATATTTTTCTTTTTATTATTATTAAGATTCAATCATCCTTTTACTTATACTTTCTTTTTGTTAAATTGTAAGAAAAATCATTTATGAACCACCTCTTTTTAAACATTTACTAAATATATCTTTTAATAATCAATTGTATCAATTACAATATAGGAAAAGTATTAGGAAAATCTTTCAAATGCTTGTACTTAAATTTTTTTCTTTTCACTTTTTTTTTAATACCCATTCTCAAGTTGCATCACCGTTTTATTTTGGAGTTTTATGGAATTTTATCATTGTATTTTTTTTTCACAAGTCTTCTCTACTTGAGTTTTCATTAATGTTTATGCGTTAATGGTTCATTTTGGAGTTTTTATGGAATTTTATCATTGTCTTTTTTTCACAAGCCTTTTCTACTTGAGTTTTCATTAATGTTCATGCTCCTATCATGACTCACTTTCTTTAGGTTTTTTGTCATTTAATTAATTATTTCTTTGTTATGCATTGTTGTTTTAGTAGCTCCTGAGATGGAAAATGGTTAACTTGCCATTTTTTCTCCTTAATCGGTTGTATTCTTTTTTTGTTATATTGTCTTTTTTCGGTTTTTGTTCTTTTTCTCTTTATTTGGCGCAAATGCTATGTATGATTAAAACTGATGAAGAATACTTGAAATACTTTGCATTAATTGTTTTCATGTTACTTAAAAGGTTAACATTTAGATTTTACTTTGTTAGTTTGTTATTATGCTTCATTGTTGACGTGTCATTATGATATAGGACTATTTCCCGAACTTCAAGTGGTAAGAACAAATTTTCTTCAATAAGGAGAGTATGATAGAAAACTATCTCCTGAACATATATAAGAAGAACTTGAGGAAAAACATTTACAATTCAAAGGATATATGACAAGGTCAAAGATCAAAACATGTCTCCTTGAAGCTTATAATGTTCCATGAAGAAGAGAACTTAAAGAACATGAAAATCATAAGCACAATTGAAGAATAACTTAGGAAATTAAATAAATTGTAATCTCATTTTAATTTTGCAAAATGTTAGATTTGTTGGGCGAATAAATCTTGCTAGGGCGAGCCAGTTTGTGTTTGCTTGGTAAGCGAGCCTCACTAGACAAAAGTTTGCATTTGTAATTTTCGTTTTCTTTTATTTCTATGTGTTTTGGGCTTTGAGCTTTCTTTTAGGGTTTATAGGTTTTTTTAAACTTATGTACCTATATATAGTGGTACCAAAAAATGTAAATACTTTTGAATCATATTATATATATATATATATATATATATATATATATATATATATATATATATATTTTTTTTTTT
>Ga0214544_1002353_pt1 | contig 39888 bp, 25 predicted proteins | sample CNSS3metaG_FD_160074 | JGI IMG/M metagenome (GOLD analysis project Ga0214544, IMG submission 160074) | Root nodule microbial communities from cowpea collected in UCLA plant growth center, Los Angeles, California, USA - CNSS3 | ecosystem: Host-associated > Plants > Roots > Nodule | place: USA...
GTTTGTTATTAATATATATATATATATATATATATATATATATATATATATATATATATATATATATATATATATATATCTTGAGATGTTGCATTTGGTCTACCACTCAATATGTTTTATTCATTGTAAGTACTAAAATAAGAACAATCATGATGTTAAAAAACATGACATTATATATTCAAGGTCAATGTAGTAATAGGCATTTCTTAAAATAGACTTACCAATTTACTACCTATTTAAAGTGACTAGGGTTTTTCTTATGCATTGAGCATTTCACATTAGTCTTCAGGTGACATAAAATATGAAAACGGTCACACAAAATTTCAACAATCAATATGCATCTGAAAATCAACACAAAGTGCAATAAAACAAAATAAGTAAAATATATGGATGCAGATTATAATTTATATACTAATAAATTAATAAAATATAATTATTCTTCTTAAAATGTCAATTCAAAATTTAATACAATAGTTGATACAATCATCATTAGTTTTCATATAAAGTTTAAATTAATATACGAAGAAATTTAAAACTGGAAGAGTACTACACAAATCAGTGTATTAATTTTCAAACTAAAAATTAAGCATCATTAAATGAAGCCTTAAATACACATTTGGTACATATTTTTGTCGTTTTTATTCAATTTGGTCCTTATTTTGGTTTAATGTTCAATTAAGTCATTTTTTTCGTCAATTTTTGGTCATTTTGATTCTTTTTTCTAACTATGTTTAAATAGTAAACAGTGCATGCACAATTTTTGGTCATTTTCTTAGTTTTTTTATTATTATCTGTTTAGAAATTGACACGTGTCAAGACACCATTGTGCCATGTGTCAATGTTAGTGTCAAGTGTCAGTTTGTGGTTGTGTTATTTCTTTTTGTTCAATTTAGTCCCTATATTTGTTATTTTTATTCAATTTAGTCCTTATATTCGTTATTTTTGTTCAAATTAGTCCTATTTTTGGTTAAAATAGAGAAATTTTGTTCCTTCTAAATCGAGACTAAAATAGAGTTAAATCCGCATGAGCCAAGTTTGGACAAGTCCATGTTCATTATAGTTACGGTCGAACCATGTTCAGCTGAGTTAAGCTTGGCTTAGATGGGTCCTAATTTGATCAAGACCAAACTGGCCTAACTTGATCATGACTAGGTCAAGTTAAGTCGGCCCCTATCTAGGTTGAGCTGAATCAGCTTGGGCCCCAATCGATTTGAGTCGACCTAGGTCCAAGTCAAGCTAGGTCAGCAGGATCAACTTCAATGAAGTTGGGCTAAGCTCATCGATAATTGGTAATATCATATTTTATTTTTTGTTTATTTTTATCTGTGATTGTTATTTTATTGTTATATTTTTAGATATTTGAGGTTTTATTTAATAAATTTGGAAAAAATAAGTATTTGGTTTACATATTTAATATTTTACAAATAAGTGAAAATATCAAAGAAATTAAGAAAAATATCATCAAAATATGATTATCAGAGTTATCAGCAAGAAGAGATATTGATAAAGTTGGTTACTCCAATACAAAATCAAGTACAAAGTTGTAGGCTTAGTCCAACTTGCCTATCTAGGAAATTCTAGCTCTTTCTTAGTTTAAAATACCTTATTTAGTTTAACATACCTTTTTGGTTCAAAATAATCCTTAGATAGAGAAAGTTAGATGATCTAGCCAAATCAAATAGTTCCATAAGCAATAAAATCCAATTCAACCAAACCCACATTTCAAATTAAATATCTTACTAAATCGATCAATTTAAAACAAAACAATTGTTATAAATAAACTAGTTTCCCTTACCTAGATCGAACTCCAAAAGATGTTCTACATAGGCTCAATTCTCGCTAGCTCTGTAAGACTCACAAAATTTAATTAATTAAATAAATAATTAATTAATAAATGCGGGTAGCGGGAGCCTTTATGGCATTAAATGTTGATTGCTATGATTTGGAAAAGTACTAGCTCAAGTGGTTGAGAGTACTTGTATATGTTGACAGAACTTGAATGTATGTCATTTCTGTGTTATTTAATTGATTATTATTTTTATAATATTATGTGGAAGCATGAGTAGTGATGAGATAATCCTAAATTTATAGGAATTGTCATTAAACATTAATTGGTTGAATGGTTGTGCATTGACTTAACGTAGGCATGATTGTGTGTTTGAACTTAGTAGAGACTAGGGATGGCAACGGGGCGGGGCGGGGCGGGGCGGGCACAGGTTTCGATGTCTCATACCCATCCCTGTAAAAAAAATCATCCCCATCTCCATACCCAAACCCAACGGGTATCAAACTTTTGTCTCATCCCCATCCCCACCGGGTAACGGGTATAATCTCGTACCCACACCCATACCCATTTTCTTACTACTTCAATATTAACTTTAATTAATTTTTATAAAATAATAAAAAATTATGGTAAAGGAAACATAATATTATCAAATATTCAATATTAGATGGATAGTTGTTTCTTCGATATCAAATACTTTAAAATAAACTATAATTGTTTACATTTTAGATTTACCAAATAAAATTTCATGAGAACCACAACAATTATTAAATTTGCAAATATTAATGAAACATAGTTGATAAAATTTAAAAATATTTTTTAAAAAATATGAAAGGAAAAAAAATATTCAAATTAAAATATATTTTAAATGTTTGTTTACTTCAATCTTTTAAATTCTAATGAATCTCTTTTTTATACATTAATAAAAGTTATAATACATCATTTGATCAAAATGATACAAAGAACAAATAATAATCATAATAAAAGTTTAAAAAAAATTATAATTGTTTACATTTTAGATTATAATACTAAATAAAATTTCATGAGAACCAACACATTTATTAAATTTACAAACATTAATGAAACCTAGTTGATAAAATTTAAAAATATTTTTTTAAAAATATAAAAGGACAAAAATATTCAAATTAAAATATATTTTAAATATTTGTTTACTTCAATCTTTTAAATTCTAATTAATCTCTTTTTTATATACTAATAAAAGTTATAATACATCATTTGATCAAAATGATACAAAGAACAAATAATAATCATAATAAAAGTTTAAAATAAATTATAATTGTTTACATTTTAGATTATAATACCAAATAAAATTTCATGAAAACCAACACATTTATTAAATTTGCAAACATTAATGAAACCTAGTTGATAAAATTTAAAAATATTTTTTTAAAAATATAAAATGAAAACAAATATTCAAATTAAAATATATTTTAAATATTTTGTTTAGTTCGATCTTTTAAATTCTAATGAATCTTTTTTGTATACATTAATAAAAGTTAGAATACATCATTTGATCAAAATGATACAAAGAACAAATAATAATCCTAATAAAAGTTTAAAATAAATTATAATTGTTTACATTTTAGATTATAATACAAAATAAAATTTGATGAGAACCGACACATTTATTAAATTTGCAAACATTAATGAAACCTAGTTGATAAAATTTAAAAATATTTTTTAAAAAATATAAAAGGAAAACAAAAATTCAAATAAAAATATATTTTAAATGTTTTTTTACTTCAATCTTTTAAATTTTAATGAATCTCTTTTTTATACACTAATAAAAGTTATAATACATTACTTGATTAAAATGATACAAAAAACAAATAATAATCATAATAATAAAATTTTAACATAGATATTGTATCTTTTGAACTTCAATTATGTTGGATGGTGATAAAAAAATATTCATGACAATTACATTAAATTTTTATATTGTAGTAAATAAAAATTATTTATACAATTATAGTGAAAAAATTACAGTATGATTGATAATGAGTTAGAAAATAAAAAATAATTAGATAAAATATATCGAAATAGTATTCTACATAATGAAAATAAACAACAAATAAAAATATTAAAAAATTAACAAATGTTTACAAACAATTTGAAAGACTATTGAAAGAAATCGCACAAAGAAAAATAAATGTATAATTAAGGGTGATGAGTTGAAAAATATCTAAGAGATGTAAGAAAACTTTTCAAATATCAACATATATAGTCAATGGTTCAGAAATAACAAAAATTATTTTAGCAAAACAAAAGAGTTCTTCAAATGAAACAAAAACTAATAATAATAAGTAAAGATTTTTTTTATATTACCTAGTAAACAAAAGGTTTGTGTTATTAAATACTTAAATTCAGAGTATTAAACATTCTCATGTGAAAGAAAAATATATAATAAATAAAAATATTAAAAAATAATAAAAATATTCAAATGCGAGACATAAAAAAATTTTAATTGACATACATCTTTTTAACAAAATTACATAAAAGTTATGATAAGTTGAAAAATATAATTGAGATGCGAATGAGTTTCATGACAAACCAAATAATTAGAAGAAAAAAAAAAAAATATATATATATATATATATATATATGTGGTTACTTAATTAATTGCGATTTTTTTAATAATTTAAACAGGGACGGGTATTATGGCGGGGATATGTACATCCCCATACCCAATTGAAAAAGTCAGGGATTCCCCATACCCATACACATACCCAGTCAATGCGGGGATTCCCTGTCAAAACGGGGACAGGTTCGGCAATACCCACGGGGACAGGTTTATTTGCCATCTCTAGTAGAGGCAAATTAAGCTTTCTTTTTGCCAATTTTCTTTTTAGCTTAGATGCAAAGGGTCAGAAACCCTAACCTTCAGAAGGGGCAGCCAAGAGGGCTGGAAAACCACCTAGTAATGGTTCTTGAATGACCATTAATCCAGACATTAATCCATTTTCATTTTCTTTATGAAATTAATGAAATAAAGGGCTGAAAACTTGAGAGTAGAAGGGTTTTTGGAAAATTTGGGCATAGGAACTAAAAGTGAGTTAGGAGGCTGTGATCAAACCCAGGTTTTGGGTTTTCGCTTTAAATCGCCTGGCGACGAAGAACTGTCGCCAGGCGACGTATGCAGGATTGCTATGTTTTGGTTGTTATTTGGTTTCTGGGAATTTGAGGGACTCATGGGAGTCTCTGTAATCTGGGATGCTGGGCAATTAGACAAATTGTGTAGTGATAACCTGAAATTATTGTTATCCAATGGAGATTGATATATGTAAGAATTAGGGTTGAATATTTGGGGGATTTATGTTATGAAACAGATTGTGTAATCAAGAGCAATACAATTTGGGGTGTTGGAAATTTTAATGTAATAGAGTAGTTAATTGCATATGTGTGGAGTGTATAGAGTGAAGAATAGAGTAACTAGCCTGGAATGGGACTTTGGGTTTCTCACAAGTGCAGGACAGAATTATAGGTTTCCCATGCACTTCCTAGCAGCCGGCTAGGTGCCGCTAGGCACCAACGCAGAGAAGGTGATTTGTGTGTGGCTGTGAGGAGAAAGGATGGGTCTATAATTCTTGGAAATCATATTAATATTGAATATGGGATTGAGAAATTGACTAGACAAAGGTTTAGGGTGATTATATACATAACATGTTAGTATACATTAATTTGAAGGTTAATGGTGAGTGGGAAGCATCATTATCATAATAACAGTACCATAGGGAGTCTTATTAAACAAAAGCATTGTTGGAATTGAGAGTTATAGTACAATTAGGAACTGGAAGTACTAAATGAAGATGCACTAGTGGGATATGCGATATGGATTTATTATATGATAAGGTTTTTACGTGGGAAAGATTCCTATTGTGAAGGGTCTAATTGTGTTGTGCAAGACTAGATAGTAATATGGTGGTGGTGAATATGAATCCTATAATGTAATAGAATAATTGAATTAGAGAGTTGATAGATATAAAGATAAGGTGTATCTATTGGTTAAGTGGAAAATGATGAAACTGTAGTATATGAGTCACATAGCATGATGGAAATACCTAAGTTAGAGAGTAAGTATGTTTGCAATGATTGGGAAACAGGTGAAAAAGGGGTCTGCAGTGCCTAACAAAAACCAGTACTACGCAAGTACTGGTGTAGTGCTTGACGGTGGTGTATGGCCGTCAGGTGATAGCTACGATCATAGTGGGCTCTGGAATCGCATGGCGCCTAGCGATAAGGGTGGTCCCGCCAGGCAATACCTACAACGTCAGTGTACTTTGAGGCACTTGGCACCTGACGGCACGTGTCCCCCGTTAGGCGGTCTGCAAGCGTATTTCATCTGGTGGCTCTAGAGCAACGCCAGGTGATAATGCAAAGGCATGATTTATGATTTGTTTTCTTGGATGTGCGTGATCTACAAGGCTTTGGTGATACCTCAAAGGTTGACTTGCTGGAATGTTCATTGAGTTGTGGCTCGAAACATATCCCTTGAGTTGTGGCTCGGGATAGGGTGGCATTCCTTGAGTTATGGCTCGGAATGACATCTCTTGAGTTGTAGCTCGAGATGGCGGATGAACACGAGGAACTCTTGAGTTGTGGCTCGGGTTGGCGAGTGTTGCAGGTGTGAGTGTGCGAGTTATGACTCGTACAGATAGGTCCAGATAGATTGCCCTCCTCAGTTTGTGGCTGACGAGTTTGGTAGTCTTGGGACATTACGAACTTTATTCGTATTGGAAACTCCACCTGGCGTTACGGAATATGGTCCGTAGCTGGTTTCCCGTACGTATTCTACAAGTTATGGCGTGTAAATGTGGCGGCAAGACATCTTGAGGTATTCATTTAAAGACATAGAACATGGATAACATGGTGGTGGCCATGTGGTTTGGAATCAAAGGATGGAGTTCTTTTGATGTTTTATGTTTATATATTTGAATTGTATATGTTTTATATTGTTAGCTCCCCGTATCTGCTTGTATGAGCAGATGATGTTACAGGTGGATCTGGTGAGGCATAGAGCTAGAGCGAGGCTAGACCGGGAAAAAAATTTTATCCGAGTTTTGATGTTTTATGGTTTTGGAATAATTTTGTAAACTTTTATGTTACTAGACTTGGTTATTGTATTTGAATTTTAAAGTATCGATTTAGGTTATTTTATGATGAAATAAAGGATTTAATTTTCCCGCATTTTGGAAAAGGATAGTATTATAAATGATGTTTAATTATTATTTCCATTTTATTTTATTTTAAATCCGTAATATCCGAACGGGATGTTAGAAGCTCCACAGACTTACCTCACACATGTTGTTCTACCTACACATAGAGAACTCTTGTCAACGATCATAACACACCCTAACAATTATAACCAAACAAATATTCATCTTAAGCCCTTAAACGCCACATGCAAGCCCAAAACACCCGCATGCGACAAATTTCTTAAAAGATAAAAAAGAATGACAAAGATGAGCTTACTCTGTTCAAGATTTATATCGAGTAAGATTGTAGGCCTTTTCACCCTGAGTCCACTTGTGGTCTCTGATCGTCAAACTGATAAAAGACGACTTTAGAAAGTTATAGAGAAGGCAAAGAAAGTTATAAAAAGAGTTTCTAGAAAGATAGTGGTATTTATAAAATGAAACACGATTAACACACTAGTGCAGTTTGGGCTTATTAAATCGTCGTATATGCGCTAGTTCTTGTGCAAACGAGACATATTAAGACGTGATAACATTTTTGCAATTTTTGTGAACTTTTATGCCTTGTGTCTACTTTAAACTGAGGCAGAAATCTCCCAAAATTTTCAAACTTCCCACTGTTTTGAATTTTTTAAGTTGATCGTAGAGTTTTATGCCTCGAGTATGCTTTTAATCGAGGCAGATAGGATTTTATGCATCGGGCCTATTTTAACCGAGGCATATTGTAATATTTTTCGAGTTTGAATATGCCTTAGGCCCAAGTTAACTGAGGCATGTAAATATTTATGCCTCTGTTTAAAATCAACCAAGGCAATAAGCTTTGTTAAGGTAAAAAAAAAAACCCAAATCGCCACTGTTGCAACGTTTTCTACGTCGTGGGTTGCAGAATGCCAACAGTTCCCTTCTTCCACGCATAACAGCCGCATGTTTTGTCCCTCCATCGTTGGTGCACCGTCGTTCAGGTCGTTGCGGCGCTGCCTCCATTATTGTCATTCAATCCTGCTCCTTTGTACGATATATTTTTATGTTTTGGTTCGTTTTTGTTTTGACTCCATTTTTTCTTTTGCATTTTGTATGTTCTTGAGTTTTCAATCTTGAATTTGAGATTATGATGATTTATGATAGAAATTGTGTTTGTATTTTGATAAAAATTATGGGGAGAATTGTATAGGTTTGAATTTATTTAAGATTAACAACAATAAATTAGGTGGTAAAATTCCTCCATCAATGGATTTGCACAAGAACAACTTATCTGGTAATTCACTGGACATTTCAAACTTAAGTCATTGGAATACTTGAACCTTGCAGAAAACAATTTTTCTAGGGTTGTACCAGCAAAGATTCCAAACAACATTAGGGCTGATATTGAAAGGCAATCAATTTAGTTGCAATATTCCAGTAGAACTGTGTAGTTTCCCTTCCCTAAGACTACTAGATCTATCACAAAATAAATTTTATGGATCTATTCCTTCATGTATACTCAATTATAGTCTCTTAGATGGTGCAAGAACAATAAAATATCATCATCAATTCAATTTTGAGTTTTATTTGGGAGGTAGAGTGGTGGAGAATCATGTGAGTTAAAGAAGGAGTTTAGGGTGAAGTGAAAATTCATTTCTGATTTAATTCTTTTAATTATGCCTTGGTTTCCTCCAAAACCGAGACAGTAAGACAAAAATATACTTCGGATCATAACCGAGACAGAATGATCACCCTTTTTTGTCTCGTCTGCATATGTCTCAAGTCTGAAACCAAAACTAAATAACAAAAATAATTGTGGCAAAAACTTTTCCCACATGATATCAAATCTATTTATAGTTGAACATTTTATGAATAAAATAATTAAGTGTATCATCAAAATCACTACTACTCTTTAAACTATTTTAATCCTTAAATTATGTGTGATGAGCTTTGCTTTGAATTTTCTTTTTTCGGTTTTTAAGTTTGATTTTTCATTGCAATTTCAAATTTTCTTATTTTGAGCTCCTTTAGTTGCTTGAAAGACTGAAAATTTTAGTTAAAATGAGAATTAAGTTATATCAATTTATCAGTTTTATTGGAGCAATAGAGGAGTAAACAGAGATTTGCAGATACTGGATATATGTCCAAGTATAATGTGTATGAGAGAAAAGGAACAAGAAAAGTAATAAATAATAATAATAAAAAAGGGTTAGCATAAACAAATATGTGTAGTACCATTTCTTTTTTGGTATATAAGAGATCCTAAAAAGAAAGTCTGTTAAAATCTTAGGCAATGATAAAACTTATTAGAAATACTTAAAACTAAATTAATTACAAAAGAAAATTAACTTATCATTTTGAAGAAATAAATATTTTTATTTTTGAAATGAACATTTAAGTTTATTTTTTTATTAAACAGTTTTAATTTTTTATTTAAAAAAATCAATTTCATTTTTAACTATTAAGAAAATGCAAAAATAAATAAATTGTTTATATGTATTAATAAAAGAAAAAAAAAACTGGGTGCTCCCAGTATCACTAAACTTTCGGATTTTAAAATACTTTTTTTTTTTAAGAAAATACACTTTGTGTATGTATAATATTGGTGTGAGAAAAGAGAGAGATCTCAAATAACCTTCAGCTTCAAACTATATTTTTTCTGGCAAGTCATCTCTCAGAACCATTTTTGGAGAAGGACAAGAACATGAGGGAAGGAAAACCTCAAATACTAAAAACCAAACACAAACGAAAGAGAATATTGATATTTATCCATACCCTACAAAATTTTATAAGCCTCAAAATGAGAAAAAAAAACCCTAAATGAATGATGACACAAACCTATAGAGATGAGTCATCTATGTCTTCATGCTGATGGAAAAGTGTGTTGTGGATATCTCATGAATATGACTAATTTAAGAACATTAGGGCAAAAATATAGTGAATATTTCTGGTTCAAAAAACACAACCTAGTTAAAAGTGTTCAAAAAATGTTTAAGGAAAATATGACAAGAGATAATGTTTGGTTGATGGTGGTGTTCACAACTTGTAGGATGAGGTCCATGTGTCACAAACAATGACATCAAGTCCCCACAAAGAGATCAACATAAGGACATTTAATCATTCAATTCACAGTTATATGCTTGATGGTGAGTGCTATAATTAATTAATATATATATATATATATATATATATATAAATATATAATGATAAATGTGTAATAAAGTAATAATGTATATATTAGAATTTTCACTAATTAATAACTCCAGGTTAAGTGTCCAAATTATTTTAATACTTGATTAATTAGAATACGTAGTTTAATAATTATGTATATAAAATAGATTATATTAGAACGGTTTAATCACCATTCCGGACTATGAAATGATACATGTTTTTTTAGCTACAATAGAAAGTTATTTGATTCTGACTTTTTTAAATATTTAAAAAAATTAAATTATATAGAAGAAAGAAAGATAATGATGGTAAGTCTCTTCTTTCTTTTTTTTCTCTACTTTTTTGAATTACACAGTGGAAACAAATTTTAGAAATGTGCGTTCTGTCTCATTAGATTTTAAATAAAGGCTTATTAGGAAGTATTAAAAAAATTATAACCAACTTATTTGGTTTAATTACCATTTTGGTTCCATAATTTGTTGGTTTGATTCATTTTGATCCTCTTATTATCTTTTTGTTCAATTTAGTTTTCTAATTATTTACAAAGGTTAAATTTGATTTCTGCCCTTAAGTTGACATTAACACTGTTTCCATACATGTCACGTGTCATTTTGTGGAATTTTTTAATTTTTTTTATTGTTTTGTATTTTTTTAGAGGACCAAAATGTGTGTTCTGTCTCATTATTAGATTTTAAATGAAGGCTTATTAGGAAGTTCCGTCTCATTAGATTTTAAATAAAGGCTTATTAGGAAGTATCACAAAAATTATAACCAACTTATTTCAATGACAAAAAGAACATATAATTTATAAGTTTTGTCGTTTATTTTACTTATTTTTTTTTTATATATAAATATATATATATATATATATATATATATATATTATATATATATATATAATATAGTCAAAGTATTATTATTTTTATTTATTCTAATAAGACTTACCATGAAATTTATACTAAATTATCAACGTGGTGCATGTGTTTTTTTAGTTAATTCAATTTGGTTTCTCAACAATTGAAAATTTGAATTAATTTCTTAATTTCAAAAGTAGTGTAATAACCTTATCATTTATGTTAATATGGTTTGAATTTTTGAATTTATATTACCAAATGTAGGGATGTCGAAAGTGAGTCAAATGGACTCACACTAATTGATTCACTACGAATTGAGTTAAAAATGAGTCAGTTTGATCCGACTCACTTCTTAGTAAACAACAAAATTATTAACTCGGCTCAACTCATTATGATTGGTGAGTTAGTGAATTGATTTATTTACAAATGTTTTGTTCTTTCAATTTATTTTATATATTTATTATAATAAAATTAAAGTGAATTGATTCGACGTAATATATATGATAATAGTATAATCAAAGTCTTTATTTATTTTACCAAATATTATTATAAAGATATTGCAATCGGAAAGTGAAGTGTCTAGTTATGTAATGTAGAGAACAATTAAATTAAATATTCAAATTATTAAAACACTATTGAACATTTTAATATTTAAAATGACCAAATTTTAAACATATATATCAGAAGTAGTAGATAACTATAATAAAAAAACTTGTGAAAAAAATAGTAAAAAATTAATAAAGAGTTGTTATTGGGTGCTTGCAGGTAAACTCACATTCAACTCCACTTAAACTTGTTTAACTTACCGGTTAAGTAAGCCAAGTCCAATTTGACCATGTTTAAAAGCAATAAGTTTTTTTCAATTTAAACTGACTCGAACATGTGATGTGCCAAATTGACTCACAAGTTGAAACTCATTTTTTAACATTTCTGATCAAAGATATCCTACAATTAACTACATGTTATTGTCTTATAACTTAAAAAGAAAGTTAACATTTTACACAATTGAATCAAAATAATGTTGTATTAATTAAAATTAAAAAAATTATATTTATTTCTAATAAAAAATATAAATTAAACTAATTAAATAAACAGACGTGCATGTCAATATTTAGTAAAAAAAATAAGCATAGGAAATTATTAACTTACGCTTAAATTTGCAATAAAAATCTTCATATAATAACAAAATAGTATTGAAGAAACGTTTAATTGAATGGTTTATTCCAATACACTATCAAAAGTGAACTTTCTTTCATTCAAATAAATGAATGTGACTAAACCTTTAAACACGTCAAAGTCAAACATTTTATATGTTGTTGATAAAGATTACGTAGGTCCAACATGAAAACTTTATTTTTCATACAAAAGATCCTCATGCAATGATTGGAAGTATAATACATTATTCATTTGATAAGAAAATAAATTGTTAAAACTAAACTTAATACATCAAGATGCACAAGTCTCACTCCAACTTTAATTGCTTTAATTTCTCTTTTTTTATATGTATAAATATCTTCTACATAGAACAATTTTGTTAGAGCATAATATATCTTGGAAAAAACTTTTTTCTTTTTATATTCATTGAAAATTAAAAATAATAAAAGAAAAAGAAAAGTTTTTCTTTATTCAAGTAACGAGAAACAAAAAATAGAATTAGTCTTATTACTTATATTCTTTTTCTTTTTCTCTATCCAACGGCTACAAAACTCTTCTGAGAAAAGGAACAAAGATACTTCTCAAATATTCTGTATTTTCTTCCTACTTGCACATGCAACCAAGAAATAACCTCCTCAGCAGAATATGGTCCATTCCCATTTTTCTTCACTCTTCATCTACATGAATTTATAAGAGGAAAACAAAACCTTTTTAGCTATTTTTCCTCTTCTTTTTTTCTCAAACTAAAACACTAAGTTCTATTTTGTTCTTTTTCTAGTATTAATTCTAGGAATATTAAGAAAATATTTTCTCCATTTACTTTTATATTCACTTCATTTACTGAATATTAGGATAAATGATTCTTAAATAAACAATGATTTCGATGAGTCCAGATTTTTTGTTGGATATTTTGGACATTTCTTTCGCTGAACATTAAAAATGCTGGTATTTTAAATTTTTTTAAAATATTTAAAAACTTCAAAATCAGTTATCATTAATATATTTTAAAGACATAACAAAAGAATAATACAGAAAAACTAAATAAAAAATCCAAATTCTGATTTCAACAAAATAAACATCGTATCATTCATTCAAATTATTGTTCTGCATCGTTTTCATATTGTTTGTTAGAAAAAAACATGAATATCCTCTAAATTCATTGCTTCGTATCATTCGTGTACAATATTTAACCCGAATTAAATGTTTAATTATCATGCCGAAATTATTATTTATTACTATACTTAAACATAATTATTTGTTTTCATAAATAAAACAATTAACTTTCAATTGGATCACAAAAGAATTACTGTCAAACCTCTTACATACTAAACATAAGTACTTTTATATATAATATTCATAAAAAAATTATCCATAAAAATACAATAAGTATAAACAACTCCTATTAAAAATCTTTATTACAAATAGTTGAATATTTATTACTCTTGACTATAACTAGAAAAGCTAAAATACTCTTTAGTAGTTTTTTCAACTCCATAACAATCATGTTCATACATGAGAGCCAAATTCTCTGTCTATTTTTTCTTCTCTCTCTACACGTGTACAAGTCTCTGGCCCACCATTCCCTGCCACGTGGCTCCCTCACCTTTGCCATCTCCTTCTCCTCCACCCCTTCCTCACTTCTCACCATCTCTTCCCATCCAACCCTTCTCGTGATTCTCCAAACACAACCCAAAAACTCTATCTTTGAACCCTTCTTCACCAATCACAACACACCCCTTTTCCTCGTTCTACCCCATGCAACACCTCAACACACACAAACTTTTTCTCTCTCAGCATCCAAATGAATGAATGACACAAACTCTCAAATGACAATAACAGAAAAACACAACACCACCTCACCCCTTTAATCCTTAACGTACCAGAAGACACATTTCTCATGTTTTTCACTTCTCATGCTTACTTAATATCCAAGAAACCGTGATGGACTTATAACCACTGTACATATGTGATATATACATATTCTTGTTTCAAGTTCTTTTCTGAGATAATTTTGTTCAGGACACTTTCTTTTTCCTTCCTATACACATCTTCTTTAGGAGATAATTCGGTTGACACAATCTACGTTGTTAGAAATATCAAAAGACCCTGGTTTTTGTTTTCTTGGTTTATAATCATTTTCTTGAGAGAAAAAACAGCGTGATGGCGGGGAATGAATGGATTAATGGGTACTTGGAGGCCATACTTTCAACTGGGGCACCGACCATTGAGGAGCAAAAGCCTGCACCTGTGACTCTGAGAGATGGGGGGCATTTCAACCCCACCAAGTACTTTGTGGAAGAGGTGGTGACAAGTGTTGATGAATCTGATCTGTATCGGACTTGGATCAAGGTGGTTGCCACCAGGAACACCAGGGAGAGGAGTTCAAGGTTGGAGAACATGTGCTGGCGCATTTGGCACCTCACTCGCAAGAAAAAACAGGTTCTTCTTTAAGTTAGTTTGCTTTGAATGAAAAAGAATTCATTTGAATTTGGATGTGATTTGTAAACTATATGAATTGTAAGGTTGATGTGATTTCGAAGGAGTTTCATGAAAGAAGAATCTATTTGTGAATCCAATGATGTGGTTTTTCTTTTTGGATTCATGTTTTGATGGCATGATCAATCAATGCCAATATCAAATAAAAAAATATGGTACCATTTTGCATGGAAATTTGTGTGTTTTTCTTGACTGATATTTGTGCACACTGCATTAAAGTGACATTTTCTATTTGTTTGGAAACACAATCCAGTTTATTTATCTAAGCTGTGCCATTAGCTATGATTGTTGCTTTTTCTATCAGTTCAAGATAGAGAAGGGAGTTTTCTAACTAGGATACTGTGAACTGTTTGCTTTTAGTGTTCAATTTCACTGTGCTTGGTCCTTCACCTAACAAATTTGAGGGCACTATCATGTACTATAGAGTTACTGTATGCAAGATCATAATAGGTAACACTGGTGTGGTTTGTGTAGTTTGAATGGGAGGAATCCCAGAGGGTGGCACACCGAAGATGGGAGAGAGAACAAGGTCGCAGAGAAGCAACAGAGGACATGTCTGAAGACTTGTCAGAAGGAGAAAAAGGCGATGGTGTTGTTGAGATGATACAAAGTGAGACCCCAAAGAAACAAATCAAGCGTCAGATTTCCAACTTGGAAGTATGGTCTGATGACAAAAAGGAAAAAAAGCTCTATCTTGTCCTCTTAAGGTATACCAACAATTAACATCTGTGTTAACAAATAGACAATTTCTCAGGTTGTGTTAATGCATCAATGAATACTTACTCATTGATTGATCGTAGTGGAAGACAGATTCATATTTATTCCCATTATCAGTCATCAGGAAAACAGTTTACCTTTGCTTCACATGCTTTGTACTGCCTAATTCAGATGATAACAATGATAAGAGTTAAGCCAATGAGTCATTTCTGAATTTCCACCAGCTGTCATAAAACAATCATAATGGCCCTTTATCCTGCACTTAAACTTTTGTCCTGGTTCTTCATAATGGAAAATGTTGTTGGGGATTATCTTAAGATCAATATCATTGACAAATACAAAAGGGTAGGGAATTGGAATTGCATTGTCAAGCATTTACTATCAATAATTTAGAGAGAAACCACTTGCTTCCTATGAAGTTTAAGCATCTGTTTTGAAGATAGTCTCATTTTTCTAAACACTGCGGTTTAGAAATGTTTCAGGAAATAAACTCTAGAAGCATGTGTAGATTCAATGATTGCTATAACCTTATATATTCTTTTATTCCACAGCTTGCACGGATTGGTTCGAGGAGAAAACATGGAGCTCGGTCGAGATTCTGACACTGGTGGACAGGTTCTTCACATTTTTACACACCCAAATCACAAACCTACTATAAAATATCTTTGTCACTCCCTTTAAATGGTGATTAATGCTAGAAACAACGTGTTTGCAGATTAAATATGTGGTAGAACTTGCTCGTGCACTTGCAAAAATGCCTGGAGTATATAGAGTGGATCTGTTTACACGGCAAATCTCATCCCCTGAAATTGACTGGAGCTATGGAGAGCCTACAGAAATGCTAACTGTGGGTGGAGATGATGATGATAACATTGGGGAGAGCAGTGGTGCATATATCATACGAATACCCTTTGGTCCACGCAATAAGTACCTCCAGAAAGAACTTCTTTGGCCTTACATTCAAGAATTTGTTGATGGAGCATTAGCTCACATTCTCAACATGTCAAAAGTGTTGGGTGAACAAGTTGGTGGGGGACAACCTGTGTGGCCATATGTAATTCATGGACATTATGCTGATGCTGGAGACAGTGCTGCAATTCTTTCAGGTGCCTTGAATGTACCAATGGTGCTGACAGGCCATTCACTTGGAAGAAACAAGCTTGAACAACTTCTTAAGCAGGGACGCCAATCAAAAGAAGATATTAATTCAACATACAAGATGAGGAGGAGGATTGAGGCAGAAGAACTTTCTCTGGATGCAGCAGAACTTGTTATCACTAGTACAAAACAAGAAATTGAGGAACAGTGGGGACTTTATGATGGATTTGATGTCAAGCTTGAGAAAGTGTTGCGAGCTCGGGCTAGGCGTGGTGTCAACTGTCATGGTCGATTCATGCCCAGGATGGCGGTAATTTGCTTACTGATATAGCCTTAGGTGTTGTTTGAGATAAAGTTCTTCATAAGAAATTTTAGAAAATAGAAGTGAGATGAAAAGATTAAATCAGTTTTTCTTTATGTTAATGCATATGCTACTGATTACTAGGACCATTCTGCAGGTTATCCCTCCTGGAATGGACTTTAGCAATGTTATGAGCCAAGAAGATGGCCCTGAAGCTGATGGAGAGATTTTTCAGCTTACTGCAAGTGTTGAAGGGGCTTCACCAAAAGCAATGCCATCAATTTGGGCAGAAGTGAGTAACTGATAATCCAGATCTTCCTTCAATATTACTGTTATTGGCTTTCTACTTACAGTTTAGTGCAGGTGATGCGTTTCTTTAGGAATCCTCACAAGCCAGTGATCTTGGCCTTATCAAGGCCAGATCCAAAGAAGAACTTAACCACTCTGTTAAAAGCCTATGGAGAAAGCCGTCCCTTAAGAGAACTTGCTAACCTTGTAAGTTGATTTATTCGAAATCGATTTGTCCTCTCAGAGGGACTGTTGTTAAGTACTTGGAGAAGACTAATGTGTTCACAAAACAGGTTCTCATAATGGGAAATAGGGATGACATAGATGAGATGTCTTCTGGGAATGCCAGTGTTCTCACAACAGTGTTGAAAATGATTGATAAGTATGACCTATATGGCCGAGTGGCATACCCTAAACATCACAAGCAATCTGATGTTCCAGAGATATACCGATTTGCCGCAAAAACAAAGGTATAATGAAGTCAGTAGATTTTCACAATTCAGAAACAATAACCTGAATTTGAACAATTATTAACAGCTAATGATTTATGTTTTCTATCAGGGTGTTTTCATCAATCCTGCTTTAGTAGAACCTTTTGGTCTTACTTTAATTGAGGTAGAGTTTAACCAACTAGCTAATTTGGTCTTTTTTATGGTACAATGTTCCTTTTTTTTGTCTCTAAACATGATCAAACTCATGCAGGCAGCAGCACATGGGCTTCCAATGGTGGCCACTAAAAATGGGGGACCAGTGGACATTCATAGGGTAAAACAAATTTTATCTTAGTTACATGGTCCATGCAGGAACCACCTGTGGTGAACTAGTATCTCAGATAGAATTGAAAAACATAAAAGTCACATTCAAATGCAAAAATCTCTTGTCCAAACCATGCAGCCACTTATTATGTCTCATTTTGATGTGTTAGGCCCTGAACAATGGTTTACTTGTGGACCCTCATGATCAGCAAGCAATTACTGATGCATTGATCAAGTTGTTGTCAGATAAAAACCTGTGGCATGACTGCAGGAAAAATGGTTGGAAGAACATACACCTTTTCTCATGGCCTGAACACTGCAGAACTTATCTGACAAGGGTGGCTGCCTGCAGAATGAGGCATCCACAATGGCAAACGAACACTCCTGGGAATGATATAAACACTGAAGAGTCTTTCAATGACTCACTTAAGGATGTTCAAGACATGTCCCTTAGGCTCTCTATTGATGCTGACTTAGCAGGTTTAGGATCAGTGTCAGACCCGCAAGACCAAGTTAAGCGTCTCCTAAGCAAGATGAAAAAGCCAGATTCTGGTTTAAATGACACTAACAAAATTCCTGACAATGTATCTGGGAAATATCCTCTTCTGTTGAGAAGACGGAGATTGATAGTTATAGCACTAGATATCTATGATGAGAAAGGAGCTCCTGGTAAGACAATGATCCAGATAGTGCAGAGGATCATCAAAGCTGCTCAACTAGACCCCCAAAATGCAAGAGTTTCTGGATTTGCTTTGTCAACAGCCATGCCAATGCTGGAAACAGTAGAGTTCCTCAAGTCAGGGAACATTCAAGCAAATGATTTTGATGTCTTGATTTGCAGTAGTGGTAGTGAAGTTTACTATCCTGGTACTTACACAGAAGATGGAAAGCTTTTGCCTGATCCGGATTATGAAGCTCATATTGACTATCGTTGGGGTTGTGAAGGTTTAAAGAAAACCATTGGGAATCTTATGAGTACTGCTGAAGGTGAAAAAAAACCTTCAAGCCCCATTGAGGAAGATTTGAAATCTAGCAATGCTCATTGCATATCATACAAAGTAAAGGATCTCACTAAGGTACATGAAATTCACTTTTGTGTTTGCATTGGTCCTGTTTGGTGGAAACTTCTCCAGAAGTACTTCAGGAGAGAAGAATAAGAAGAAAAATGAAGTATCAATGGGAAATAACTTCTACTAGCTAACTTATGCATAAGTCAGTTTTACTTTGTAGTTAAACTAAGTTTATTTCTGTCTTATTTTCTTGCTCTTTGAAGTGGCTTTAGAGAAGTTCATTCAAACTTACTCACAGTGACAATGGTTAAGGAAACTGGTTTTGTTGATTGAAATGATCCTTGTACTGTCTTTGTCAGGCAAAGAGAGTTGATGACTTGAGACAGAAGCTTCGGATGCGAGGCCTACGTTGTCATCCTATGTACTGCAGAGGTTCATCTAGTGTGCAGGTTATTCCACTCCTTGCATCAAGAGCACAGGCACTCAGGTAATAGTAATTCATAATAAGCAGTAAAGTCAATTCTGTAATAACTCATGACTCAACACTTTCAGATTGAAGGGTCTCATACTAGCATACATGCTAAGAGAGTTTGTAGAAATCTACTTTTAATAAGTGAGGAACTGTTAGAAAACTCTGAAAATGAGGCTGGAAGGGATTCAATCATTTGTTTAATACAGCATTTTGTATGTTGTTCTCTCAAAGCCATGGAATTGTCCTTCTCAATATTATAGGAAACGAAATGCTTACATTAAAACTAAGGTTGAACTTTGATACATTTTGGTCCTCAAACTTTATAAATGAATGGATATAATCTTTTTAACCTAATTATATATTTTTTTTTTGTTAAACGTGTCTTTTAGTTAATATTGAACCAGAAACGTGTCAAACGCTTAAATGTTAGCATGAAATATATTTGACATGTCAAAGAAATTTAATGTAATTGGGTTAAAATGTCTGTATCCATTTACTTTTAAAGTTTGGGAACCAAAATGTATCAAAGTTTCTGACAGAATGATGAATTTCAATTTCGTGTCAAAGTTTAGGAACTAAAGTCATATTTAACCCTTAAAACTACATACAACATTCAAGCAGATTTTGTATTGGAAATCAATCTACACAGCTTTATGTTATGCATTCACGTAACAGTTCATACTTCTTAATTTGATTTTTAAGACAATATCATCAAGATGGCACAGTACTAAACAAACTGGATTTAGGTACTTTTTAAGGTTCAATCTTATTCCTACAGTTTCCCATTTCTGAAGGGAGAAACTTGGCTATTTAATGAAGTGTTAGAGTGCTTGATTTACTGAGATAGCTATGTTTTATAGAATTGCTAAAAGAATGGTATTTTGTTAGGTATCTGTTTGTCCGTTGGGGACTGAATGTTGCAAACATGTTTGTGTTTCTTGGAGAAACTGGTGACACAGATTATGAGGAGTTGATTTCTGGAACTCACAAGACCATTATCATGAAGGGTGTTGTGTCTAATGGTTCAGAAGGAATACTTAGAGGTCCAGGAAGCTACCCTAGAGAGGACGTTGTACCAAATGAGAGTCCTCTTGTGGCATGCATTAGTGAAACAACTGAGGACAAGATTGCAAATACTTTGAAGGAACTATCAAAATCTGGGATAATGTGAACAAGTGTTAAACTACTAGGTGCAATTTTCTTTTTCAAATTGAAAAATCATGTAACTGTGTGCTATTCTTAAGCATAGAATCTGGCAAAAGTTATATATGGCTTATTTTGTCACAATGCTTTTTCATATTAGGACTTGTATAGAAATTTCACTTTAGGGTACAGGGTAATCATGAAACCTTGTTTCTCTTTTTATTTTTTACATTAAAGTAATGGGAATTTTGCAGGGTTTAGTGTAATTGAAGAAATTCTGCTGAATAAGAGAAGCATATGAACCTTTAAGAGGAAGCAAATTAAGCAGAATAATATTTTGCCATGATAACTGCTGAAAGAACTACAAAGTCTTGGAAACCCAGTAACTAATAGGATCCCAAGTAAGGAATAAACAGTTACATCAACCAAAAGGATGGAACTTGTTTGAGAAGGATTCAAATAGGTGTAAATTTAGGTTTTGATAAGTTAAGTTTTAAATATCTATATATCATATTTCTTATTTGAGTTATTTTTTTATTATATTGTTCATAATTAATAACTTTATTATAGAAATGATATTATTGTTTTGTTCGGGGGGAAGTGAGAACTTTGTTTCTCTTTACATTTTTTTTTTCTAAATAAAAATGAAGTGAAAGAAGGAAAGATAAGAGAGAAACTCTGCTAATTCATTCTGCAAGAAGTGAGAAGATAAACAAAAGTTTAAGTAAAAAGATAGTAATTTCTTAATAAAAGAGAAATGTATAAGTGCATTAGAGTGTAATAAATATAGGGATATTTTTATTACGAATACTGGGGTGGGCGTGTGTGTACAAATTTTTTTTATAATAATGGAAAACATACAATTATATTTTAATTTAATATAACGATTATTACAAAGGAAAGTAATTACGGAAACATAAAACAAAATTATAATAAAATATGTTAAAATATATTTTGGATTAGTTTTGTCAAAATAAAGACATTGATAAATAGAACATATACTTTAGTTAATTGAAACATGACTAACAAATCTAAATTTTACAAATTAGTCTCATTAAATTTCGAGTTAAAGAAGATTGCATTCACAAAAATTATGCAAGAAAATAAAAATATATATTTTTCTAGTGAAAGATGCAAAAATTTTGAGAAAGAAAACGACTTTTACCAGTTCTATATAAATTTTTATTTTTTTATGATTTGCTATAAAGTATTATTAACTCTTTCGTTTCCACAAAAGTATATTTGATCTTGATTTTGCTTTTATTTTCCCTTAATTTTCATACCTTTTATTTATTTTTATTTTTATCTTTTAAACCCAATGGTGATGTTAAAGTAATCTCTATTTCATCTAAAGTATCATATCAACAAATAACATCATAATATATTAGAATAGAAAATAATATATTTATAAGAACTAAAACTATAAAACGTAACATTATTACCTAGACTAAAATAAAAATAATATATTTATAGAGATTAAAATTAAAAATGAAGTAATTGCAGGAACTAAAAATAAAAATAATGCATAAAAAAAAACCCAGGGTAAGACTTGAGTATGACTAGAGCGATGAGATGTCACTTGATCAGTACTTAAGCCTAAACACACCAATTCAAATAAATAGATAACCAACAAATGTTTTACGTATTCTACGAAAACTAATTCCCATGCTTCCAATCCATCAAAACTTCCTATTTCATGTTTCAAATACAATAATATCCAATTGAATAATAATTACAATTCTTCCAAATATATATATATATATATATATATATATATATATATATATATATATATATATATATATATATATATATATATATATCTTTTTCTACTTCTATATACATTAATTACTCTAACACATACTTCACACATATGTAACAGCATAAATCATTTTATAGATGTAAGTATTAACTCTTACCTGAATTGAAGTGTACTTAAACTTTCCTTATCATTTTAGAAAATTCAATCAAATCCATATAAGTTTTCAAAGATCAAACCCTTCACCAACATTGCCTCCTTTAAACAAATAATCCATAAGAGGGTTATAAAGGAGTTGAAGCCTTATTATAATTTAGGCTTAATTACCATTTTGGTCTCCTAATTTGTTGGTTTAGTTTATTTTGATCCTTTTATTATTTTTTGTTCAATTTGGTCTTCTAATTCTTTAAAAATGTTCAATTTGGTCTCTGTCATTAAGTTGACGTTAACACCGTCTCCGTACATGTCACGTGTCATTTTCTGGAATTTTGTAATTTTTTTTAATTTTTTTAAATTTTTATTAAAAATAAAATTCATTTTATACTTGTGACACGTGTCAATTTGAGATTTTTTTTATTTAAAAAAAAATATATTACCACGTTGCAGGTCATGATTGTGCCACGTGTCAAGCTAGCATTGGTTGTCTTCAATTTAGTCCCTCTATTTGAATTTTTGATTCAATTTAGTCTCCCAAATTTTTAAAATGATTCAATTTTGTCCTTTTCAATATGAGACCAAATTAATAATTAAGTTTAATTACAATTTATATATTCATGTTAAAATAATTTTTTATCATTTATACATCAAATCACTCCCTAAATATTCATGTTATTTTATTTTTTACATTTTCACTTGTAATTTGTTACACTTGAAATTTTTACACATGTAAAAAAATAATAATTTGAATAGTTAGATGGAGTAATTTGATCTATAAATATAATAAAAATTATTTTAACATGCATATATAAGTTGTAATTAAGATTAAAATTTAAAATTAAATTTTTTTTATCAAGTTGACATGTGGCACAACCATGACATGACACGTGACAGTTTAATTTTTTTTTAAATAATAAAAAAATTTTAAAATTTTAAAAAAAATTAAAAAAAAATTTAAAAATTCCACAAAATGACACGTGGCATGTACGGAGACGGTGTTAACGTCAACTTAACGGCATAGACCAAATTGAACCTTTTTAAAGAATTAGAAGAGCAAATTGAACCAAAAAATAATAAGAGGACCAAAATAAACCAAACTAACAAATTAGGGGAGCAAAATGATAATTAAGCCTATGATTTATTATTGCTTACCACGACTCAAAACTAATCGGTCCACCAAAATATTTATTCATACGATTCTTCAAAGATATGATTTGACAATGCATGTAAGGCCCTATTTTAATTCTGCCTTCTTTAAGGGCTGCCCTACAGTATTGGGCCTAAAGGTCGGCCCATAGGTTAAGAGCTGTCCATGTTACCCTAATTCCACACTCTCTTCACTTTCAGAACCGTAGCCGTCACCTTCCTCAGTGCACCGAGGATTCGTTCTGCTAGGGTTAGGTTCCTACTGTTGTTGAGCTAGTTCGAAGTTGTCTCCTACTCCAGGTAAGTACTGTGGCTAGCCATACTTGTCTCTATCGTTCATCTCATTCCTTTCATAGCTAGAGTTCCAAGTGACCCATATTGTGCTTCTGTCTCGCTATCTCTCCAGTCCTCCCGTTCGTCCCTTGAAGCTGTTGTGTCGTGCGTTCGGTAGCGAGGGCGTGTCGGGTCGTTTTGCTAGCTTGTTCCAGGTAAGGGAAGCTAGAACCTTTCTTGCGTGATGTGCTTAGCCTGTATTGTTATGGTTGTGAATCCTCTGAGTTTATGCATTGCCATGAATGTCTGGTTTTGGTTGGAATCTCTTTTGGGTGCGTGAAATGCGATTTGCAGGTGAGAACAGTGGCGGACACTGATAGACTCGCCCAGGCGAGCCTGACTCGCCCAGGCGAGATGTGCAGAGGCTCGCCCAGACCTTTCTGTGCGAGAGGTCGCTTGGGCGACCTGGGTGTGTTTTGAGCGAGTACACAACTCGCCCAGGCGAGAGGGATCTCGCTTAAGCGAGATCCCGCGTGGTCTTCTTGTTCCTGTTGAGCCCTCGCCTGAGCGGAAGGGGAACTCGCCTGAGCGAGACTGTCTCGCCTAAGCGAGATCCCTCAGCTTGGGCGAGGTGCTGAGCGAGGCAGTGCTGTGGTTGATTATTTGTTCATTCTTGAATGGACTATTTTGGTTGGGTATGAATGCATGATGAACAATATGTATATAATGGAGTATGAGGTATACGTGGTATGATTCCTGAATTACAAATGAAGGGTTTGGCATGAAAGTTAGCATGATCTCTACATGACTTGTATATGATGAGTTGGTTACATATGTGTGTGTGTGGGGTCACAAACTTGGTATGAGCAATAATGAATATTGGTGGTTGGTAAAGCTTTGGTATGGTTAGCATGAGGAGAAACACCTTACTCCTGATCGAGAATAACAAGTTGGTAATGATTCAACATATGAGTAATGGAGTTTTGTTGTGGGTTTTGGGTTGAAACCTTGTGTACACTGTATGTATAAATCCTTGGTTGTATATGTATGTTGGTCCGTGTCAGTGCATAATGCCTTGGGGTCTCTAGGTGAGACTTTCAGGGTTGCGCTTCAGTGGTCGGGACGTAATTCCATGGCCCCTGTTAGTGGGTGTCCATGGTGGTGCCCCATCTGTATAATTAGGTAAGGATTCAAGGTAAGGACTGCATCCTGACACTCTAAGGGGCCAGTTAGTCTCACTTAGAGCGGACTGATCCCTGTGGTGAGAGTAGCAAGAGGCCTGAAATTCATTAAGGGCTAACCTTGTGGTGAGGGAGATTTGATTCATCGTAACACTTGTAACATAGCTCGGGGGTGAGCAGCTCAGGGTCGAGCAGAGGTATCCACCACAAGTGCAAGCATCCGCTGAATCCGACCAAGTTATACTTATCCGGATGAGTCGAGTCGAGTCGTAGTGTATTGATTGAAGAGTCTTAACATGATTGGATGTGGTATTTATATTGAATGGCGAAAGTATGTTTAATTGTATGAAAAAGATGTTGATTGGCTCTAGCTTACCCCTTTCTCGTTGGTTGTCTTGTATGTCGTGTTTCTATCTTTGCGATGATCATCAATCTATTGATGGGAGCAGACGCGAGGAATCATCATGGTCATCAGGGAGGAGGCGACTCTACAGCTTAGTGTTTTTGGGATATTTTGAGGGCTATGGCCTATGTACTCGTCAATCTTTATATGCTGGTGTTTCCGTAGACTTTGTAATACTCCCTTATTCTCTTGTGGCATCGTGGTGTGCCTTATTTTTTTTGTAAGGTCTTACGTTTAAACTCCAGAACGGCGCTGTTATATTATAATTATGTGACGTTTCCTTTAATTTTACGTATATAAATTAAATGGGGCGTTACAATGCACAATAGTTATATTTAGTTTAGAGAGTATGTTAAGAAATGAATTTTAAATCTACTTTAATCTTACAAAATTGATTTATAAGATGTGGTTTGTATCTACTTATGGACTTTAAAGTATATACATCTCAAGCGTGAGTGAAACTAAACATTGATGAGTAATATGATAGCTGGTGACACGACCTAACAAATAACAACTATCTCAATAACAAGTCACATAATAGGTCCAATAAATAAAAAATCTGACTAGAACAAACTTTAATCCATAACTTTAATATCATGTTAAAAAATGAATTTTAAACCTAATTCAATATCATAACGACTTATAAAATAAGATTTATACTCACTTATATACTATAAAATCATTTCATTTTTAGTCATCGTAAAATCTCCTACACATAGTTCATATAAAAAGAACCTAAAGATAGAGAATTTTAAAATGAATTAAGTAATGAAAATCTAACTAGTGTATATAAGCCTTAAAATTAGTATCCATTCAGACGTGTTTGGATTGGGTTATTTATTGTTGGTGCAGATAGAAGTGAAATGAAAGTATGAAAACAAAATAAAAAAAAAAATATTTGTCAAAAAAATTTCCACGTCGTGTAATAATTACATGAAAAAAACAGATACACTATAAATGTTTTTGTTCAAGTTTAACAAAAGTGATTTTTTTTTTCTTTCCTTATCTCGTATTTTCTTATCAATGTATACATGTATTGGGAGTGTTATTTTGTATATTTAATTGATTTATGATTTTATTTAAATGATTTATGCCGTATAAAAATGATTATTAAAAGTGATAAAAATTATATGAATTTGTGATATTTATTTAAGATGATATGTGAAGAACTATTTTATTTGTGTATTAAGTGTTGACACCAATATTGTAACATAAATCTTCTTATTTTACTAATGGTTTAAGTCACATAGGCATCTTAGATAATAACGAGTTGGAGGAAAATTTAAAATTTTTTGTACATTTGATACATGTGTAGATATTTGATTTATATCATTGAACTTACCATATTTACTGTATTTGGATTTATTATTGTAAATCTAAATCTTCAATTAGATCAATATTAGTCTCTGGTGGAACATATTAAACATAAATCTTTGGTATTATTTGATATTCTATTTGTTAAATATATTTTATATATAAATTCATGTGTAATCTTTACTGTTGTTGTCTGCTGGTATTTTAACGAACTTAAATTGTTGTAATTTGCTAATTAAAATCTCCTCTTTTATATACAATTTTTTTATGATGGAAAATTGTTTTAATAGGTCACTCTTATATCTATTGTTACATTGCGACTTATCATGATTGTATTATCCACACACACACACTATATATATATATATATATATATATATATATATATATATATATATATATATATATATATATATAAAATATATTTTAAAATAATTAAATATATATATTTTAATATTAAATTGAACAAAAATTTCAAAGAAAAATCAATTTTAATTAAAATTTTTTAAAGAATTATAAATATATTTAATTTATATATATTATTTAATTTATATTTTTAAAAAGATTATATAGCCATTTTATTATTATTATTATTATTATTATTCATTTTCTTATCTTTTTACTCTTACATATTTAATCTTTATCCTTGTCAGAAATCGCTGTAAAATATGGATCTTACATTTTTCAATGAATTAAAAATATATTGAGTTGAGTTCTGAACATTCATCCAATTAGAACACAAATTAAAACTCAATTTCTGCTTGATAACTTCACAACTTTTGCTCAACAAAATCAAATTTAAAGATGTATAGATCAGCTTATCATTATTTTATTTTAAATTAGAAATTTCATTTCAAACTGAGAAAGTACTTTTGGTTTCTAAACATTAAATTTGGAAAATTAAAGTATATTTTCAGAATTATTTTAATCTCTAAACAATAAATTTAAAAGTCTAATATCATATTATTTTAATTTGTTTTGTTTTTCAAATTATATGATTAATTGGGAGATTAAATATTAACTAAACTTACTACTTTTCTATTTTTTTTTTCATTTTAAAAGTACAAAAAGAAAACAATCCGATCACAGCATATAAATATTGGGGAAACTTAGTACAAACAAAGATGCTGTGATGATTCTAGGATTGGTGAGGAACAGAGCGCGAGCACACACAGTGACACTGTAGACTTTCCTCTCACAAACCACTTTTCTTTTTGTTACATGTTTTCCGTAAAAAACATAATGATTGATAGCAACTCCAAACCCCAAGGTTCTTAGCTTAGCTTCCTTGGCATGTAAGGATTAACAATTCGTCAAATCACAGTTTCAAAGACTCGCTTTTCTCACAAAAGAACAAAAAAAAAAAAAAAAAAATAAAATTTCAATCTGATGTGTGAAGTGTGAGCTTTTCTCTCTGGTTTGTTCCTTTGTTTATTTATCACCAAAAGAAAAAGCACTAGCAAAAAAGAGTAGCAGCTGCATCACCCTCTGTTCCCTTCTTTTTCTTTATTTTGATAATTATTTATTTATTGTTTCCCTCCTTTTCCCTTGCTACCAGAGCAATCCCAAAACCTCTCTCTCAATCAAAGTATCAATCTTTTTGGTTCCTTCTTGTACCCCAGTACAAAAGATGGCAACTTTACCTTCCCTCACTCTTCAATCAAACCCCAATACCTGTGGTGCTTTCTGGGTGGTGAAGGAGAGAAAGAAGAAGAAAATTGAGGAAGAAATCTCGAACCTTGTTGCATTGGGTGTAGTGGTGTTGGAGGCAGGACCATGGCCAGCACCAGTGGCACAAAGGGTCCTTTTGAGATTGGAAGGCAGCCATCAAAGAGGATGGTGAGGGCTCCTACCAGAAATGTGGACTTGGGAAATGAGGAGGGTGTGGTGGACAGTGAGATTGTGCCTTCTTCACTTGCTGTACTTGTGCCTATTCTCAGAGCAGCCCTTGAGATTGAGGAGGAGAATCCCAGAGTTGCTTATCTTTGTGAGTATTTCTTCATTGGGTTGTTTTGATGATTTTTTTTTTTTTTTTCAGTTTTCGCTTGTTGTGTGCGAACAGTGAGGTGTTATGTTGTAAGTGAGGTGTTGTGCAAACAGGGATGGTTGGTGTTTTGTGTATGGAAGTAGAAGTATATAAGGCTGTGTGGATTTCCTTGGATGTTTTGGGCAATATGTCTTTTTCTTTTCTTCCTTTCTTAGAATGAAAGAATAATTTTTATCATGGAAGAGAAGAGTGCAAAACTTAATAAGGCTTGGGTATTCTAATCAAGAGATGCAAATTGCCAAATTTAACAATAAAATACTTAAAATATAAGATTTGTATCCCATGTTATTGCACCGTTTGTTGGAGGGGATGTTAAAAGTAGTGTAAAAGATATGATTTGAGATATGTACGGCTTATAATTATAGATATTCTCCATTATTAGGTTTCCCTATATTATAGTTTGAGTGATTATAAATAAAGGGTTTACATGTGTGTTGTTTATAAGGGGTGAGAAAAAATGAGAACAGAAAATTTACCAGTTCACACTGAGAGGCCACATCCAACACTCACCTCATATGAAATGATCAGCATAAGGAATTGTCTATATACAAGAAAGTAAGTGGTAGATTGCGTCCATGTTAAACCACACCACTGGATTTCCAACAGAGCTTTAGTGCTTATCTTGTTGAGTACTGCTATCCAAATGAAATACCAAATTTTGGGATGAGCTTCGGATTGGACTTTGAAACAGTGTTCTGCTAAAAAAGATCTAGATATACAAGCCTAAATTAAAATAATATGATAATGTATAAGGGAACTAACCACCCTTCCATGTATAGAAGTGGTTGGTAACTGAGATGTTACCAGTGCACTGAATATAAGAAAGTAAGAGTCCATCACAAAGAAATGAAAAATTAGTTAAGAGGATCACTGGTTACCACTAATTATGTTTTCCAAAATCTAAAACATTCCTGTCCTGCTACTTTTATATTCTTCTCTCAACTCTATATATCATAAAGGTTATGCAGAGTGGTGGAGAGTCCACATGTTTTTGAAATGAAAGGATGTTTAGCCTGAATGCATTGTTTCTGACTGACCCCAGAAGAATGTAGTAGTAACTAGTGATGGGATTTTATGAAAGACTGGAAATAAATCCTCTTTGGGAAAAGGAAATGAACAATTAAAGTGGCCAAATAATCACTCAATGAAAATAATTTAGTGGACAAAAGAAAGTAAACTGTTGGCACTTCAAATGTTCATGAACTTGACGCACAACAGTATTGGATTTCAATTAAGCAATAATTATCAAGCTAAAACAGTCATTTTCATTAAGAAAAGTGATATTTTGACAATTAAATTTTGACAATTTTCTTTTACAATCTTAAGTGATATCTTTGAAGTGGTTTTGAAATATAGAAAAATGAGAAAATGTAAAAAGGGAAGCCACTTAAAAGATATCACCTCAGGTTGTAAGAGAAAGTTGTTAAAATTTAATTGTTAAAATATCATTTTCCTTTCAATTAATTGATTGTTTGAAACCCTTACAGTGGATACTTATATCTTTAGCATTGAATTTCACCACCAATTTAGTCCTTATGACCGCAGACCTGTCAAACACGTGCTAATATTTCTCCCTTTTACAATTTGGCTTTATTGTTTAGAATTTTTTGTAGAAAAAGTTTATTATTGTGTGTTTAGCTCAACTTATTTTGAAGAAAAAATTGCTTGTTTTTACAACAGCTTTCTGAGAATTCTTGAAAAGCAAATGGTTATTTTCTCAAATTAAAATAAACCAAGCATGTTTGTGAACACCAAAGCCTCTAGTAATTCTTCTGCTTGTCGTATCTCTTGACATGCAGTATTTAATGAAGAAAAAAATTAAAGTTGTCTTTATATGGTTTATATTACTATCAGCATTTCTGATTTGTGATACCATTGATTTAGAGATATTTCCTGTAAAAATGTGCAGATAGATCTTCTGCTAAATTGACATCCTTTCTTTTCCTTTTTGCTTCTTGAAATGATAACTACTCTGTAAAAAGATTTCATATATGTTTACTTCAAACCATGTTCTGGATTTTATATGCTATAAAGATTTTGTTTATGAAAAATGGTGACTGCAGTTGTCACAACTCATAGAAAGATTTGAAAGTCTATGGGCAATTTTGACGAACCTAAATTTTTTATCTGTTTAACATAATCCAAATAGAACTCAGAAGAGGAACTATTAAAAATAAATTTTAGTAAAAAATCCCTTATTAGTTATTGCAAAGTGTCACATTGAAGCCTGATTCTACTTTCCGAATTGTTACTATGATGGTGAACACAAATTCAAAGCCAACACCTAAAAGAAAAGTGAAACAATATATAGAATGGAAGCGTTCCTTCAGTATATCAAAGGTGTTTTACCCACTATTCAGAGAAGAGTACATGGTACTGATGTTTGCTTGTTAAATTAGGTCGCTTCCATGCATTTGAGAAGGCCCACACAATGGATCCAACATCAAGTGGGCGTGGTGTTCGTCAGTTCAAGACTTACCTATTGCACAAACTTGAAAAGGTACACTGGCTATTTTTATTTTCTTACAGATCTTTTAGTTATAGGAGGTTCTGTTTTGTTTCCTCTGGTGTCTATATGCTGGTAATGATGGGTGTCCTGTTGATTTATATTCTATATATTACTCTCAGCCTGATAGGTTTTTCTCTTTTCATTTCAATATCAGGAAAAACATTATACAATGATTATATTGGTTGATCATTTACAAATAATTTCTTAATTGGTACTTGGAAAATGAGATTCAAGTAGTTGATGTATTAGACATTTTTAAAATTTCCTGGTTGCAGGAAGGGGAGCTTACAGAAAGACTTGTTCAAAGAAGTGATGCCAGGGAGCTGCAGACCTACTACCAACAGTTCTATGAGAAGAAAATCCGAGATGGAGAATTTAGCCAAAGACCGTAAGGCTTGATCTAAATCTTGTGCTTTCAAGTTTTGTGAATTGTAATTTGATGTTTTATTGTTCTGATGTTACTCTTGAAGTGAGGAGATGGCTAAGAATGTTCAGATTGCCACCGTATTGTATGAAGTGCTGAAGACTATGGTAGCTCCACAAAATATTGAGGAGAAGGTTTGTTTTGCTTGATTAGGCTACCATGACTAAAATTTTAGAATTCTAGTAAGAATAGCTCAGACCTGGACTGAGGATGTTGTATTATTGCCAGACAAAAAGGTATGCTGAGGATGTTGAGCATAAGAGGGGACAATATGAACACTATAACATCCTTCCATTATATGCTGTCGGTGTTAAGCCAGCAATCATGGAACTTCCTGAGGTTTGTGTGTCTGGGATATATGCATTGTTTCTTTTACTTCTGCTAATACTATAATTTCTCTGAAATTTTAAAGTTTTAATCTGCTTTTTTTTTCTTGAAAATTAAAGATCAAAGCAGCAATTTCTGCATTATGCAAAGTGGACAATCTTCCAATGCCCATAATTCGTGCAAGACCTGATGCATCTAATGAGGATTCTACAATGCCTACCGAGAGGCTTAAAAAAGTGAATGATATACTTGATTGGATTGCCTCAGTGTTTGGGTTTCAGGTAATGGATGTTCTCTCTCCCTCACCCTTGTATTTCCTAATTTCACTTTGATTGGAGATTGTCCTTCTTACAAATGTGGGTGAATAAGGAGCTACATTTATTATTACCATAGGATCAAGGTTCTTGGTTTAAGTTGGTGGTGGATGAAGAGATCTAGATTGGACTAATGATTGGGCTCTAGAAGTTGTATTCATACGAGATCTGGAGTCAATTTTTTAGTTTTTACTATTTGATAAAAGGATTCCATTTTTTTATCACATGGGGCTAGTTTCAAAAGGGTGGATTGAATGCTTTTTTCTATGTTCTGATAAGCATATTTAAGAGAACTAATGATTTCTGTATTTTACCAAATTATTGAGAGCCTTTGAAAAATATTTTGTTTCTCCTCAAAAGTGTTACCAAATATGCCCTCAGTTGAACTTGTGTTAACATATGGCTAATTTGGAAGAAATAGGGTAATGATTAACGTCTAGAAATAGAAATGTTTCATAGGTATGATGAACCATAGTTTCAACTTTGGTTGGAATTTGAGAAGGGTTCTCAAAATATATTTTTCATTGTTCTCTGGTATTGAAAATATGTCTGAACAATGCTTAGAGCATAAGCATTTGCATGTTTGTCTTTTATGGCTGAAGCTAATGTCAGTGCTTTTCAGTGGAGATATTCTCCTTGAACCTTTTATGACATTAGTTTTTTTCACTACAAACATGGCAAATGAACAATTTGATGAACTTTTATTAATAAATTATAAAGAGATTGAAGAGCTCAATTTAGCCGATCCTTCCTTATTTCATTTTGAATCTATCCTTGGTATGAAAGTTATGCTTCTCAATTTTTATTGCAATTAGCCATTGACAAATACAGGTGGGTATATTTGTCATGCACATTTTTTGTGAATGATCTGATATTCGTTTTCTTTTGGTATGTGAAGAAAGGAAATGTGGCAAATCAAAGGGAGCACCTTATATTATTACTTGCCAACTTGAATATAAGGGATAGGGTTGAATCATCTTCTCAGGTGAATTATTATTTCCCACATAAAACTTTTGTTTTCCTATCTTTTTCGTATTAAATGTGCAGGGTGATGCTTAACTTCAGAGTTGTAACTACATTTCCAGTTCTCATAGTAAAAGCTAACACAAAGCTTACTGCAGCTTCATGTGGAAACTGTAGAAAAGTTGATGGGAACAATTTTCAAAAATTATGAGTCATGGTGTCATTATGTGCGTTGTGAATCCAATCTTAGGTAATTGAATGTTTTACTTTTGGATAATAAAACCCGTAGATTTGTACCCTAAGAGTATGTTTGGAATGAGTAGTTGGAAAGGGAAAGGAAGTTTAAGTTTTCAATTTGAATTAACATTTTTTGAATGAAAGGAAAAAAGTTGAAGTGTTATCAAGTAACCTTCCAATCATCTCTTATTTTGTTTTATATAAATGTTTTATAGCTATTGATCTAAAACGGTAAACTAGCCCTCCTTTCCCTTTCTCTCCAAACCCTTTCAAAAGATACTCTAAACTGTGCTTTATGCAGTGTTTATATACTAAGAAGTGCTCATTGATTCATTTTGGTCTTAATTTCTTAACACTAGGTTTCTAGAAGATTATGACTTGCAACAGATAGAGCTGATATATATTGCCCTTTATCTTCTAATATGGGGAGAAGCTTCGAATATCCGTTTTATGCCTGAATGTATTTGCTATATTTTCCATCATGTAAGCTCTCTCTGACCTAACTTTCATTCTTCTTCTGTGCCTGCACTGTGAGTCCATCATCTTAATCTCATGCTCTAATTATTCATAACAAGCTTATGATAGCAAAATGTTTTTGTTACCTCTTAAATTATCATTTAGCCATCATTCTCATCTCCATCAATAACATAACAAATGTTATAGCTTTCATCTATAACCATGCTTCTTATCAATATGTTTAATGTCTTGAATTATTCTTCTTAGACAGAATGACGGCATTGAAATTAAGTAGAAGATATTTCATGATTCTAGATTCTATTTTCAGATTAAGGAATTAATATCATTCTAATTTTTTACCAAAAGGCATTCTAATTAGACAAAACCTTGTTGTGTACACTAACAAGATTCACTTTCTTATCCATAAATTAATGTTCTAGCTGAATGCCTTTTGAAAGGAAAAAAATTTCGTCAGGTTATCACTTCTCTCACGAAGTTCTAATCATACAAATTTCAAAAAAATATCGTCATGTGAAACCGCAAATGAAATGCAACAAATTGCATATTTATCAGAAAGTTTGTGGAATGGAGACGTTTCCCGGTTAATTTCCAAAACACCGCATGTGCCAGAATTAACTCTATATACATGATTTGGGAAGCTATGCAACATTTTAAAACACAAAAGTGTTTATATCCCAGCACTCAAGCATAAATAAATAATAGCATATCTATTATTAATCAATATCCAACATTCAAACGACTTACAAAGCAAAAGCCATATCAATATCAGACCTATCCTGAGCATGCCTCAAATTTTCACCTAATGACAGACCTACTTCCAGCATCATTCTTTCTATTCTAGTAGTAGGATAGAAACTCTATTACCTTTAGCGCTGATCCTGACCCTATAGCAAACATAGCAAACATGGGCTAGATGGTTTAATGCTAAGTTAATAATTCTCTTTTTTTCCTTTCAAAGATGTGCCATGAAGTCTATAGAATATTAGACAAGAATCCCTCACGTGTGACTGGGAGCACTGAGATAGTAGAAGGACGTGATGATGAATATTTTCTGAGGGAAGTTATTAGTCCTATATATCAAGTTTTAATGAAGGTCAGTGTGATGTGCAGCCGTTTTCAAATGTTATCTGGAACTTGTTTTGCTGTGTGTGTTCAAATGTTGCCTGAAACTTGTTTCTGTATTTGTTGAAAAAGGAAGCAAAGAGAAACAACAAAGGCAAGGCAAGTCATTCCAATTGGAGAAACTATGATGATCTTAATGAATACTTTTGGTAAACATTTCATTAGACTTTTACTTATCAAATATTGAACACTCTTGAAACAATGACATTTTTGTATGCATTTGGATAACACAAAGCTCAAACTTGTCCTTTTCCAGGTCTAAAAAATGTTTCGATGATCTAAAATGGCCATGGGATCCCAAAGCTGATTTCTTTAGGCATTCAGATGAGACACAAACAAGACATCGGGTCTGCCTATCTTCTCTTTCTCTCTACTTTACATTCTGCATACGTTTGCTGTTTTCCAATTGTCAAATTCTCTCATGTATTGGATGTAGTTAGAATAAAAGAATATTTATTTGAGTATATCATTTACTTTATATTCTATTTGTTTGAATAATTTCTCATCTTATGTCAAGTGCCATATTTTTAAACTCTATTACAATGAGCCTAATACTATCCTATTTTGCCCCTTTGTTGAAGAATGTTTTTATTTATTAAGACATTTTCATTCCTAAGATATAAGAGCCACAACAACTAAGCCTTTTTTCCACAAGCTGGGATTGGTTACATAGTTCAAAAGATGCCATTATGTTTTGAAAGTTATAGTGAAACAAAGGGCTGTAACAATAATAATCCTATAACTACAGATATGAAGTGCCAATTGTCATAGAACCCGCATGAAGGTTCCTGCATCAGATATTTGGATTAGGATACATTTTTTTGGGTAAATATTATATTTTTATAGATATTTGAAGGACCATCTCTCCTAAAAGCTAAGTTGCTAGTTGGACGCATTTGAATGTTTTTATATTTCCCAATGTGCTTTGTGCAGAAAATCCAAGTGGAAGAATCTTAGATTTGTAGGTTTAGGCATTACTCAACCTTAAAAAAATGGCTAGTGAGACGAGAGAGTTGTCTCATTTATTTATATACATTAATTTGACATCATCTCTAATTAATGTAAGATTTGAGTTTTTCCTAACATAGCCTCTCATGTTTAGCATTATTGGATTTGGTGTGTAAATATTATTATAGTTGATATTATATCTAGGACATGTCTTAAAACAATCTTAGATTTGTTGGTTTGATCCTAGCTCAACCTCACAAAACTAGCTTGTGAGGTGAGACTGTCCCCTCACTTTATTTTCATACTTTGACCTTTTTTATAGTCAATGTGAAACTTTTAGTTTTTTTCCAAAAAAGAATAGATGTATCATTGAGGTGATATGGATATTTAAAATAGATAAATAACTGGTTCACATAACAATCAATTATCTCCAAATTCACCAAAATAAGATTTAATTGCAAATCAGTTCATGACAATTTGTTTTTATCCAAGATAAAAACTCCTATACTAGTGGCTCTCTTTATCATATAAATTCTCTTCTTTTGACCCAAAAATAAAAGAAAGTAAATGTTGCCAGCAACTGTGGGATCTCAGTTCCAGTATTGGTAGAGGTGTGAGAATGATGGAGTCTGTATTGTAGAATGACTCCACACTTAATATAGTTTGTTGGGTTGGATAGGGCATGCCTGCCTTTCTTGAATTAGAGACATATGTGTCACGTATGTATATAAAATATTGCTCAGGCCGAAATGGTTTTTCATGTATAGCTATTTATTTGTATGTTGATTTTTGTACTTGTTCTACTTCTTTTTCCTTGCACTTAGTGTGTTCATTAGATATATAAATGTAGCCTACTTGTATGTCCTTGCATACTAATAAATTGTTGCATTGATTATACCCAAGTTTATGTAAATACTCACCTGGTTAGATGAACTTGCATTTCTTTTGAAAGAGACTTTAATTGATGTACAAATTTTAATGACAGCGCCGCAGCCAAGCCAACACTGGAGTTGGTAAGAGGAAGCCCAAAACAAATTTTGTTGAAGTTCGTACATTTTTGCATCTGTATAGGAGTTTTGATCGAATGTGGATATTCTTTATATTGGCTTTACAGGTAATTGTAGTGCTTGGACCTGTGGAATGTCCTTTATGTTGACTCTAAGTAAATGTCTAGAGCTATGGTTACGTGTGTAAACTTCACCATGCAAAATATGTTTCAAATATGAGAGTATTTGTTTCAGGCAATGATTATCATAGGATGGAGTTCCTTGGGACCTGTTGGGGTGTTTTTTGAAGAAGATGTCTTCAGAAATGTTATGACTATATTCATTACATACGCTTTTCTCAATTTTCTTCAAGGTACTTGATTCCTGTGTTATTATTATTACTATTCTGTTGTGTCATGACTTTATTAATTTAGAATGAGTATATTCTTTATGTTGTTTTAATAGCACTTACTGACATCATTTATTAACTTTTTTTCTCATAACTTTTATTTGCAGTAACTCTTGATATCATTCTGACATGGAATGCATTGAAGAACATGAAATTTACTCAGTTGCTTCGATATTTTTTGAAATTTGTGGTAGCAGCTGTTTGGGTTGTTGTTTTGCCAGTCTGTTATTCCAGTTCACTAGTGAATCCATCTGGGCTTATAAAATTTGTCACTAGTTGGGCTGGGGATTGGGGGAATCAGTCCCTTTATACCTATGTTGTTGTATTATATATGCTTCCAAACATAGCAGCTACAATACTCTTTTTCCTTCCTCCTCTGCGGAGAAAATTGGAGCGCTCAAACATGCGAATCCTTACCTTTTTGATGTGGTGGGCTCAGGTCTGCAATACATTCATTTATTTGTTTATTTTATTGTGGAAATACCTAATGGATGCTTCTTGTATTAATTTCTTTCTATTTTCTAATTGAAATATGGTTTTGGTGTGCTTTGTCTAACATTGACCATGCTGCAGCCAAAGTTGTACGTAGGAAGAGGCATGCATGAGAACATGTTCTCACTGCTCAAGTGAGTGAGAATTTATTATCAATTTTTATTATCCTTTTCCTTTTTGAATCCAGTTCTTTTTGTGGGATGGAGGGGGAGGATTTCAAGGTGAAACCTTCGTTTTACTCCAACCAAGTTTTTTTTTTTATAATTGGCTTAGTTTGTGTTCCGCAAATCTTTTAGAAAGATGATATTCATAAAAATGACTGTACTATTCCAATTGTATTTTGTTATGTTAAACACGATTTGATTTATTAAATGCTTTTTAAGATATTGTACTTAGCATACAGGGAACCCTTTTTTTCAATGAAAATTATATTCTTCTATTCCTTAAAGCTTTTTCAAGAAGCTAAGAACAAATATTTTTACCCCAAAAAGCATACAGGGAATCCTAGTTAAAGACATACTGATGAATATATCTGTCAACTTCCTTTTAGTGTTTTCATCATATGTTTTACAGGACTATTTTGGCCCATATAGGGACAACAGATCAATTTTTTTATATTGTCTTAAAATTTGATCAGACTAATGATTGGGTATTTAATTCAATCATATGCACATATTTTCTGCTTCTATTATTAAGTATATTTTCAAATCTTTTGGCTTTGAAATATATTTTATTATGGCAGGTACACCCTCTTCTGGATCATGCTACTGATTAGCAAGTTAGCATTCAGCTACTATGTGGAGGTATTATTTATGTAATTGATTTTTTATTTAAATTTCTTCTAATTTCCATGGCTTGTTGACGATTGTTGGAAGTCCCACATCGACTAGAGATAAGACAATTTCATAGTATATAAGTGAGGTGCAAACTTCATCTTACAAGGTAGTTTTGTGGGGTTAAGTTAGGCTTAAAGCCCACTTCTAACATGGTGTACTATCAAGATAAGACAATTTCATAATATATAGAAGTGAGGTCTAACAATGACAAAACACATGTAAGGGATAAAAAGCATATCTTGAATAATTAGTTTTTGGTTCCTAAACCTTGTATGACTTTTAGTCCCGATAAATTATTTTTTGAAGCTTTTGTACTTATTATTTTATTTTGGTCCCTATAAATATCTATTTTTCGTTTTGGTCCCTATAATATTTTGTTCATTTTGAATTAGTCTCTTCGAAAATATTTGAGGGGCTAGAAGCAAATAATCTACATATAACAAGAACTAAATCATATTAATAGATATTTACAAGGAGTAAAATAAAATAACAAGGACCAAAATAAAAAAATTACACGGACATGATGTTAAGCAAAATTTTTATAAAGATAAAAAAGTACAATAAACTATACTTCAAGAACAAAAAAACATATTTAACCCTTCATGTTATTGTGAGTGTATTAAAATATGTACAAAATATTTTAGAGGACAAGAATTATGAGTAATAGATTTCTATAAATAGGGTTAGGAGTTTGGTAATTAATTCCTACCATAAATAGGGCTGTTAGTGCATTGTCTTTGGCATCACATTCAAAAACATACCACCCAATATGATTTAAACAACCATATTGGGTGGAGCAAACTCATATTTTGTTATTAATAATTTTTTGGTTAAAATACTCCCTTTATCCATGTTTTTGTTGAAAAATCTCAAATAGGTCCTAAGATTTTTTTTAGTCTCAATTAGGTCCATATTTTTGAAAATGTGTAACAATTAGGCCCATTCCGTTAGTATGATATTAACGGTGTTAAGGATATGCCACGTGTCAGCTCCACATTTTTTTGATTTTTTTTAAATTTTTTTTTTTAAAATTTTTTAAAATTTTTTTAATTTTTTTAAAAATTTTTTAATTTTTTTTTTGAAAATTATTCATGCCACGTGTCACGTCAATATTGTGCCACGTGTCACGTCAGTAAGGTGACACGTGT
>Ga0214544_1002354_pt1 | contig 39865 bp, 29 predicted proteins | sample CNSS3metaG_FD_160074 | JGI IMG/M metagenome (GOLD analysis project Ga0214544, IMG submission 160074) | Root nodule microbial communities from cowpea collected in UCLA plant growth center, Los Angeles, California, USA - CNSS3 | ecosystem: Host-associated > Plants > Roots > Nodule | place: USA...
CTATGACATACACAATGTATTCTTTAAATTTTAGCACATTAAAAATTACATAATACTTGTCTTTTCCAGTTATACAAGAATTTGAAACGTTAATGCAAGAGTCCATAAAAGAAGTAATTAATATACAAGTGCAAGTTTTTTTTTTTTTAATTTTATGCGGGCTTGCGGGCTGCGGCCGGGCCCGCGCGGGCCTGCGGGCTCACTATCCTGGCCCGCCCCGCGTTTTTTCTGCGGGCCAGGCCCTAATTTCCATCCCTACATGTGATGGTTGTAATGACTCAAGACTGACTCAATAGTAAAGCACGTAAAACATTCGCTTTAGGCCTCTGAAAAAATAAGGCCTCAAATTTGTTTTTAATACTAATGATCCTATATTAAATTAACTATAAAATTACGTTTAAGAAAAAAACCTCAAATATTTTTTTTAGCATTAATATATCTCTATTAAATTATTTATAGAATTATGTTTAAGATAAAAAAGGCCTAAAAAATTGATATTAATATACCTCTATTAAATTAATTATAAGTTTATATAAAAGAATAAAATTTAATTTAATTATTATTAGTGTCTATTAATTTTTATTGGTATTAAAAATGATATTTAATGAGTTGAAACATTAATTTTTCAATAAATTATAATTTTGTTTAGGAAAACGAGAATGATTAATTATCTTTATTCTCTTATTATTAAATTTGATTCTATTTTCTTATTTTATCTCTGTGAGACTTTAATTTTGATTTTATTTTCTTCTTCTATCTCTATGTGACTTCAATTATGATTCTATTTTATTGTTTTATTTCTATATGACTTCAATTTTGATTTTATTTTCTTCTTTTATCTATCTATGACTTCAATTTTGATTTTGATTTTTTTCTTTTTCTTTTATCTCTTTATGACTTCTCCTCTATTGATTTCATTACTTATCTCTCCTTATTTTATTTTGTTTTAGAGTCATTCTTTTGAGGGTTTTAACAAATTTCATTCCTTCAATATCATATTGTCTGTGTGTATTAGGGATGACAAAAATACCGTGCCTGCGGATATCTGCGGATAAAATGCACGGTGAATAGTTATTACCCGTGAATATTTATTATCTGCGAGTATTTATTATCCGCGGCAGATAGTTAATACCCGCTTATAAACAAATTGGGTGCGGGTATCATACTATCCGTACTCGCGGGTACCGGTTACCCGCAAAAAATTAAAATTAAAATTTCATTTATATTTTATTAAGTTAAATTTAATTAAAATTAAAATTAACAGTATATTTTATTATGTCAAATTTAATTATAATTAAAATTTAATTTAATTTATATTTTATTTTTATAATTTTATATTAAAAATTTATTAAATATATATTTTTTTTAAATATTTGCGGGTATCGCGTATCCACGGGTACCCGCGAGTTTTAAAAATATCCGCAGGTATTTTCTAAGCGGATACCCGGCGGGTAGCGGGCGGATTTGTTTTTGGCGGGTCGGGTTGCAGGTTGACACTATCCATGCTCGACCTGACCCGTTGCCATCCCTAGTGTGTACCAAGCTTTTTATTCTCATTTTTGGTTTGTATGTTTTCTCTTTCTATTTGTGTTGATGTTGTTTTTATTTTATTTATTGAATTTTTAATATGATTAAAAATGTGTTTCTCTTTCCTAGTTTTTTTTTTCGGATTAAGGTTTAGGGTTCTAGCTGAAAAGAACAATAATTTTTTTTTTAATTTGTTCTTATTAATGATTAATCTTAAAATAAATTTTGTAGGTTTATGAAAAAGTTGACACTTAAGAAAGAGAAAGAGACTTGAGACTTTAAAATACTACAAGTCTATTATCAAGTTTAGTGTCTTGATAACCAAAACTAGATTTTATTATTTTAATTCATTCTTTTTATATACTTATTTGTAGTAGTGTTTTATATATTATAACTTTTTTATTTCATATAAAAATATATAAAAAAGATCTACGAATAATAAATTTATAAAAATGAATAAGATAAATGAATTAGAAAATAGAAGTGGATGCTCTTTGAATGAAGATAATATCAATATAAATATAGGTGAAAGTAACAACACAAAAAGAGAAGTAGTTGGTGACGAGGATGAGTTTGATTTTCAAAACTCATGATAATGATTAAAAATATATAAAAGGATTAAACGAATTAGTCTTATTATCTATTAAAAAAAATGTTAAATGAAATTAATTTTGAAAATTTAATAAATACTTTTGCATAAAAAAAACTGGAAAAATAAATTTTAAATATAAGGTTTCATTCTTAAGTTTACGTTTGGTCTCTCAAACCCTTGAGTCGTCCCTGTAATCACTTCACATTCTGTTTGGACATCAAAGAGCAAATCCAAAAATATATGAAGAGTTTGTCTTCACCTTTCACTTTCAAGGTCGTGTGCTTGTCTTGCACAGATAATTTGAAGCCCACCTGAAAGTTGTAACCACTTCACATGTTTTTCTTAAATGAAGTCTTTCCATCTTTTAAGGATTATCCATGTGTTAAACAAGATTGAGAAATTAATTGTGTTATCATAGTATCAATGAGGCATAAGCATAATCACTTGCTTAATTAGACTTATATTTACACTAGATATCATCATTACTTTTGTATTCATATTTAGGATTCTTTTTTATATGTTCAAATTACTTGAAACTCTATTCTTAAAGCTATGGATAAAAATGTCATCTCTTTAATGATTTCACTTGAATGATTGAATGAAAATTGAATTTTTGATACAACTTTAAGGCTGTGTTCTTTTGAAGAGATAGATATGAAGGAGAGTGAGTGAATGAATTTAAGTGGATTTGAGTGGATCAATTTTTGTGTTTCTTTTAAATGAGTTAGAGGTGAAAGTGAGTGAATTTGAGGGGTAATTTGTGAAAGTTTACGAGTGATTTGAGTGATATGATATATTAAAATATTTTTTTATTAGATTAAAATATAAAATTACTGTTTTACCTTATAGTAAAATTTAATATATTATTATTATTATTATTATTTATTACTAATAATTAATAGTAATATTAATTATTATTGTTATTAATATTATTATTTATGATTATTATTATTAATAATAATATTATCATTTATTATTAATAATGATTATTGTTATTACTACTATTACTTATTATTATTGTCAACATCCCATTTCGTCCAGGTGAATAAATTTATTTTCAAAAAAAAAATTAAAATAAAAAAGGTGAAATAAGTTTTCTTCAAAGATTTTCAAACTTTTAGCAAAAAGAAAAAAAAAAGAGGAAAAAAAGAAAGAATGAAGAGCTCAATAGGTTATTAATTATCACACTCCTTTTTATGAGCCCAACAACTCAAATATTTCCTACCGTTTGGTCCTGATAGATAAATTAGTTATATGATTATAATAATTAGAAACGATATATCTTCAAATGGTAATACTCAATATTACTAATTGAGATTGATTTTGTGCTCTAACTTATTAATGGTTAGAATCAATATTTCCGATCTTGATTGATTTTGTGTTATGATTTGCTATGATTTGATTCCCATAATGTGCTGCTATCATGACCACCAGACCAATTTCTTCCTTATATCGTTCATTACAGGTAAGGCTGATATTGCATTGATATTACAAGATATGAGTATAAATACGCACTCTGACCGAAAAAAGAAAAAGATATTCTCTAGACTTCTCTAATTTTTTCCCATCACCACTCCCACACACACCTTTTTTATATCTCTTTCAAAAAAAATAAAATAAAAAATATTGAAGGAGGTAGAAAAAACAAGGAAAGAAAACATTCTCTACTTCTCTACTTCTCTCATTACCACCCACACCTCTAATCTTCATCTCTATTGGAAAAACAAAACAAAAAAATATTAGAAAAGGAAGAAAAAAAAAGAAAACAGAAAAGGTGAGGAGATATTGAAAATTTTGTAAGGTACATCACTCTCAATTCTTTCATCTCTTGATTTAGTTTTTTTTTCAATTTTCATTCTTTTTTTTAATCATACAAAATATTTTTTCCCCTTTCTTTAATGTCTGCTCGTCCGCTCGCGTCACATGACATCCAATTTAGACTTTTATTTTTTCTAAAAAATATATACAGATGATCTAAAAATAAAAATAGCTTTATTTGTTTACTCTTTTATATCTATTTGGTTGCTCACATCGCAATCCACATCAAGAACTACTTTAAAATAACTAAAAAAATATTAAAAATTTATAAATGATTTAAAAAATAAAAATAAAAGATTAGAAAAAAATAATTTATATCAAGTGTCTGTGTGGCTGCTTGCGTCGCGTGACACCAATTTTAAAATAATACTAAAATTTAAATAAAAAGGTTTTCAAAATTATAAAACAAATTAAATTATTTTTCAAATAATTTTCCAAATAGTTTTTTATAAAGAACTACGTAACCCTCATGATTTTTCATTGTAAATGGAGATATGTAGGAGTAAGGATTAATCATTGTCAGGCCTAAAAAATAAAAATAAAAAAAATTTGTTTCTTTTGTACATTCTTTTATATTATTTTTTGGGAAAAATAAATATTTTGAAAAACCACATAACTTTTGCATATTTAATTAAATGTATCATCTTAGGACGGGTGTTGTGGGGTGCTAATACCTTCCCCACGCATAACCGATTCCCGGATCTAAAATCTTGTTTTTTGTCGACCTTGCTATTTTTTTTATGGTTTTCCATAGTTTCCTATCATAACTATGGTGGCGACTCCACACTGTTTTTACAAATTTTAATGTTTGGTTTGTCGTCCCGTCGCGACTTTGGTTGCGACAATTATATATAATAATAATAACAATTAATAATTAGTTATTTTTTTTCATACAAAAAAAATTCTTTTTAGTCAAATTGGAGCCTTACATGCCTTTGCGGATAGAAATGATGACCAAATGTTGTATTTTAGGTGGACGAAAGAAAAATAAAAAATCACAATAGTAAAACCAAAAGTATAAGCACGCCCAACTTGAAATTTACGTTAACATAAAAACATGGATATTATTGTAAATTTGAATAAATCACCTTAAATTTCTTTGCCACATTTGGAACAGAAAGAAGTAAAAATTTCTTGATCCATTCCTTGCCTCACTCAGAAAATCATAGAAAAGTTTGTGAATAGTAAAATCCATAGAAAAGTGCAAGACCTAAGTGTCTTAAAGAGTATTTAACTCTTGTTTTGATTTTTATATTGGAAAATTTCTTTAAATGGCACATTCTTCATTTCAATTATCCTTTGTATGGTGGCATGTCCCCTCTTATCCATTTTTCTTTTCTTTTGCAACTTGTTTTGTGTTTCTTCTTTAAATCTTTGTGTGAATAATCCATTATCATGCTCCCACAAGCTTTCTAAACTCATCCATAGATTCTTAACTTCTCTAACACCTTTTGAGTTAATAAAAATCCAATCATTCCTAAGGACTATTGTTCCTGCAGAACAATAACATATTATCATGAGACAAAAATTTTGCCTTACTCAATCTTCGAACCTCTCATGCAAATACTTTGCGGTCTTGCTTGGTATGTCTTCATATCCAGTTATCGGATGTGACATTTTGGAAGTTACATGTAGAAAGGACTCTTACGATCAAGTAAGCGAGAGCTTTTAAAGTCAAATATCAATTTTCATTATTAATGAATCACGTACCTTTTTAATTGTTGGACTCCATTTGTATTTATAGAATATTAATCACAGATTACCTGGCTCATGGACTAGATCCTTATTGGGCTCACTGCGTCTTCTTTGGGCTTGTGTGGATCGGATCAGGGCCCAAGCACCAAACTTATGAAGTGATAGTTGTTATTTCCTAAGTTTAGAGTAGGCAGCCCCTACCCGTAACTTTAGCCGCCATGTATGTATTGTCTTCTTATATAGCTAATCAATGACTTGTATCAAACAGGATTAGAAGTTGGTGGCTAGGACCGAATACCTAGTTTTACCAGTCGTATCCGCCAAGTATAATACAATTATATTAGAAGAAGAAATGTCAAATGACATTTCATAATGGAATAAATGATCGTTTTTTTAAAAAATATATAATATGGAAGTCAAAAAAATATATATTTATATTATAGTCTTATAGAATGAGTGCAATGAGGTGAACAACTTATGTGTCATGTTATATGTCAAATATAAACAAATGTAGTCAAACTATAACAGAATAATGGATTTGTTCAAAATTTTTGTATTTTTTAGACTAATTTTAAATTATAGGTATAATTACTGATTTAGTACCCCAACTTTTTGGTTAAGTTCAATTTGGTACCCAAAATTAGGGTTTTTCTAATAGGGGGTCAAAATGGTTTTCCTTAGAGATGGAAAAATCATCCGCCCGAACTTTTGGTTTGTTCAATTTAGTACCCCAATTATGTAAAGAGATTCAATTTGGTTCTCTCCGTTAAGTTGGAGTTAACACTGTGTCCGTACAGGACACTTATCAAGCCATAAAATTTTTAATTTTTTTTAAAAAAAAATTAAAAATTACCACGTTTTAGTTTATCATCATGCCACGTGGCAGTTTACAATCATGACGCGTGACAGTGGTAATAGTTGTTTTCAATTTAGTCCTCTATTTAATTTTTTGGTTCAATTTAGTACCCCAATTTTTTAAAATGATCCAATTTCGTCCTTTTCAATTTAAGACCAAATTAGTAACTAAGTTTAATTATAACTTATATATACATGTTAAAATAATTGTTTTGAATTTATACATCAAATCATTACACCTAAATATTCAAATTATTTTATTTTTTACAAGTGTAAAAAATTTCATGTGTAAAAAATTACAAAGGTTAAAATGTAAAAAATAAAATAATTTAAGTATTTAGGTGAAATGATTTGATGTATATATTAGAAAAAATTATTGTAACATGTATATACAAGTTGGAATTAAGCTTATTTACTAATTTGGTCTGAAATTGGAGAGGTCGAAATTGGATCATTTTAAAAAATTGGGTACTAAATTGAACCAAAAATTTAAATAGAGCACTAAATTGAAAACAACTATTACCACTGCCACATGTCATGATTGTAAGCTATCACGTGGCACGATGATAAATTGACACGTGACAGTTTTTAATTTTTTTGATAATTTTTTTTTAAAAAATATTTAAAAAAAAAAATTAAAAATTCATTGGCTTGACATGTGTCCTGTACGGACACGGTGTTAACTCCAACTTAACGGAGATGACCAAATTGAATCTCCTTAGATCATTAGGGTACTAAATTGAACAAACCAAAAGTATGGGTACTAAATTGAACTTAACCAAAAAGTTGGGATACCAAATTAGTAATTATACCTAAATTTTACATCCTTTAAAAAGAAAATTGTTAAAGCAGATCTGTCTAATAGCTCAACCCAGAAAGGGATCTGAATTGATTAATGAGCCTTTCACTTGTTTAAGTTGAATCTTGAAGGAGTCTTTAAGTCTTATAACCCAATTAATCAATTTCGCAGTTTTGTGTTAATGGACTGTTTAAAGCAATCAAGAAAGTTTGTAAGAGAAGAGAAAGAAGCAAGACACAATAGTTTATACCGGTTCGATTCAAGATGAATCTACGTCCAGTCTTCTCCTAAGTAAACCCACTTAGGAAGATTCCACTAATACAAATAGGATCCAAGAATTACAAGAACACCTATATAATTCTAGAACCTAAAAACCCAAAGAACTTGATCTACCAATCAAGAACTCCCCCTAGGAGCAATGCATCCACACAATTGCACCTAGGCCTACACTTCACACAATGAAGCAACTGTAATCAGAGATACAATCAAAAGAAAAAAGAAACGAATACACCTATAGTTGTGTAGATTTGTCAATTTGCTCCTTGATTCAAGCTAGACCCATCAAGGTAGAATCAACCATCAATCTCCTTGAATCTTCACTTGAATGATCTTCCAAAATGCTCAAGAACTCTGTGACTCTCAGAGGGTTGTTTCTCAGAATGAATTTCAGTGATCTGTAAATTTTCTCCTTCTGAAACAAATTTCAGAACACAACTTTTATATTGAGTTTTCTGTTGTCATTAATGGATTATGAGTTTACCTAATCGATTATCGCGAGTGTGTTTCCAATGCCTTAGTGCAATACTCACAGTTAATCCATTAGTTAAACAACTAATCATTCATGTTTGCACAAGCAAAAATGTGATAGTTAATTACAACTTAATGCAGGCTTGATTTACATATGATAATTTCATACTAACAGCCTAATGCACAACCTAACTATAACAAGGCTAATTTAACCAGGTAGACATCATCAAAACCATCTTCATATAGGTTGAAGTAGCTCCCGCTTCCAACAATCTCCCCCTTTTTGATGATGTCCAAAATTTGTCCTGTGATACCATCAATAGTTGATTCCCTGCAACACATAAAGGAAACAACACTACTGCACAACACATCAAAGCAGCACAACTGCAAAAATGAACACACACACCTCCAAAAAAACTAAGGAACCTAAGGCCAAGGGACACAAAATGAAAGCCTAAAGGGTGGTTAAACAAAAGCTGGTGTGTGTGGGGAGTAGACTGAGTTATTCCTCGTTAGTGGCATCTTCAAACTGCTCGCTCTCACTTCCTTCGGCAGAGTCCGCAACAGCTTCGGGATTGGGAGGATCACGACCAGTATTGAGCAAAGCAAGTTGTTCTTGAACAGAGGTGAGTTGATGCTCAATGGAGTCCAGCTTAGACGCCCAAGTTTGATGATGATCAAGAAGCGTAGTGACCATGCGCAACATTTCCTGCTCATAGTGGGTTCTGGAGGCAGCAGAGGAAGGTTCAACATTGTCCATAGGGTTTGTATCTGGTTCATCCTTGAAGCACCAGATGTTTCCCCGAAATGCCAATCCCATGTGGTGAAGGGCATTTGCACCAATCAAACTGGTGTGATTCGGAGTGTAGGAAGCTTCACCAGAGAAATCAACCTTATAGTGTTCAAGGACTTTGCACAGAAACACAGCATAGGGCAGAGGATAGTTAGGGAGCTTGATAGCTTTTTGCATCGTATCAGAGACAACTTCAGACCAATCGATGAGAATATTGAATTTGAAAGCGTGGATGAGGAAGACTTGCAATAAGGAAGTTGTTGTGTGGAACCAGAATCCAAGCAATAAGGAAGGCAAGCACCCGTTCGTCCTTCTTCATCCCACCGGCGCGGAAGATGTTGTAATCGCGTTTGGCAGTGGGATCCCGCAAACAACCTTGGTAGATGTCTAGGCGATTTGCCCTAGGAAACCCTCGATGTGCCGGAATGCCTGCTATCCGGAAACCAGCAATGGAGGTCCAAATATCTGGGGTTAAGACAATGTTTACCCCTTTGACGCACGAAGTGAGAAGATCCTCTTCACATGTGAGGTTGGCGTAGAAAACCCTAACCAAATCTGGGTAGACATCACCCGTGAGTTGGATGAAAGCCTCTAAATGTTGGAAGGAAAGAAGCTCGGGAAAGGCAAAACCATGAGTGCGGAAGAAAGGAAGTTCGACGTGCTTGTGGTTGATGATTTTGCGGTTGCGAAAGGAACTGTTAAAGTTTTTCGGGGCTTCGGGGTCACTAATCCAACCATCAATGTCTAGATCTCGTTGCTTGGTTGCCATCCGCTTAATGCGCTTGCGAGAGGAGGAAGATGATGCCATGACGGATGGGTGATGGGTGCTAAGCAAAGAACGGAGCAATGGTGGAAAGGAAAAGGGGAAAACCTAGGGTTTTAGAGAGGTTTGGGAATACATGGGGCCTGGGTTCAAGAATTAAGAAAGGCATTAGGTGCAGAGTGGTACTAACCTAATGGATTAGTGGGAGCCTCTTTAGAAGTTAGGAAGCAACTAAGTGAGGAAAGGCCTAACAGGAGAGAGCACGATAATGGATTAAGGCCAGAGTTAGGCAAGCAACTACGCAGACTACACTCAAAATGCACACAAGCAGATGCAGAAACCAAAATGAACCAGGTATGGATAAATGTATGCTAATCATATATGCAGTATGCATGTGACTGGAAATGTAATATAACAGTGTACATAGGAAGAGCGTGACAGGCAAAACACACACAACAGAACAGAAAAAAATAAAACGAAATGACAGTTTGCTAAGTATGATCAATGAGAGCAAGTAATGTCCAAAATACCCAACTCATTTCTAAGAGTGTAAAACCTTTCTCTGGCAAGAGGTTTAGTAAAGATGTCTGCTAGTTGATTTTGTGTGTCAATGTACTCAACCTTGCATTCTCCCTTTGACACATGATCCCTAATAAAATGGTGTCGAATCTCAATGTGCTTGGTCTTAGAGTGTAGAATTGGATTTTTGGTGAGATTTATAGCACTGGTGTTGTCACATTTTAGAGGAATGTGATCAAGGTAGATGTCATAATTCTCAAGTTGATTTTTAATCCAGATAGACTAGGCACAATAGCTGCTAGCAGCTATATATTCTGCCTCAGTAGTGGAAAGAGCAACACAAGCTTGCTTTTTGAAGTGCCATGAGATTAGAGAGCAGCCTAAGAGATGGCAGGTTCCACTAGTGCTCTTCCTGTCAGTTTTACAGCCCCCAAAATCTAAATCAATATATCCTACCAGGGATATAGTAGAACCATGAGGATACCACAGTCCTAGGTTTCTAGTGCCTTTTAGGTATTTGAAAATACGTTTAACAACAGTGAGGTGGAACTCTTTGGGGCAGGACTGAAATCTGGCACATATACACACTGTGCGTAATATCTGGACGATTTGTAGTGAGATAGAGTAGTGATCCGATCATTCCTCGATATTTAGTCTGATCCACTGCAGAACCTGTTGCGTCAGTGTTTAGATAGCAGTTTATAGCCATAGGAGTTGACGATTCCTTGCAAGTGTCCATGTGGAACTTTTTTAACAGCTCAGTACAATACTTAGATAGATGAATGAAGAGTCCATGCTTTCCTTGTTTGATTTGGAGACCTAGAAAGAAGTGCAGCTCCCCTATCATGGACATTTCAAACTCATCTTGCATGTTTTTGGAGAATTCTTGGCATAGGAGAGTATTAGTTGAGCCAAAAATGATGTCATCCACATATATTTGAACAAACAGTAGATCATTTTTAGCTTTCTTGATGAAGAGTGTAGAGTCCACTTGCCCCCTTCGAAATCCACTTTGTATCAAGAATTCACTTAATCTTTCATACCATGAGCGAGGTGCTTGCTTAAGTCCATAGAGTGCCTTTTTTAGCTTATACACATGATCTGGAAACTCATAATCTGTGAAACTAGGGGGTTGTGCCACATAAACTTCTTCCTTGATAAAGCCATTTAGAAAGACACTCTTCACATCCATTTGGAAGAGCTTGGATTGTAGTAAGGATGAAATGGCAAGGAGAATCCGGATGGCCTCAAGTCGTGCTACAGGGGCATAGGTCTCATCATAATCAATCCCTTCTTCTTGACAGTACCCTTTGTCTACCAATCTAGCTTTATTCTTAATGATCATACCAGAATCATCCAGCTTGTTGTGAAAGACCCACTTGGTGCCTATGATTTGTTGAGTTTTAGTTCTTGGAACTAGATCCTAGACATCATTTCTCTTGAATTGATCCAACTCGTCATGCATTGCTAGGAACCAATGGTCATCCTTGAGAGCATCACTCACTGATTTTGGCTCAAGTTGAGAAACAAATGCTACATTCAGGCAGAATTGGCTCAGCTGGCTGTGGGTGGAAGCACTTTTAGAGATATCCCCTATGATGTTATCAAGAGACATATCTTTAGGCACAATCCAGTCAGTGGGCAGTTCTTCAACAGAGGATGAATTTTTAGCTGCTCCAAATGATGACTCTGCTGCTGTTACAAGTTCAGGTTGTGTCAAATCTGCACCTGTACCTTTTAATTTTGCAATATTTCTTGGATCAGAGGAGTTAGCTGGACTGTCAATAAACTCATCAAATGCGACATGAATGGATTCCTCTATAGTTAATGTTCATTTGTTATAGACTCGATAAGCTTTACTAGTCAAAGAATAACCTAGGAAGATGTCTTCATCAGCTTTAGGATCAAACTTGCCAAGATTGGATTTACCATTATTTAGTATGAAACACTTGCAACCAAAGGCTTTAAAGTAAAACACATTTGGTTTTCTACCTTTGAAGATTTCATATGGTGTGAGTTTCAAAACAGGTTTGATTAAGACCCTATTCAGCATGTGGTAGGCTATGCTTATAGCATCTACCCAAAAGTATTTTGGCAAAGAGTTGTCATTGAGCATTGTTCTTGCCAACTCTTCTAAAGATCGATTTTTTCTTTCTACAACACCATTTTGCTGTGGTGTTCTAGGAGCTGGGAAATTATGAGAAATGCCATGATGTTCATAAAACTTTTCAAAAGATTCATTTTGAAACTCACCCCCATGATCACTTCGAATAGACTTGATTTTCAAATCTTTCTCATTTTGAACAACTTTGGCAAATTTCCTAAAAACTTGGAAGGTTTCACTCTTAGATGAGATAAAGAATGTCCAGGTAAAACAGGAATAGTCATCAACAAATACAAGTGCATAATAATTTCCTCCTAAGCTTCTGGTCCTGGATGGCCCAAATAGATCCATATGTATCAGTTCTAATGGATTAGAGGTGAAAATATGTTGTTTTGACTTGAATGATGTCTTTACTTGTTTACCTTTTTGGCATACATCACACAACTTATCTATTTAAACTTTATGTCAGGCAAACCAGTGAATAAATGCTTTGACACGAGCTTATTTAGGTGACCCATATGTATGTGTGCAAGTCTTTTATGCCAAATCCAAGGTTCATCATTTTTAGCAAATAGACAAGCAATAGAATCAAAGGAAGTGTTTTCAAAGTCCACCATGTATATGTTCTGAATTCTTTTTCCAACAAACATCAGCTCATTTATGGATGCATGACAGATTAAACAGTGATTAGCTTCAAAGGTTACTTTTAGATTCTTATCACACAATTGGCTAATACTAAGCAAGTTGTGCTTAAGTCCATCAACTAGCAAAACATCCTCAATTTCCACAACTGATGAGGACCTTATCTTTCCAGTACCCATAATCTTACCTCTGTTATTGTCACCATATATGACATGTCCACTTACCTTGTGAGAGATTTTGCTGAATTTCTTGCTATCACCTGTCATGTGTCTTGAACAGCCGTTGTCCAGATACCACATTGACTGCTTAGCTTCAGCATGTTCCTGAAAAACATGTTATTTTGATGAAGCAGGTACCCAGGTAAACTTGGGTCCTCTTGTGTTAGACTGTTTTGCAACGCCTTTGGGTACCTATTTAAATTTGCCTTTAGGAACCCTACTGTTTTTAAAGTAGCAGGAATTAGAAAAATGGATAGGTTCAGAACAGTAGGTGCAAATAATAGAGGATGGTTTGCTGATGTTAAGGAAATTTCTACACGATAATTGATTAGAGTTGCCACTGTAACCAATTCCCTCTTTATTCAGCACACTTCTTTGAGATCCTAGTACCGCATCTAGGTTGGATCTTCCTAGGGTGAATTTTGAGAGAGTTTTCATCAAATACTCTATCTTTTCTAGCTGTCCTGGGCAGTGCTCACATCTGGACCTAGGATGCTTTTCAGATTTTTCTAATTTCTCCAAGCAAGTTATTAGATTCTCATTCTCCTCTTCTAACTGTTTTATCCTACCTTCAAGCCATTTAATCTCTCTTTTACGCTTGCTATTTGACTTTTGCAGTTTTGTAGCTTCCTTATGCAGTTCATTAAAGGCATCAAGCAGTTCATAGTAATTATTTTCCTCATGTTCAGATGTGAAACTACTCACACTGCTTTTGGATGACCCTGTTTTAGCCATCAGACACAGATTGTTTTCTTCTTCAGTGCTGTCATCAGATTCACTGGATGTGCTAGAATCATTTTCTTCCCAGGCAATGTATGCTTTCTTTTTCTTCATGTGTTTTTCTGCCTCATTTTTCTCTTCCAGTTTCTGCTTCATCTTCAGCACAGGGCAATCTGCCTTGATGTGTCCTGTCTTGCTATACTCATAATAGGTTTGAGTGTCAGATCTGGACTGCTTCTTATTTCCTGCATGACTGTTGTTAGTTTTATTCTTGTACTTGAAGAATTTTGAGAACTTTTTCACCATTAAGCTCAAGGCTTCACTGTCAGAGTTTCCATCATTGGAGTCATCTGCAAAATCTGTTTTCTTCAGTTTTGCTGCAGATTTTACAAAGCTCTAGTTCGTGTTCTCTCAGCTTTCCAAAGAGTGTAACTATGTTCATGCTAGTGAGATCTTTGGATTCTGAAATAGCAGTGACTTTGGGTTGCCATGTCCTGTTTAAGCTCTTCAAGATCTTGATATTGAGTTCTTCTTTGTCAAAAGTCTTGCCAAGGGCTAAGAGGTGATTTACTATATGTGTAAATCTCTTCTGTACATCACATATGCTTTTCTCAGTCTTCATTCTGAACATTTCATACTCTTGAATGAGAGTATTCTTCCTTGCTCTTTTAACCTCATCCGTGCCCTCATGGGTGACTTCCAAGACATCCCACATCTCTTTGGCTGATTCACACACAAAAACCCTGTAAAATTCATCCAATGTTAGTGCAGAAGATATAATATTTTTGGCTCTAATATCATAATGTGTCCTCTTATTCTCATCAGGGGTCCATTGTGAGAATTCTTTAGGAAAAGTTTCTTCATCCACTATTTTAATTGGTTTAAAAGGTCCATTCACCACAGCATCCCATACCCCTTTGTCTACTGATTCAAGAAAAATTTTCATTCTAATTTTCCAAACTGGATAGTTTTCACCAGCAAACAGAGGGGGCCTGTTAATGGATGCCCCTTTAACAAAGGTTTGAGATGTATTAGACATATCAGGATCTTTCTAATCGATTAGCGTGTGATTAACCAGCTCTGGTGCCAATTGTTAAAGCAGATCTGTCTAATAGCTCAACCCAGAAAGGGATCTGAATTGATTAATGAGTCTTTCACTTGTTTAAGTTGAATCTTGAAGGAGTCTTTAAGTCCTATAACCCAATTAATCAATTTCGCAATTCTGTGTTAATGGACTATTTAAAGCAATCAAGAAAGATTGTAAGAGAAGAGAAAGAAGCAAGACACAACAGTTTATACTGGTTCGATTCAAGATGAATCTACGTCCAGTCTTCTCCTAAGTAAACCCACTTAGGAGGATTCCACTAATACAAATAGGATCCAAGAATTACAAGAACACCTATATAATTCTAGAACCTAAAAACCCAAAGAACTTGATCTACCAATCAAGAACTCCCCCTAGGAGCAATGTATCCACGCAATTGCACCTAGGCCTACACTTCACACAATGAAGCAATTGTAATCAGAGATACAATCAAAAGAAACAAGAAACGAATACACCTATAGTTGTGCAAATTTGTCAATTTGCTCCTTGATTCAAGCTAGACCCATCAAGGTAGAATCAACCATCAATCTCATTGAATCTTCACTTGAATGATCTTCCAAAATGCTCAAGAACTATGTGACTCTCAGAGGGCTGTTTCTCATAATGAATTTCAGTGATATGTAAATTTTCTCCTTCTGAAACAGATTTCAGAAAACAACTTTTATACTGAGTTCTCTGTTGTCATTAATGGATTAGGAGTTTACCTAATCGATTATCGTGAGTGTGTTTCCAATGCCTTAGTGCAGTACTCACAGTTAATCCATTAGTTAAACAGCTAATCATTCATGTTTGCACAAGCAAGAGTGTGATGGTTAATTACAACTTAATGCAGTCTTAATTACAACTTAATGCAGTCTTAATTACAACTTAATGCAAGCTTGATTTACATCTGATAATTTCATACTAACAGCCTAATGCACAACATAACTATAACAAGGCTAATTTAACCAGGTAGAAATCATCAAAACCATCTTCATATAGGTTGAAGTAGCTCCCCCTTCCAACGATAAGTGTGAATGACGCACATTTAAAAACTAATTTAACCTTTTTTTCCTTTCTAATTTTCTCATTACATGTTTGTTCAAAATCACAAAAAGGATATACATATAATTACAAATCATCACATATACATAAATTGGTTCCCCATGTTTTTAGCAAAATAATATAACAAAAACGATATTCACACACAACATGTTATGGAAAGGTTATATTTCCAACTTCGAGTTTTCAATAAATTAAAAACATTGCATGTATCAACCGTGTCTTTCATTCCATTCCATAGAAGTTTAGATTCATCAATCTTAACGTAAAATCATTACATCTCAGCTTCGATTCTAGACTCGTGCAATTGTCATTCTTGCGTGCCACAATCAAAATGTGAACAAAGCAATGCATAGTAGTGTACAATACTAGTGAACCTAAGCCTTCTACAACAAGATTCAAGACCAACACATGCAGATATTCAAATTATGCAGAGATTGTTGCAGAGAAACCCATGCTTTTTGATCCTGATGAACTGAAATTCGCTCTGAACAAACCCATTTAGTATGGTTTAAGACGAGTTTAATGAAGTTATATTCGATCTAAACACACTCTGCCACATTAAGTTCATCCTCGTGGAACTACATTCACCATTGTTCTCAATCATGCAAATTAAATGTTGAATAATCCATGTACCGGTGAACATAATCACATGGTCAAATTATGCAGATTGGCAAAACAGTGTCACATTCTTGCTTTCTTGTAGGTACCTCATGCATAAGGCATTGGCTAAAGGTGATTTTTTTTTTTGAATATTGCAATATTAATTAATTAATATCATACATTCCATCAAATAATAAATTAGCAAAATAAAAAAGCTGAAGCATCTTTGCAACGAGGAGTAGATTAGCAGGGTGGTGGTGTCCGCATCTGAAAGAATACGGAGGAGATCACTGGGTGGGGTCCACATGACGGGAATCTGCAGAACAAGTAACAGAATGAGACCCCTTTTGGTCATTTGCCACACTCACACCATTCCATATATGGCATCTGCTCAGTACACTTGAAAAAGCCTTCATAATCTGTGTAACCTCAAAAACCACCAAGAGAATTACACGTCCCTCACACAACCACTCTTACAGAAAAAAACTTCCTATCACTTTTATCAAGTTTTGTTCAACTTTGGAGGATTAAAAATCAGTAATTTATCGACCCTTTTGTTTTCTTTATAGAGGCAAAGATCAATCACTGTGTGGTCCAAACATGTACGAAGAAAACAGTTGCTTTGATCCCAATGGGGTGGTGGCAGAAGAGTGTTTTTCCCAGATGGTTTCAAAATCAGAGGCAGTTATGTCTGGGAGTAGCATACAGCACCACAACACCTTTGGGATGGAAAACTTGGCCTACACATATTCCAGTGGAGAAGATGCTTCTGCTGTGGCTATGGAAATCATTGCACACCCTCAACAAAACTCATACTCCCAGTTTGTGCAAGTGGTGAACAACCATGGTTCATGTGAGGACCTTTATTCTTTCCCCACACTAGAGAGGGCTCACCATGATCATCAATTTCCTTACTCCACACCAACACCAGATCTTCTCAACCTTCTCCACATGCCAATGACCTTTGAAAACCAAAGCAGCAATCTTCCAAAACCCTCTGGCCCCTTGGGAACAGCAGACAGCACAAACGTTTCCTCTGTTTCATATGACCCTTTCCTGCATCTCAACCTGCAAGCACCTCCCCCACCTCTCAGAAATGATTTTGCCTTTGGTGCAGGGGGTGCCATAGAAGGTAGTGGAATTGCATACCAAGATTTTGGAAATGGGGTGGTGGAGTTCACTCAAGATGTGGGGAAAAAGAGAGGGGGGAAAAGGATCAAACAGTTTACCAGCACTACTACTGAGAGACAAAGGAGAGTGGATTTGAGTAGTAAATTTGATGCTTTGAAAGAACTCATCCCAAACCCCTCCAAGGTAACATTTTTGAGTAAATTATTACACTGTTGAGATTCTGTCAAATTATAGACATTTTTTTGTCTGGTTTTTCTATTTCACAGTAACTCTTCAATTGTTTGAAAACGTGTCTTTTTTCTAAGAATGGTTAAAAAAATGTAAACTTTGAAAAAAAAAATATATGATTTTTAATTGAACCCACCAGCATTAATTAAAGCTAATGTGTTTGAATGTAAAGAAAGTAGAACTGAGTGAATGATTTTGTTTTTGGAAACCGAACCAAAGAGTGATAGAGCATCTGTGGTGGGAGATGCTATTAACTATATCAGAGAGCTTAAGAGAACAGTGGACGAGCTGAAACTATTGGTGGAGAAGAAAAGGCAAGAGAAACAAAGGGTGGTAGTGATGATGAGGCACAAGGTTGAAACTGAAGGGCAAGATGGTTCCAATCTGGACCCAGATGATGGTTCCTACAATGAAAGCTTAAGAAGTTCTTGGATACAACGGAAATCCAAAGACACAGAGGTTGATGTGCGCATTGTTGACAACGAGGTAACAATCAAGCTTGTTCAAAGGAAGAAGATGGATTGCTTGGTGCATGTCTCACAGGTTCTTGATCAGCTCAACCTCGATCTCCAACATGTTGCTGGTGGCCACATTGGCGATTTCTGCAGCTATCTGTTCAATACCAAGGTTTTGTGTGGAATGAATATTAACTATTACATGCATGTGTGTGTTTTTGTGTTAAAAATAGTATATATGATTGTTTTTGTGGTGGTGCAGATGTGTGACGGTTCTTGTGTTTATGCAAGTGCCATAGCCAACAAGCTCATTCAGGTCATGGATACTAGTTTGGCAGCAGTGTCACTCAATTCATGATCATTGTCATAGTTCAGGACGAATTATGAGTGTTCTGTTTCTTAACTGATAACAAGTTGCTCTTTTGTTTAATTGTTCTTTTTTGCCGTCTATGTTTAGTATATATTTGACCCATCCCAAACCATAGTCATATAAGTGGAATTAAAACTCTATTGTTTGAATGATGTTATATTCCTATGTTAACTATATTAAAAAAAATAATAGAAGTATTTTTTAGATCAAATATGTGTAGTGTTCTTTTTTCTATTTTACTGGAAGAGAAGAAAAAAATGTTCAAAATCTATTGTTTTATGCTGGGATTTTTAAAATAGGTGTAAGTATGTTTTGGTTTAAAATTTTTGGAATGAATCCATAATTGAATTAAAAATTTATTTTAATTTGAAAAAAAAACTATAATCATGTTAAATAAATTAAAAATAATTTTAAAAGAATAATGTTTTCCCTCGAATTATTTTTTTAGGAATTGCAATATCTTTTTGATTTGAAATATTATAATCGTATTCTTTTAAAATTTGATGACAATAATTTATAACTTTTTATGTTAACAACTTTAATATGATTTTTACTTGAATTCATACAATAACAATCATATATTTATCATGTTTTTAAGAATTATTATACATTTTTTAATATGCATATATTACCTATTGTATTATATTATTTTCAAAATAAATGTATCGGTGTATCGAATATGTATCGTATTCGATACACCTATCTAAAGGTGACAAAACGGGTCAGTCCAACCCGCCATTAACCCACTAAAAATTGGTCGAACCAGGCTAGCTCGTGACTTAAAAACGGGTTGAATCGTGAAACCCGTCCTGCAACAGAGCGGGTTGGCAGTCTGGCTCACCAGTTTTGGTTTTGATTTTAGTTAACAAACCCTACCACCCAATCAAATGAGCAGCACATGCCTTTTTTTGTCTAATAATAGGATGCGAGTTGGCCTGACCGTATTGGCGAGTTTGCGAGTTTCACTGGGCGGGCTAGTCCAAGTTGGCAAGTTGATATGGTTGACTTGGCCTGCTTTTTTTTGTTGAGATGACAGGCTAGTCTAGACCTAACTTACTTTGTCATCCTTACACGTATTACGTATTGAATACGTGTTGTATGATATTTGATACACGTATATATGTCGTAATCGATACACATGTCGTATCCGATACATGTATTTTATTCGTGCATCATAAATTATTACTTGAGATTAATTGATTTCACTTTAAATTTGAACTGAATTTTAATTTAAAAATCTTTATATATATATATATATATATATATATATATATATATATATATATATATATATATATATATATAATCGATAAACATGGATATCATTCTTAATTTAAACTATTTTATATTCATAACTCTTTACTTTTAAAGTTTTCATCTATTTAATTTTATGGTTAAATATGTTTTTATTCTTAAATTTCACTTAAATTTTAGTGAAAATTGAAATTAGTCATTTTTTGAAATTTTGACTCAATTTAGTTTCTCAACTTTAGAAATATATATATATATATTTAGTTTTTTTAAACAATTTTTATTAAGTTTATTTAACATTTCAAATACAGTTCTTGATACTTACTTGGCTAACATTGAAGCATAAATGTATCAAACAATCTAAACAACTCAAATGTTATGATGAAACATGTTTAAAACGTCAAATAAACTTGATAAAATTTGATTAAAATAACTAAATTTATACATGTCTAAGGTTAGGGACTAAACTGAATCAAAGTTTTGAAAATGAACTAATTCTAATTTTCACCTTAAGAGACTATAACCATATATTTAACCCGAAATTTTAATCTTAAATAATAAAATATTATATTATATATTTTTTAAATAGTGATTATTTAAATGTTTACACATTTATTCTGTGTACGGTAAACTTGTTTTTTTCTATTTAATTAGGAAAGTTAACAAAAGAATTCTCCAAACTTTAGAATAAATCATTTCATGAAAGATGAAATTAGGTTGGGAAGCATATTTGTATACAATGTTTTAAAGCGCAATGAACAATATAAAACGCAAAACTCTAAATAATTAAAATAAAAATAAAAAAAGCTTGTGAAGTTAGACGTTTAAGCAATAATCTCTTACATAATATTTAATATTATTCTTTGAGTGACCAACTCATTGTCTAACAAATTAGACCACAAACAATATTCATTTGAATCTAAAGTTATAACTTTCGCTTCAGAACATTTTAGGAAAACATGTAAAACATTCATCAACAAATTCAGTATGAATTTTCTATTCTACCCTACACAAGTTGCAAAAATAACTACATAGATTACAACCTAATGATTATTAGCCTTTCAAATAATGAATGCTCCATCACAATTTAACACCCATTTTTCACTTTGATCAGCTTCAACTTCTTATCACATGTTACACACCACATCTATTACTATTATACTACTACATGGATGTAATAATAAACTTTCCTGAAATCATATTAAACGTACCATCTCGCAATAAAAATATTTTAACTCACCAGACGACCTTCCACTAGATGAGCATATATCGCACTCCATCCATCAGTGTTCCTCCAAAAGTTAACAGATAGGTACTAATAAATGTACCTGTACTAAGAGGTACAATTAATTACTTGGACAAATCTTTGAACAACCTTTTTTTAAGAAATCTCTATATGTAACAATGTTTTTCATTTAATGAGAATAATATTTAAACATTAGATAAATTCAAAGGAACACATTCAAATTTCTTCATCTGAGAAAATAACTTGATGAATACTTCAAAAGAAAATTAGATTGATAAATACCTACGAATGTTACATATATGTATCATTTCTTGAAAGCAAATAGATTATATATGAACATGAGACCAAAATTGTGAAAAATGAAAGACCAAATCTGCCATTAAAACCTTATAGAGATCAAATGTGTATATTTGTGAAAGTATTGAGACAAAGTGCGTTTGGGTCAACTTTTTTCTTTGTAAAATTCAGCTAAAGCCATATATAGTTGAAAACACATGCAATAACCTATCTGGAAACCTTCCTCATTTTCTTCCATTCCTCATTTTCCTCCATTGATTCAACAGAAGTTGTACTCCTTCTTTCAGAGTTGCTCTCCTTCCCTCTTTATAGTTCCATACTACTGTGGTTACGTATCGCCCACTAGGATTATATTCATTTATCTCTGACAATGCCTGTACCACTGCTTTATATGCCCCTTCACCCCACTCCTTTTTCAAATTTTTCAGCTTTTCATCGTCATCTTCAATAATTTCCTGAAATGAAAAATGTATAAGTTGGATTATAAAGTGCAAGTGTTCGTCCAATAAATCAAAGAATATTTATCAAGAAAAAATCACCATCCCCACCAAAACCCAACTTCCAAACACACGCTGAAGTTAATAATAATAGGCTAAATAATTTAAGATTCAGAAAGACAAATTAGTCTAATCTAGAGTATGAAGACCATCAAAATATTTATAGGCTCGTAAATAAATAATAGAGTGAACCAAGTTTGATCAGGTGTGACATGCAATGAAGCACGTCGACTCCAAGATAATTTCAGGAGATCTATATGTTTAACAGGCACCTTTTCTTTCCCTTCAACCATAATAACTTTGAATGGATGCCAATCTGGGTTCGTTAGATGCTCTTCCCACAATGAGCACAGTTCTAAAACTCTCTCTTCAACTTCCTTCCTATTATATCTTTTCTTAATTGCTTCAAAGAATGGCGTAGTGTCAAGTTCTCCCATTCTCTTCAAACGGATGTTTCCAAGAGATGATAGTTGTTTAACACCCTGCCAGCGAGACAAAATATTGTTATTAAATCTTGAGAAGCAATACCAAGAAAGCTCAAGAATTGCAAAACATTTTCACAAAAAACACCCACAATAAAAGTAATGAAACACATAAGCAGAGAATATCCACATAATGGCAGTTACGTTTCGTCTGCATAATTAGATGAAGTAATGAATGGGAAAAGCATTAAAGTATTTATGAGTCTATTTGATGAAATAAAATGATAAGATTTTAATTTTACTCAAATCACTCAGTTACCTTGCCATGAACCATAAAAGCTAACACCACGGTTAAACAGATAGAAAAAAGTGGAATGCTCTACAAAAATATAAATTTGGTGTGTATAAGAACACATGTATTTCAATTAATACGACACCTTAGACAGACAAGTAATTAATTCATAAAAACACCCCCAGCCCTAAGCCAACTGAATTAATAATGATACTGGAATGGACCGCATTGAGATGCTACATCAAATTTGTCTGAAGAATCAGTAGAAAGATATATTTGAAAAAACATCTTACATTAACCAGTGCTTGTCGGGCTTCCTGCAGCTCATCATTACTCACACGCTCTTTAATAATTAGTGCTTGATTCAACTCATCTAAATCTTCAAGTGACTGTTCCTTGTCTCTTAAATCCTTTTGTAAAGAATCTACCTTCTTCAGAACCTCTGCACCATCATCATCATTTTCCATGTACTTCAACACATTTAATGAGCCCTTTAATCGCTGAATCTCCAACTCCAGTTCTTGTTTCTTATCAAGTTGCTTTTGAAGGTGAAGGATTTTAGCATGGAGCTGTTCTTTTTGTCTCTGAATAAATAGGTATTTAAATAGCATTAATACTATCCCATGGTGCTGACACACTCATATATGTTAAGTTATTAACAAAGTTTATAGGTAACACACCCTCTGATCTTCTGCCAATTTCATAACATTTTCATCTGCTTTTTTGTGCTCCAGAGTAGCCATATGAAGAGAGCTATTTTTCATGGCATTCTGCAAGTCCAACAATAAATGCCGGCAGTGTTAAACAAAGTCTTCCACAAGTTCAATATTATTTTAGATGATTTCAAAAGCACAGAAAAAACACAGGTTATGTAAAAAAAAATTGATTTAGACAGTCCTTGAGGAAAATCATTAATGGGAAATAAACAAAATTAATGGAAAAACAGAAAACCCATTCCATGAATATCTATGGCGTACAACTCTAGATTGATCACTCTTATCCTCTGTCGCTTCCTTACATATCATCTCAATAATTCATGGCCTTGGTACATGACCACTGAATGGATCTCATAATTTTAGTTATTACAAATACTTCGCAATTACCGCTAGATATCAGGATCATCAAATCTACAGTGTAATGTCATGTGTTTGTGACTTAAGAAGGCACACGATCACATCCTAGATCAAAATTGCGGACACACAAATTACGAATTGCCATCAAGGATTGAATCATTAAATAGTATACTTTAAAATTAAACACACCAGCAATCCAGACATTAGCATGTTTTGGATTCAGGGCCTTCATCAGCATGAATCACATATAGAAAACAGATTCCTTATGTTCCCAGTGTTGTCAGAATTCATTATCCACAAATTCATTTGAAAACAATTTTGCAACCTATCAATTTTCAATCACTAAAACCCAATAAGTAAAATCTGATAAATTATTGACCATGGTAACTACGTCCTCCTTGAAAGCTCTGAAAAATCTAAACATCAACCAGAAAAACCAATCTACCAAAAACAAATAATATTATTTCTTCAATCTTAATTTCACATGAATTTCAATCATAGTATAATATAAGAGATGTAGCAAAATAAGAAATAAATAAAAAAAACTATACCTCCCTGATTTCTTCTTCCAGCCTTCTTCTTTCACTTTCATTATCTGCCTCACGGTTTTCTAATTCGATTTTCCGCTGCTCAAGCTCATTTCTCTGAGATTCTAGTTGCAATTTAAGCTTTTCATGATCGATTGAAATCTTTTTGAGAATATCCATTGCACTTGACTGTATTTTCTTTGTCGCTTAAGACAAGGAATCATAGCATAAAACAGTGGTGTCAGCACAGATCAGCAGCATTTTAAATAATAATCAAATGTTAAAATATAAAATTGTATTCCAGCACAATAATATTAAGAAATTAATATATCAATGGTAAATATTATGGTGCCAACCACTACAATGGTTCAAGTAGTATATGCGTATTAGGTCCTAAGGCTCAAAAAAAATATATACCAGCATTATAATCTTGAACGAGTTTATCTTTTTCCATCATCACCAAGTCTATTTTGTGTGTCGTCTCATTGCATCTCACTTCGATCTCTTTTAAGTGCTGGTTCTTGACCTGAATAATATTAGTCAAATTAGAGACAAGTTTATCCTGCCTTCGAGTTTCTTCTTCTATAAGCTCAGATATGGTTTTGACATCACCCATCGTTTGCATATGTTCTCCATAAATATTGTTCATTTTGTAGTCATCTGCTCGAGCAACCCATGCATAAAGGCCACACTTCGGCTCAGAATTAGCAAACCAATCCCGTTTGCCATGATGATCTAATTCATATGCCCTTTCAAATGCCAAAGCATTTTGTAAGCCTTGCCAGTCTTTACAAAATTCCACAAGGGCAGTTCCCGAGTGACCCCGGTGATTCCATAGACCATTGACTCGAACGGGATTGAAACCCCTGCTTCTGTACTCATCCCTCAACCTGGAACCACTTTCCCCAGTACATCGTCCATCTACTGTCCGCCTAGTTGGAATGTTAACAACAATTCCAATCCAAGGCCACACAAATTGCTCATCAGAATAAACAGAAGGATCACTTTCATCTGTCGGTTTTGAATCTTTTGCTGGAACATCAACATCCATGAGATCCTTTTCCAAATACTTCACTAAAGCCAAATGATTAGCCTTGTCTCTTGCTTTTCTCTTCTTTGAACTGCTCTGACCCACTCCAGAAGCATGTTGAAGGAGCTCCTTGTACACATAATCCTGTTTCCTCTTTCTAGGACAGTACGGACATACGAAAGTCCCATTCCCATTCCAGGTTTTCACATTCTGTACTCCATTCTTCAGTTCTTCGTAACTCTTATCTTCATACTCACTAATTTCAGATTCACTAATATCAGTATCCTCATCAGAACTGCTGTGAGACATTACAGTTCCGTTCCTCACCTGAAAAACAAATACAAATCCAGTGAATGCCGTTCATTCGCTCCGCAGACAGATTATTAAATATCACATTCAGATCTGGGACAAACACTAAACTCTAACAGAACTTTTATCACAATACATCATACTTCATGCAATCAAATCCTCCATTACTTGACAAATAAGATATTAGAAGATTCTCTGAAATATGAAACTGAAAACTTAACACTGTATAAGAGATAAATCTGAACAAACACAAACGCAACAGCTGAAAACTATCAAGTAAAAAAATAAATACAAGAAAAAAAAAAAAAAACAAAAAAGAATAAAAGAAAAAAAAAAAACAAAAAAAAAAAACGGAGCATACAATACTCATAGTGAGCAGAGTGAGCAGCATCGAAACAAACAACATTGAAGTATATAGACTACAGAAAGTTGGAATATGCATAAAATACAATGAAGAAGACAAGTATAGAGAAAACAATTGGATGAAAATGCAGATAGAAGAAAGTGACCAGCGAAATGAAAAATGGGAAGCTCCTTGGAAGTAAGAGGTGAGGAATGAGAAATGGTAAGAAGAAGATGCGATTTGGGAGGACTTGGGGCTTTTATATTGCACCCTCAGGATAATACCTGTTACGTGCTGCTCACGCCTTAACCGTCCTTACTGCTGCCTCTTCATTTCCTCTTTAGGTTTAGGTAACCATTTTGAATCTTAAAAAGTGTAATTGTTTTTGTAAAAGAAGATTTGAATAATATGTTTACGTCAATAATAGTTGAAATTTATATGAATATATTAGAAATGTGAACTTATTTTATTAATCTGAATTTCTGAAGCTTATTTTCAGGTTAGTGAATTCATGTTATGTTATATAAATATTTTTGTGTTAGTTTCTTAAATATTATATGGCACCTCACTTGCATTATAAATTGTACACAATTGCCCAAAGAAGGTAGAAAGTATATTCAAAGTCTTGAAAAAAAATTGCATTGCATTATTACTGTATACAATTTATTCTTAAAACTGTTAATTTAATTAATAATTTGATCGTTATTTTAAGTTTTTAAATTTTTTTTCATATATATATATATATATATATATATTATTTTTTATAAAATCTCTCATATTATTAGAAAATTACACAGAAAAAAAAACTGAGAGGTTTCAGTGTAATTTTTATTCCAATTAAATATATACGTATAATTTATATTTACATCACTTTGATAATATACTTTTATAGTTTTACATTATTCCAATTAAAATTTTGCGGTTGCATACATAGATATTTGAGCCAAATATATATTAATATTACACTTCTGTAGTTTTTTTATTATTGTAATTGCTTGAATTGAATTGAGATTTTAATAAAAAAAATAAAAAAGATAATAAAACTAAGAAAGGTAATAACAAAAGTGGAAGGGTTCTTACTTAAGATGTATTTGATTATTCATTGAACAATTATGATATGAATTCTCACCAAAATCATGTTGTAAATAATTTGAGGCGTCAAATACACAAGCACATATTCCGTCATTTATAAGAATTAATAATAAACAACTTATTTTAAGTAGATCTCAGCATTAAGTTTAGCAATTTAATCCTTGAAACCAAATAACTTACCTTAAATGCACCCTGTACATCTAGTGAACACATTTACTTAATGTGGAAATTGATTTTAAACTCAAATCTCATAGCCTTCTTTTTTTATCAAGTTTACCTGTGTTTTTTGTCTATAATCATACACAAGAGATTAAATTGCTTCTAATATTGAAACATTCATAAGTCCACATACATCAAACTACATTAACTTTAATGGATTATAAGTTTTGGATCGACATTGAACACAAACTCATTTGGTTGTTGTTTATTACTAATCCATGCACCAATTTTTTTTCTTTTTTACTCATTTCTTCGAGATTTCTCCAACTTAAATGATCATATCTCAAATGCCATGACCATTTTTCATATTTTACAATTGCTACAAAATACTTATATTGGCAAGTTTGGACGTCAATATTAAATGTGTTGCTTTTTCAGGAACTTTTAATATTAGTTTTCCCTTGATATCAAACAAAATCAAATTTATATACTCTAGCTTTATTGAGTAATGCTTTTTCAATAGTTGACCCGAACATAAGAAATTATTCTTCATGTTAGTAACATAAAGAGCATCATTAGTATATGTTTGCTTGCCATTTTTTTTTTCTAATCAAATTTATGTCAATTCCTTCTACGAAAATAAAATTATTTACAAACTTCACCTTACTATTGACATTTTCATCACATTCAACAAACCAATTCTTCAACTCAACTCATGTACCTTAATCAAGATACTAAAATAGACATTTAATTATTGTTGTTATAATCATGAGTGAACTTTATTTGAATGATCTTTATCTTAAGAAAATTCAACTTCTTTCTAAATGCTTTTAGAACCTTTATTATGCTAACACCCGTATGCAAATGACCATAACACCTGCATGAATAACATTGAATATTTATTTTGTTGAACATTTTTCCTCTATCTTCTCACTTATTGACGGTGTTTACTAACGATTCTTTCTTTTTTATTACAATTTGTACATAATATTAGATATGAATCTTTAAGTATTGTTATTTCACGTGTACATACATTTTTCCAAAATTTTATACTAGTACGAGGGTCTACTCTTCGAGTCACAATCTCCTCAAATTAGGTTTTCTCTTCATCGGATCAACATACCTTTTGAAAATTGTTCCACCATCGAGATTTCCTTTACCCACACTTTCTATCATCCAAACTCCTTTGTGATCCATATTGTGAATCTAAAATGTCTTTCATAATCCCTTCTCTTAAGTACACAATCTCCACTTTCACTTAGCCAAAAGTGTCACATTGAACAGTTTAGACCTTTAGTGCCGACACCTCCCTGAACTTAGACAAAAAAAAATTACATTAGATTATTTCAATATAAATTAATTTTCTAATTGAAAATAAAACTGTTCATTTCATCCACTTAAACCATTTTCATACCATGATTTACACTTTTCAATTTCTAGTCTTTCTAATCCATTGAATCCATGCAACATGGTTATTCTAATTTCTATTTGAATTCAATGTTATTCAACTAATTTATTGTGTGCAGAATTCTTATTGCAACTCAAGATACATTCATAATATTTTACAAAATTTAGCATATACACACACACACACACCACACACACCATACACACACACATACACACACACACACATATATATATATATATAGAGAGAGAGAGAGAGAACAAACACAAAATTCCTAAATTTAATAATTTAGGGTCAAACTAATTTAAAATATATATATAATTAGGGTTCATGTCAATTTCATAAAAAAAAAATACTAAAATCATAATTAGAGTTCATACTAGTTTAGAAAAAACTTAATTTCGAAGAAACATCGTAATGAAAAATTCATAAATCTAATATACATAAATCATAATAGGATACTTATTCATGAGAAATATTGTAAGATTGAGTTCTTTAATCTCTTTGTTTCCCCATTCTCCCTTTCCTAATCTATTTGGTAGCTTATTTGAATGGAACTTTCATCAATCCACAACTCAGAATAATGTAGCTTCTTTTTAACTCATCTTCTATTATCACTATGCCCTTTAACTTATTCTTATGGAAATTCACTTTTAGACTTGATGGAAGTTCAAAGCACCTCAAAATACTCTTAATGACCACAATGTTATTGACACCTATTTTATAGAGGAACGATGACACGTCATTTACGAACTACAACATATTCACTTTTACCTCTTTTGTCATTTCATATTGGTTTGTCTAATAATACTTGTCAATCCTTTTTGTCACTATAAAAAATAGGAAAGGTGTTAAAGGGTCACCTTGTCTAAGTCCTCTTGATGGGTCACCTTGTCTAAGTCTTCTTGATGGTGTAAATCCCTTATGATGAAAAGAAAGTGGAGAGAAAGTCATCATTTGAGCATCTTATAAGAAAAAAGACTCATAAACCTATTGTTGGGTTGGGTCTAGGCCTATGTCTCATTGGTATTGTATATCTCCAATGATGATTCAAGTGAGAGTCCAAGTCATTAGGCAGATATGAGAAATGTAAATATCATATAAGGATAAAGATTTATAAACTCATTACCTTGGAAGAGACTCATCCTTGAAGGGGAGATTGTTGAGAATGCAACTATGAGTCTCACATTGGGTAGAGATGCGAAAGTTGAACACCTCCCGAGGTATTGTCCGCTTTGAAGTGTGAAACTCTGTCACGGTTTTATCTTTAAAAGACACCTCAGAGGATGGAAGGAGGTAGAAATATTTAAACTGTACTTGATCTCGACTCCTAAATGATGTGAGACTTATTGAGTGTATCAGAATAATATATATATATATATATATATATATATATATATATATATTCTATCTCTACTTTTTTTGTAATTAGATTTTTTTTTTCATGCTTGAAATTGGGTTGTCATGCTTAATAACTTTTTATCTAAAATCACTATCACTCAATGATTTTGACCTATATTGATGCAAAAAATTATCATGTTTAATATAATAATTTTAATTTGGTTATCAAGGATTGATCATTATTGACCAATTTAGGATTATTTACAGTCCGTGATTGAGAAATATTACTAGTTGAAGAACTATTACTAGCAGCCATATGATGAGACAAACAAATTATCCAAACACTCCAAGCAAAAGAATTCAATAGAGGTGAAAACAATAGTTGGAGAAATAATATTGATAGTACCATTAACTAAAATAATTCAAAATTATGATGAGAAAATGAACCATTAACTAAAACATGAAGACAAAAAAGTGAAAGAAGTAAAGGAAAGAAATTTCACAAGATACACATAACAAACTAAACTTTTATGTTATATATCATTCCTAGTGTGAATTCCTAATTAACTCTGTTAATATATTTTTCAATTTAATTATATTTATGTCACTTTAGCTATAAAATAAACAGAAAATAATTGAACCGTACTAATGTCATAGTCGACACAAAAAATGCCATGAAAATGTTTTTACTCTTTTTGTTTTACTTAGTGCATTTAGAGTTCATTTTTTTTACTTAATACATTTAGAGTTCTAATTAATCTCATCCAATGATCTTGTGATACGCTATGAATGTCTATAAACATTTACAAACCGTAAGAACTTATAGGAGGCTTTCCTATTATACCGGTCCTACACCATCTGAAAAAGATTATTTTCAGAAAAAAAAAAGAAAAAAATATATCCATTGTCTATAAAGAAAACAACAATGAATAAATCGTTTTTGAAATATACAAAGTTTAATATTATTGATTACACAGTTTTATGCTTGGGATTGTACAAAGTAAATTCCATTTAACTCATGGATTTGTAAAAGTGTTTCAATTTTTTTTTTAAATTGAACTTTTCGTAAACTAAGGGGTGTCTGCTTAAATCCAGTGAGTTAAAATAATGATACAATTTAAATTATATAGTATATAAATTGCTTCAAGCTCACTTATGATTTTTGAGGAGTGTTATTCACCTCAGTGGCATGTACGAGGGAACTTATCTTACGTGAGAGTTACATATCACCCGATGAAGATCATAATTGAGGGTGACAAATTTCAAGAAAAAAAAAAACTAGAACGATGGAAAACTGAAAATGAGACATTAATGAATTGATTATGAAAGAAAATATTGCACAGAAAATAGTTCTTCACCAAATGACAAAAGAGGAAACTTCGTCCATGTGATTTATTAATGCCATAGTTTCCCGGAATTTGCAGACCAGTAGGACAACATATTCAAGTAGGTTTTCATATACAATTTTTTTTATTTTGAATACTTAAATAATTTTTTTCTTTAAATGGAAAATGAATTACAAAATTTTGAATTAAATTTAAAAACAATTTGCATTTTGTCTCTTTCATATATATCAACTTAAATATTTTTAAAATACTTTTATTTTTTTTTGTTTTCAATATTATTTTTATGATAATAATAATAATAATAATAATATATATAATTATTATTCTAGGTAAAGAAGAAACTTAATTCATATTTTTTTTCTTCATCATTTTAAATTGATTACATTACATCTGTTTCAATTTAGCCAACCAGCATGAAGTATATATAACCTATTAAGATAATACTAAAACCTTAAACAATTTGTTTTCTACTCGAAAAGAAAAAACTTATTAGATATCCAAAACATTGTTGATCTAAGAAACAAAGGTGTTTAGCTTGAGCACTTTCCGTTCTAAGGTGATTTTTTGTGATGATTTTAGGTTCTGTCTCAGTGGCATTGTCACATATACTATCCCTGAAGGTTAGAACTCTATATCAGCATCAAATGCTTTGCTTGTATCTGCATTTTGTTGTAACACAGTTTTATGCACAAAGGTGCAATGGGTAAACCTAGTTTATCAGTAATACAAGATCAGTGTGGAACATCATAGTTTGGCAACTGGCGGTTGAGTTGGGAGTCTTGAAACATTGGTTTCGGTTGGTGACACTGACAGTTACCACTTTCTTCATCTTAAGTTTCCTCCTTTGGCATCGCTTAAGGTCTAAACTTCATCATCTGACCCCAACATGCACATGCTGTCTAAACTTTCCCAACCCCAACCTTAGTTTCTCATTATGCAAACGTTACATGACACACCACACCTCAAACAAACACCCTAGTTCTATTTACTTCATACAATGTCAACCCCATCATCATCGTCACCGTCACCGGCACCGGCACCGGCGTCATTCACCACCGCACCGCCACCACAGTTATCTTCTCCCATAGTACCTTACAATTCAACTTCACTACCACCATTACCGTCACCATTACCATCTCAGTCCTTACCTCCGGCTTCTCTACCACCACCACCACTATCACCACAATCGTCAAGTTTGCCACCAGCGTCAATTTCTTCCCCTCCGCCACCTCCTCAGAGTTCTTCTCCTTCTCCAGCAGCATCTGCTACACCTGGTGCACGTCCTCCACCTTCTAGGACAAGTCCTTTAGATTCTCATTCTACTCCATCACACACTTCTGCATTGGCTCCACCACCTCCATCAGCAAAAGATTCTGGCCCAGGAAGCAGTGGTGGTGGTACTAGTGCAGTGGCTTTTGTCGGTATAGTGACAGCAATTGTATTGTTTGGCTTCATTGGCATTGCTATCTGGTGCCTGAGGAGGCAAAAGAAAAGGATTTCTAAGAGTGGTGGTTATGAGTTCCCATCCCCTCTTGGCTCAACATCTGAGTCAGGTAAAACTGTAAATACTTGCATTGTTGTTCTTCAGTGAATCAAAATTATCTACTTTTACTACTTTCTACGAATGAGTATTGTAGAGGACTTGAGGCAAGATGTAACATCCTCAAATTATCTAAAGTTATGCCTTTTTGCAAACTTGAAGGCAATAATAAAAGTAACTAAATTGTATACATTGTTCAGATTTGTCGTTTCTCAAGATCCGTTCTTCAGCTCATCGTTTGCAAAGAGCTTCTGGGGCTAATACACCATCAGGAATGGGAAATTCAAGGTCATTCTTTGCGTATGAAGAACTAATGAAGGCCACAAACAATTTTTCAACTCAAAATCTTTTGGGTGAGGGAGGGTTTGGTTGTGTGTATAAAGGATCACTTCCAGATGGGAGAGAGGTAGCAGTTAAGCAACTGCAAATTGCAGGAAGTCAAGGAAAGAGGGAATTCAAAGCTGAAGTGGAAATTATTAGCCGGATACATCATCGACATTTAGTTTCCTTGGTAGGATACTGCATTTCAGAGAACAAAAGACTACTTGTCTATGACTATGTCCCCAACAGTACCCTTTATTTTCATCTTCATGGTACAGCTACTTCAGAGTGATCGATGACTGTTTTTTCATCACATTATGATTCAATTATTTAATCTGTGCTTACTGAAACTGAATCTGAATCTGATTTAATTAAGGGGAAGGTATGCCAGTGCTGGAGTGGACAAACCGTGTTAAAATTGCGGCTGGAGCAGCCAAAGGAATAGCTTATCTCCATGAAGACTGTAATTATCAATTAATATCTTTTGTTTTTGTGTTTGTTGTTGTTGTAAGCTCTTAGGGGACTTGAACTTACGTAGGAATTTGTCTGAAAAATGTGACTGTAAATTTTCTTACATGGTATGAGAGAAAGGTGCTGGAGAAATATAACTTATTCTCCTTTCTTCTTAATCAGTTAATTAGAAACAGTTATTGAAGTTAGGGACTTTTAATATGAATTGGTAGCGGTGACTTACTTTATCGAACATTGTTATTTCTGCTAATGAATGTTATATTTTGCACAGGCAATCCTAGGATTATTCACAGGGATATCAAGTCAGCAAACATTCTTTTAGACTACAATTTCGAAGCTCGAGTCTGTGCTATTATTACACTTCTCATTCTAAGATGGACATTATCTGCTACATTGATATTCTAAGCTATGTCATGTTTTTTCGTTTCACATAGGTCTCAGATTTTGGGCTAGCCAGATTAGCAGCTGATGCAAATTCACATGTAACCACACATGTGGTGGGAACTTTTGGGTTAGTAACATGTCTACTATTTTCTCTGGGTACAGATAACGGATTCATGACTCATTTCATAATATAAAATGCTCAAACAATAACACAAATATTTTAACATGAAACTAAAGATACTAACAATGATTCCTTTTTTGCTTTCCCCTCTTAAAGATATGTTGCACCTGAATATGTATCAAGTGGTAAATTTACAGAGAAGTCAGATGTATACTCCTTTGGAGTCATGCTTTTGGAGCTCATTACTGGAAGGAAACCAGTGGATGTATCTCAACCAGCAGGTGAAGAGAGTTTAGTTGAATGGGTAAGCATTACGTACAAATCTCATTTTGTGAAGTACAATTAAGCTTAAAATCCACATAAGAACTAGAATTTCATACTTTCATTGTGGACTCAACCATTATAGTATATATAGCAAAAGAAAAGTCAGCATTTTCACCCAAACCAATGTTGAAGATGCAAATAATTTTCATGAAGATGGTATACCATTTTTTTTCAGGCTCGACCCTTGCTGAATGATGCACTTGAGAGTGAGGAATTTGAGATTTTGAAAGATCCAAAGCTAGGAAAAAGGTACGTTGAAAGTGAAATGATTTGCATGGTTGAAGTTGCTGCTGCTTGCGTGAGACATTCATCTGCCAGAAGACCTCGTATGGGACAGGTAATTAATGAAAGGGAAGCAGAAAGTTTTTGTGTTGTGTTATTGGTTATGTACCAATTTTTGAACAAATTGTTCCTTGAATCATCATCATCATCATCGTCACATTTGTCAGGTTGTTAGAGCTTTTGATGGTTTAGCTACGAGTGATCTTTCAAATGGAATGAGAGTTGGGGATTCTACGCAGCAATCCGCAGAAATAAGATTATTACGTAGAATGGCATTTGGTTACAATTCAGAATTTTTGAGCCACACAAGTTTTAATGCGTAAGAGGGTATATTGTACTGTGAAATTTTATAAGTTGGTTTCAGTGTGACGCTTCTATGGTGCACATAACCCTGATTCTTGTAACAACCTCTTCTTATTCTTCTGTAAAGTTACCATTTGTATACTCATGTTGATGAATCAATTCATTTGGGATATGCCCTTTGAAGTAATCTCTTAATTTTCAAGGAAAACCAGAACCAAGTTATTTTGTGGGATGAAGAAAGAAGAACCTTGTTATTGATCACATTGTCATTGATCTGTTAAGCAAAGTACACATATGGGTATATTGAGATATTAAATTATACTATAACAAAATGACCATGTAGATTATGAATAGCTAAACCAAATAATAAGTCAAACTCATTATTTACTATTCAAACTTTTTTTGATAAAAAGAAAATTAAGGTTGAAATTAGGTCTGATTTTTCAAACCAGCTAGAAGGTTCAAATTTCAAAACCCAACATTAAAGATTTATGAATAACTCATCTTTTATTTATAAAATTTCAATAATGTTTCTTTTTAAAAATTTAAAATGTTATACACACTTTCAATTAATAGGAAATATCTAATACTAAAATGACTATTGAATGCTATATCGATTAAGTTAAATTATCAAAGAAAATTTTCATACAAAAAAGTAATTAAATATAAATAAGTTAGTCAAGTCAAATTTTAAGTTTCATTTATTAAGTTGAATTTTTTAGCTAGATGTGTTTAAATAAATATATCAAATTTGACGATCCAACTTTTTCAAGCCAGATCTAAATATAATTGCAAAGAGTTTGGCTCAAATAAACTTTATAGATAATTATTGAAAAGACAACAATTAATAACAAAGGTGTTAATGTTTTTCTTTTACAATTAGTTACTATATGTATTTGTTAATTTGTATTTAACAAATAATAGTGTTTTAAGTTTTTTTATTAAACATATATATAAACATTATTAAATGGAAAAAAATTATGAAAAAATTATATATATATATATATATATATTAATATGTTAATATTTTAAATATTTTGCATTGTTATTAATCAAGGTTATTTTTTAATCTATCTTATTCAAGCTATCTTTTGAAATTCTTTTGCCAAGGGTTATTTTCCATCAACTTTTTGACTAATGTGAGGAAAAAATAATTTCCAATTAAGATTAGTAAAAGAGTCAAGATTCACTGAAAATCTATATTAAAAAAATAAATATTAACTTTAAATGAAAAAATAAATCTCAAAACATGTCTTGGGGAGCCTATGACCGTTAAACTCAACTCAAAAAACATTTCAAACTTGTTAAATAGGAGACAATGTATTAAGAGAATGGATAGTGGTGAGACAAGAGAAAGTATAAGAATTTCCAATCTTTTTATTTTAAAATTTTAAATTATCAAAATACATTTGTAAATTTTTAGAATTTCAATTTACTTATGTTTGATTAAAAACTCGTAAAATGATATTTATTTTTGTATAGAACTTAAAATATATTATAATGATATATCTTTTGGATAATTAATTTGAAAAAATGAAACTTTAGAAATTTATGAAATTTATTTGATTATTTAAAATAGAGTAATTTTAAATTATACTTGAAAAAGTAAACATTTAAAACTTTTTACACTTTTTCTTCTCACATATCTGTCTTCATATGAACTTGATAGATGTATCATCATATTAACTAGATAGATGTATCATCAATGCAACTTTGATTGTCGTCAATTGTCGAGACATAACTTGACATTATTTTTTGAATAATGTTGGAAGATATTTTAATAATATTTCTTTTTCAATATGAAACATCTAATCTTAAAACAATTATCTGTACACTAATGTCGGTTGGTCTGAAATTTTTTCTACCAAAATAAGTAAACAAAATTAAAAAAAATAATTATGATTGAAATTAGCGGAAATAATTTTAAATAATTGCTTAGTTGATAAAATCTTTGTTGACATCAGTTACAGTAATTAAAAATCAACATTAATTAAAAATCATTACTAACTAGTGTTTCTTAATATATATTTTTAATATATATTTTAATATAGTATCATAACCTAGAAAATGATCTTAGTCGTGATATTTAAAAGATGACATTAAAATATTTTAATAACAAAATGTTAAGCTATAAATAGATATTTTATTAACAAAAATTTATTTTATAAAAATTACTATCTTTTTAGACTTTTTATCTAAACTTCCTCTTTGTCTTTTTTTTAGATTTATGTTTCCAATCTTCCTCTTTTGAAGATCAAGAATTGTAGGATTGTTTTTAGTGAAACACTCTACACATTCACCCAATTAGATCGAAGAATAAAGTAAGTTCATTTTTTGTTTTTTTTTATGTGATTTTGATCTTCGAGTTTGTATGTGCGTTATACTCTAATGCATGTGACTCAGATGTGCTCAAAGTAAATCTTTGTTGCTCTGTGATCATGGTGATATGTTTGAATTCCTAATTAGGATTTTCTTCTAGTTAAGTCATCTTGTGAGAAATAGAGCTCTAAGGAGCAACTGTGAGAAAAATGGTAGTTTAACCAATATAAGGGAGGCTAATTTTAATCTTAGCACATTTGATTTGTATGGTGTGAATTAATTGTTTGTTACTTTGTGAATTTAATGTGGAATTGGTCTATTGCATTAGTTAAACTAATTGATTTGAAAAAAAAAATATAAATGAGTAAACCTATGTTTTAAATTGTTGAATTGGTCATTGTAAAATTTGGGTTGGTTATGCATAGTGGCATGTTTGGCTTCTTATGGGTTATTTTGACTAAATTTATACTGCCTTTGATTTGGATAGAAGATAAAAACACTTATTAGAGTTAAGAGAACATTCTTTTATGTAGAATGTTAGAAAAAGATTAAACAAATAATACTATTAATAAAATAATAATAATAATAAGAGCAATAATAATACTGACATGTATATGAATTAAAGAATATTAATCAGAGACTCAATAATTCTTAAAACAATAACAAATAATAGATAAAAAAAATAAAGGAAGTAAGGAGTAGAAATAGCTTAGGTTGAGATGCTACCAGTTGTGCTGGTGAGCCAGAGGTGTTAAAGATCAGGTTGGGGGTTTGATTCCCACTGGCAACAACCCACCCAGTATGAATGGACAGAGAAGGATGATGGGTTGGGGTGCATTGGGCTGTAGTAACCTGACAACCTCTGGGACCCGAGGAGGGGTAGCCAGTGATGTTACATGAGGCACGCTTAGCGCTATCCTTAGAGAGAAAATGTCCTACTACACAAGGTAATATAAATACACAATACACAATCATGTGTTTCAAATCATATGCATTTCTCTCCTAAGATACAACAACTCATCAGATCGATCGAGTGCAGGGAAGGATCTCCGAACCTTATGAACACCATTACTTATTATGAACACCACTATTTAAAGAGATAGTATAGAGAAGAAAAGAAGAACACTTTTGAGAAAACTCTAGTGTTTGTTGTCTTTGTTATTGTGTCTTTCTCCATGTACCTAGATGGTATTTATAGGTAGAAAAGGGAGACACAAGAGTAAATAGTAATAAGAATATAGTTGTTAAGCATAAATGACATTAACCCATAAAATTAAAAGTTCATGAAAACTTGAGTAGCATTAGGAATTTTATTTTAATTATTTATTTTTTAAATTATATTAAAATATTTCCAACAAATTTTTGGGTCTGTGTTATGCGAACTCGCTAAGTAAGCCAACTGCTCGCTGAGCGAGTGCCATAATTAAGTTTTGTAGTGAGATAGGGGAGGCTTACTCGCTGGGTGAGCCAACCTTTCGTTGGGGAATTTATGTTTTCTTGTTCTAAATCATCTTGGAAAAATTAGGATTTTCGCTTCGTGTGTTGGACTACTAGCTAAAATTTTAACAACTGGTCATAGACATATGAATCTTTATTTCGATTGTTGGGAGTATCAATTACAGGTATGCGGTTAGAGAAATAAATTTTAGTAATAAAATTTAATTTCTTTTACTATGTATGAAAATGGGATTTGCAAGTTAGAGGTATAACATGAAGGTTAGTTTGTGTGAACAAGAATGGATGGTATGTGAATTGCGTGATGAATGTGTATGCTAGATTGAACAGATCCTAGGTTGTATGCCAAAAATCTGTTATGAAAATATGATTTAAAGGTGTTGTTATGTGAATTGTATGAAGGGAAAGCATAGAATGAGTTCCTAGTATTAATGATTTTATAGAATTTTGATGGTTTTTGAGAGAATGAAAGTGTAACAAAGGGTGAAACGATTGGTGTATTGAATTGTATGAATTTTTGGTGCTTCTAAGGAAGAAGTGCAATGTTAGTTATTATAATGTTATGCATTGATTAAGGATATTCTTTTTGAAGTCATCCTAAACTCTACTAGAACCACAGACTCATACAGAGAATGAAATCTAGGTGGTGAGAGTTGAAGAAAATTCCTATAACTGGTTTTGGGGTTGATGACCCATTTTCTATTAAGCTATAAGTGAACTTACCCTATCATGAGGGAAAAGGAACCATGTTCCATTAATCAATTGTAACATTTCAGGATTTTATTTCATTTACATGACAAGTATAAGACTTCTAGTCTCTGATTCAATGCATAAATTTAGCTTTGAGTCTAGAAGTAATATATTGAAAATCTTGATAATATGATGTGTTGTCATAGATACATGACTTCTTGGAATCTATATATTGTGAGCTTATAAGTATTGTGGATGTACAAAAATTATCATTAACTTATCTTTTTTTTTGTACAT
>Ga0214544_1002355_pt1 | contig 39856 bp, 18 predicted proteins | sample CNSS3metaG_FD_160074 | JGI IMG/M metagenome (GOLD analysis project Ga0214544, IMG submission 160074) | Root nodule microbial communities from cowpea collected in UCLA plant growth center, Los Angeles, California, USA - CNSS3 | ecosystem: Host-associated > Plants > Roots > Nodule | place: USA...
AAAAAAAAAAAATATATATATATATATATATATATATATATATATATATATATATATATATATATATATATATATATATCAATCAGAATAACTAAAACATAATCTACTTACCTGTGAGGTACGATCATAGTAGCTAAAAACATAATCCACAAAAGAGGCTTATTAATGAATTTTATAAATTACTTTTTTAATCACAATTAAAATTCAGATTAATGATCTAAACATATATTAATGATCATAAACAAACAATAATGTATCTTGAGTCTAAAGTATCACATACAAACATGTTTTTCCTATCATGTAACACAGGTCTTCAAAATGACTTAAAAAATGAACTTATTCTAAATAATCTTTTTATTGAGTGTGGTTGTTGCTCTCAATTCCAAGACTCTTATCATACACTCAAATCTTTAAATAAATCAAAACATAGATTTAAAAAAAAAAGGAAATAGAATGTTTTTTTTAGAAAAATAACTCAACTAACTAGTTTTTCTATTTATAGTTCGACCTTTTAGTAAAAAAAAAATAATAATTGAGACACATTTATAAAAAAAAAAAATCTTCCTCTACTTTATAGCTATTTTAGAGGTCTTATTCTTTCAATATCTCAATTAAGTTGAAGGTCATATTATTTTTGCATGTGCACGCCCTTTTCAAACAGGGATTGAAAAGAACATCTTAAGAAAAATGTTTTACTTAGATAAATCCCAATTCGATGTAAGTAAATTTAAGATAGTTGCAAAATTGACCTTTAATTTGTCCATATTTTAAATATCGTCCTCTATTGCACAAGTACCGTACCATGCTAGCAAATTGAGATTGATTATTCATTCTTTCTATGCCACACAACTACAAGTGAACACATGATCATAGATGTTTTCCTAATTCATGAATATCAACTTACTTTTTTTTTTTTAATTCATTTGTTTCATTACGTAGCGTAAAGCCAAATTAACATTCCAAATTAAATAAAAAAATTGTCGACTAACTTTCTATGAAGAGTTGGTTAAAAATTATATTGAGATGTTAGTCAAATTCACAAGAATAAATTTTGCCATATCCTCAAATTCCTAAAAAGAATGAAAGTTAATATCGTTTTAAATATCTATTATTTTTATCTTTTAATTTAAATGTATTAAGACTTATTACAAGTAACAAAACTCAATTATCATGTCAACAACAAAAATACCTTTCCTAAAAGGGATATAATTTATAACAATAGTAGAGGTCCTAGTTATAATTTTAATACTAATTTTTAGTTTTATTATTTTTTGAGAGTACACAGATCACTTGATTGTTAAAGTTCTTTTGCAAGTATCCCAACAACATACAACACAAAATTTAAAGCCATTATTCACCTAATTGGAGGTATCAGAGTATAACAAAAACATAGTCATTTATTTTGTAATTATTATTTTATTAATATAATTGAAATATGATTTTTAATTAGAACAATCAAATTTAATCTTCATGAATAAAATATGAAATTTTATTAAATGATAAAATTGATAAAGATTACATCTTCTTCTTTTCTCTATCTCTCTATATATAATTGAGAAAAACAAAATAAAAATTATTTATCTAACATAATATCTTATAAAACATCAAAGTACTCTAAATGATAGATAATTACTCTAACATATTTTCAACTCAAATTTAAAACAACAACTTAGTGTTAGTAATGAACAATGACACATGAGTGATCAATGTGACACTTGAGAATAATTATATGTCTTTACAATGATTATTACAATTTGAAATTACTTGAGAGGCAAGTTAGATAGTACTTCAAGATATATACACAATAAATCACAATTGATGCATAACCAATTTTAACATACATAGTCCTTTTAAAAGTTTTAAACACCAAAATAAAGTTGTTTTACACCGAAAATAACAATCAAAATGAACTTAAACTAATTATCAATACTCATAATATCCTTAATTCATGAAAATGCCAATTAAACTTATAATATTTTACATATTTTTATATTGCTTAAACAAAACCAATTCACGATTTTTAAATCTCTTTATTTTATGTTAGGTCTCTTACTTTGAAATGACTTACTTTGTAAGAAAAATAATTCTAACACTTATAAACTTTGAATTTTAAACTTTAATCTATACAATTAACATTTCCACTTATTCAAATTACTAAAAAAAATACATTTTTTAGTTAATTGATATAAATATAGGATAAAACTCTACAAACTTAGAAAAAAAAGGTGATAAAACCAATTATAGGAAAGTGAAAAATTACCTTATCTAACAATCTTAATCTATGCACACTTCTTTCTAAATCTTGAATTCTAACCCTGAAAAAAAATAAACAATTAGTTTAAACTTAATATATATATATATATATATATATATATATATATATATATATATATATATATATATATATGTATGTATGTATGTATGTATGTATATAATTTAGATTGCAAAAATCACTCTCATGATATCTTAAAGAGTAACATCTTTTACTACTTAGTACCATTTAATAAAATTTTGAACCAATATTATTTTAAAATTATATTTAGAAATGCAAACATTATTCAAGAGTTCACCAAATAGTTAACTATCGTGTATTTTTGTGTAGCTTCTGCGTTAATAGGGTCTATTTAACACATCCTCAATTTTTGTTTTCAATTTCCTAATCAAAATTTTAATTGATCTTAGTTAATAAATTTGTGATCCGTTAACATTTGTAGTTTTTCAACATCAATTAATAATTTTATTTATCACGTCAGTAAAGAATTTCATTACACAATTTTAGTTTTTTATCTATTTTATCAGTGATAAAAAAATTAAAAAAAAAAAATAGAATGATTGTTCCCTCATGCCTTAAATGACATGACAAGTCACTGATCCTTGACGTTAGTGACACAAACATAATCAAAATATTCAATAGTAAAAAATAGAAATTTTAAAATTTTAAAAATAAATAATAAACTTTATTATTACTGTAAAGTTGTTTTAGGATGACAAGCGTAACAATATTATCTTTAACACATTATCTATATTTTGAAATTTTTAGAAAACATACGAAAAATCATTGCAGTTCTTTAATAAAAAATGAAATGAGATTCATACAATTTTTCATCATAATATAATAAGTGTAATAATACAAAAGAATGTATTAAATAACATATTATTCCTTGCATTTATACTGTTATCGATATAATTATTTGTGGGGCTGAGTCGAAAATTTTCATAAATAGTTCATTGATAAATGCTTAGTTGTTTTGTCCCATGCGACCCAATCTAAGGGCCCAGAACCAACTGTGCCTGGCTTTGTACTTTTTCCGCCAATTTTGTCACAATTCGTTACGCTAATCGTGTGGCGTGTTTGTTTTCTATTTAATAAATAAAAAATTACAATATTTTAATATTAATTCAAATAAATAAAATCATCACTGTAATTTTTAAAGATTTTTAAATAATATTTAATTGAACTAGATTGAATAAGTACTCTATCCTGTAAAATTTAAAAAAGTGCTACATAAGTTTAATTCTTCTAATTTCAATTAATTATTTTAATATCTTAATTTATATAATTTATAATATTAGTGAAACTCAAATATCTCATTTAAATGTCTTTATAACTCAATTTCGTATACTTAAATAAGGTTAATTTATTACCTAAGTAACTCTTACACTACACAATCGTATAGTGTCAAATTCTTCCATCTAAACCCATTTATAAGATACTACATACCTTATTTAAGTAATTGGAAAATAAAATTTGAAATAGAGGAGAAAATATGATTTGATAAAGATTTTACTGATTTAGTAACATTTTTAGTTGAAACTCATATTCTCTCAAGTTGCTCCGTCTTTGATCAATCTATGATTATTTGAAATAAATAAATCATCGCTTGATTGACTAAATTAAAACTTAAATGGCCCTAATTTTTCAAGAAAAAAAAAATTAACATCTTTCTTACTCAAATTCTCAATGATTACTCAAAATATAATATATTTCTTATGAATCCATTTTCAGATAATTACAAATTTTGTCCCAAAAAGATAATCAAACTATTATATAAGAAAGTTAAAAAATAAATTTGTTTCATCAAAATTTGACCATTTAAGTAAAACATACTTTCCAAATCATTTGAACACGAATTACTCAACCTTTTCTATGAATGATGTTGAGTTTTATAACATAATAATTCATCCTAACAAACAATCTCCACTTTTTCTACCATGATCATAACTTTACTACACCGAAAATAATATAAGTTCTTAAAATATTAAACACTCATTCAAATTTCATCAACTAAATTCAAAACTTCTAACTTAAATAAAATCTAAAATTTTAGTATTTAATGTCAAATAGTACAACCATTTAACAATTCATTTAAGTTTACAAAAAAGTATTAAGCACGTGCCAAATTTAGAACAACTTCTCATAGAAGTCAATGTTAATGTTACATACAAACATTCTCTTATTCTTAACCTTTCTAAAGGTTCTGTTTTCTCATAACAAAATAGTGAATTTCTATTGGGACCCTTATTTTACTCAACCTACTCATACTATTGGGTTTTGTTTCATTGTTTCCAGCCCAAAGTTCAATAAAATAAAAGCCCAGATCACTTCTGATAAACAACGCCTAACCATCAGTCCTTAACCTATTTCTCATAAAAAGAAACAGCTAAATTTCCAAATCCTTACAACTTTTTTCATATAAATTTAGTATTCATATTTTTTACAAAATTTACCGTTCTCTAATTTTAATTATATTTGATAAATAATACGAAAAGAATTGTTTTTTTCTGATGGCTCCAATTAAGAAAAAGTTTTAAACCAATATGTTTGAATAATTGAGCGCCTGAACCAAATAATGCATGAAGCAACGAACTAATTATTAGTTTTTTTTTAGTGCAAGATTTGAAGTCATACAAGTGTACACAAATTTTTTCAACATATATTTTTATACTTTACGTAAATCCCACGAAAAGATACAATTTCAGCATATTCCATAAAAATCAATTTACTATTTATAATATATACATATTTTTGTAAATATATGCAATTTTCTCTTTAATCTCCAAATAATATTAACCAATATTTGGACACGGGTCTTGTAGTGAAAAGACCCAATTCCCTAATTTTATGTTTTCAAGGCCATTTCTGCACTTCATAATTTTAACTTACACTTCAAAAAAGATTATACATTCTAAAATACGAAATAAAAAAATACATTGAAAATTAAAAATATAATTTTTTATATTTTGAAATACACAGTCTAGAATGCAAAACTTTTACGTGAACGAACTAAGTTGAAATTATAAACATGCATGAAGAAAGGTTATTTCTTTCTGCACCCCATAATTTCTTTCTTTAACCTAGCGGTCACACCTCTTGCATCTCCATACACAGGTTCTTCTGCACCTCCATTAAATGTATCACCAAACTATCTTCAAATTGATAGTTTCCTAAACAAAAACTTTGACCAAAAAGAACAAGAGAATATCAAAAGTAAGGTACATGAATCATCGTAGACAGCTATTCATATTTGTCTCACTATACCAATATTTGATAATTTACAAAAGAAATGTCAAACAAAGAAAAAAATAATTGACACAATTTGTCAAATTGGAAGGTGGTAGGGTAGGCATCTTACCAAACACGAAGAATGTACAAGGCAGGGTTTATTTACAATATCTTTTCACCAACAAATTAAAAAAAAAAAAAAAAAAAAAAAAATCTTTGTCTTCTCTTTTGAATGTAACTAAACTAAATTGAATATGGAAGAAAGAAAAGAATAGAAAGAAAGTGCATTGAGCATCAAAATTCCCTTGAAGAACTCTGCCACACCTCAACACATTGCTGATCCTTCCTGGTTAAGAACATGGTGCTTCCTCCAAAGGCCAAATTTGTGATCTTTGCACCACCCATGTCTCTCATTCTACCCATCAAGTTCTTCTTGAAGATTCTCCCACCATTGCCACCACCCATGACAACCTCAGACCAGAGCTCCACGTCACCACCCTTCGTGCAAAACACTTGATTCCCCTGCGTTTCGATTTTGCACCCAATCCCTTCCTTCTTCCCATTGTTCGTAACCTTTCTTTTATCCCCGAGACAAACCCACGCGCTCTCAGTGCTCAAATTCCGCATGTCCACGTAAGAAGCTTCGCCAGAATTCACCCCAACCTTAAAAATTACCGACAACGGATCGCAAACCGCCACGTCAGCAAAACAATCCACCTTCTCGGAAATTTCCCACACAACGTTTCCGGATCGAACATCCCACAACCGTATGTTACCGGAAACGCCGGAGGGACCACTGTGGGACCCAGAGGCCATCAACAGATTGTAACCCTCAATCCACTGTAACTTCGTCGCGGGAATTGCCGAATCGATGTCTGCGCCGAAGATTTCGTTGTGACCGATCTCGGTGATGGGGGTTAGAGAATGCAAATCGTAAACCATTATGGAATTGGAGTTTCGGCGCGAGGATTCGAAGCTCACGAACATGTTTTCCGAGGAGGCTCCGATGGCTTGGACGGTGGACCCGGATTTCGTGACGTTTTCCCAGTTTAGGGTTTCCCTGACGCGGCCGTTCTCGAGGTCCAGGATCTGGAGGCCGGAGAAGTCGTTGGCTCCGGCGGCAACCAGAGTCGGCGAGAGCGCGAGGAGGGAGTCCACGGCGGTGAAGTGGGTGAGGACGGTGGCCTTGCGGCGGAGGGACCAGTCGAAGGAGGTGATCTTGCTGCCGTGCGCGACGTGGAGGGCACCGCAGGCTGCGTCGGCGGCGAGGGCGGAGGGGGAGTCGCGGCCGTTGAGGGGCAAAAGGAGGGATTTTTGGAGGTTGAAGGGTTCCAATTGAGAAGGGTTGGAGAGGGAATTGATGAGGAGGGTTTCGATGCCGTAGAATTTTGACTCAATAATTAGGTCTTGGAGATCGAAAGCTTTGGCCTTTGAGGGAAGGTTTCCGGTGCGGAGGAGAGAGAGGAGGAGCGAGAACATTTCCGGGTCTCTGTCTATGAACGGCGTGTAGATTCCAGAAGACTCCGCAATTCTGGAGAAGAAGGTTTTGGGACCCGCCGAGGTTAGTGTCTGTTTGGTAGTTTGGAATACTTGGCCTCCGACATCGATGGAAACTATGTTGGAATCGGGCTTGGGGAAGCCAGCTGGTTCAGAACCTGCAAAAGGTGGCATTTTTGTTGTTGTTGTTGTTGTTGTTTTGATGTGAATAAGGAAGAATGAAAGAGAGAAGAGAAGAGAAGTTTGTGGTGTGATTGGAGTTAGGAAATGGAACGAGGATGTTTGGTAGATGGAGAAAAATGAGGGGGTTATATAAATTGTGATGGTTGACACAATAGAAATGGTGGCTTATGGTGTGCCTTAAGTGTAGGATCTGGTGGGACTCTAGAAGGAGCAATGCCCAAAAAGTCTTAGGGTGGGTCAATCAAAGATTGTCCACTCTTCTAGATTTGCATAATTGCATTACATCATTGCCAACGTGTTTTTATTACTTTTTTTTTAGATAAAAACATTATATTATTACTCTTTCGCCGCCCAAAATGGACCGTTTGGATTTTGACGAGAGACTAGAATAGAGGTAATATATTCAGAGAACTGCGGCCAGGATCTCTCTACTCTACTACTGGGCATTCTTGCACGTTTTTTTCAATTTCAACGGCTGGGTCAAATTTGGTGCCCCCAAGGTTTCGACTATTTTAAGTTTGTGTTACGAAGGAGAGCTTGTTTGACTATTTGACCACTTAACATTATTGATAAATTAATAATGTTTAAAGATTTTCCAATAAGCTAGTTTTAGTCAGCAGATCGAATTTTTACGAGCTTATGGCGCCGAGATTTAGTAAGAAGATACAGAAACAAAAGTTCTACCTTGTTTCCAATATTGGTTAGTCAGTATAATTTCTAGAATGTTATATATGTTTGGAAGCAATTGGGTCCTTAGTCAAGAAATGTTTTTTAATGTACATAGAACTAATAAAAATATACGTTTCAGTATTGATACTTTGCTTCTGTAAAAAAAAAATATGGATACTTTGCTCGGTCTAGGATTGACCTTTTAAATATAAAAATGTATTTGTGATTTTCAAAAAGATAAAAGAAGTGATGGTCAAGCATGCACACCAGGATTAGAAGATGGAAACATCTAGGAAAAAGGTAAGTTTTGTCTGAACTGGACCTGGAGTTGCTTACTTAGGCCTCTGAGGAAGAATGTGCTGGGCCTTTTACTGTCCCTCATTATACTCCATTGACAATTCAAATGAACCTAAATGGAGTGTGTTTGATTTTGATTTCGTGTACAGTCATACCAAATCCAGTTTAAAATTATGCATATACGACTTCAAATTCAATGTAATATTAACTTTTTTTCCAACACCAGTTTCATTATTATCCTGCCATTTCAACACCTATTCATTGGACTTAACATTGACTTAACTAAAAAAAAGTATATTTTATTATTGACTACCAACATATTATGCAATTTTAAATCATGCAACTCTTTTGCGTAAGAATTTTAGAAGGGAAAACAGAAATTGGGAGTGTTTTTGATGAAAAAAAAAACAAGTAAAGAGAGTAAAGAATAAGAAGAGAGCAATGAGTGTATCATGTATAGGCCCTTACAAATAAACTAACTTGTCATGTCTCATATTGGGTTTTTATGTTGTTTAGTTAAGTATCTATCGGAGTTTTTATGTATTGTTATTTGTCTTATTTGTTGTTGGTGGTTTCTGGATCTGTCCTCCATATTAGACTACTTTATCCATTATATATGATTAGACGAATCTTGCAATATGCATTACACAACTTTGTCCATATATTAAGTAGACGAGTCTAACAATACACATATATGAGTGTGTCCATATCCTGATCAGGTGAATCTAACAATCTAACAGTACATACTAAACGAGTTTGTCAATGCATTGATTAGACAAATATAACAATACACATTATATGAGTCTGTTCATACACTACACGAATTTGTATTTTTAACGAGTCAACTCTACATATTTTTGTATATCCTTTATACCTTTAGATAGTTCACTATATTCTTGCACATGTTTTATCCTTTATATTTTTACAAAGTCTATTATTTATATTTTTATAGATATATTAATTTTTTACACTTATACAATTTTTAAGACCGATTCTATTCAAAACTAATTATAAACTTAAAATATTTATTTATTTTTTCTCAATATCTAAATCTCTTTATAAACACACAAACAAATGTAAATTCGTCCATAGACACTAGTTTACCACTAATTTTTAATAAATTAATATATGATTCAAAAAATTTAATAAAAAAATATTTTTTTAAAGTATTTAATTTATTTAAAACAAAATAAAATAATGTTTAGAATTCGTCTCCTAGACAACTTAATTTTAGCATCCAAATGCACAACACAAAAAATTTTGTTCATCAAAATTCGTCTCCAAAGCAAAAGGAATTCCCCCAGATGAATAGTGAAGTGGTCTATTGTAGGAAACAAAGTCTCTTAAGGTCCAATGAGGTTAATAAATTTAACAATCGGTCCACAACAGGAGGAAAAAAAAAAAAAGAAACCGTCCATATCATACTAGAGAGTGATACAAAACTCCCACATGGTACACGGGGAGTAGGATGAGTTTTGAAGGAAAGCAAACAAACATTCTGTTTATTGTAGGAAACGTGTCTTTTACTAAAGAACATTATAGTTCAAATGAGGGACTTCGTCTCCCAATTTTTAATCACTTGGATCAGAGTTAATCCTGTATTTAACTATGCCCAATTTCAACAATCTCAAAATTACTGACTCCATATCTGAAATCTAATAACACAACAAATGTTACCAACATTTGTTGACGTTGGAAAGTCCCATGAACATTCACTTTTTCAGAATATTGAATTCGCACGCACGAATTTTGACCTCGGACCAAGGTTCAAATTTGGTGTATTCATACAATCCGATAATCATGATCTTTAGCTATATATAAAATCAGCATCATCAGTCAACTATATTACATATATAATCGTAGAGGGTACATACGCTAAAAATGTACAGCTATTTCTAACACAAACTTGGTAACAACTACAACACATACCTTAAGCAAACTACTATTATTTTTTTTTTCGGGGTCATTGGATTCAAAAAGGAACCCCATCACTGTGTTAGACTTGCAAATCTTAATTTACGATGATTCAATCTAGCATGTGTGCTGTTGGGTTGTGTCAAGCATATCATGGCACAAAATCAAAAACCAATGCCAAATTCGTGAATCATTATGGTTAGCTGACACCAGGTTGAATCATTGGGAAAAAGGACCAATCTTTGGTGGCCCCTCTCTCCTTCCCTGCAACTTTCTCATTAGCCCACCAGTCAGCAACTATATTGGGAGCAAGAGAATCCCCTCCATCTGCTTTATCAAAGTTGAATTCTTTAGCAGAAGCAAGAGTTAGGGACTGATCCTTCTCGTAAACTGTTGCATCATCTCCACTCAAATTGGTTTCCAGTGGTTGATCACTGTGAGTCTCAGCAAGAACTTGTTTCTCACTGCACCCGGTTTCTGCAAATTTTTCTTCTCTGTCTGCTGCTGCTGGAGCATCGTTTTTCAATTTCGACATGACCTTAGTCCATGCTGATGCCGCCGCTGGCTTGTTTTCCAGAGATTCCAAGACTTTCTGGGCAGATACATCGAATGAAACTCTATGATTTATACTAATCTCATTAACCCGATTGTTGCTTGGACGTGGGGACATTTTGATCTCAGAAACCCAATGATTTGAAAGAAAACCAGCTTTTGCAGCATCAGGGGTGAGAGAGCCGGAACCTTGGTTTGACTTTCTGTTTTCATACGCAGAGAGTTTATCAATGCTGAGAAGCTTGGGAGGGTCTGCTCTTTGGAAATCAAGAATATGAGAGAGCGTGGCATTAATTTCAGAGTCAGGGAGCGGCGACGAGGCGCCGGAGGCAGAGATGGCGGATCTCGGTGATATGAGTTGACCAACCGGACTTCCGGGGTGAAACTGATATGACTGGAAATCATAGTGAGATATTTGGAAGCGCTGAAAGGTGTCAGCATTCTTGTTGTTGGGGTCAAGAAGCTGAGCAAATGGAACCTCCGGCGAAGAAGGGGTGGTGAGGTGGACAGATTCGGGAGGCGGGGTGAAAGGAGCGGTGGAAGAGGCTGAGAAAACGGGTGGTGATACTAATTGGGTTTCGTGCGCAAAAGGGCCAATGGCAAAGATTGAAGCAGGACCACCGGGAGAGTACATGCTGGCAGAGACACAAGTGTGTGAGATTTTACCGACCGGTGAGTGTGCGGTTGAGGGAGGTTCTGATTGAAAGAACGACGCCGGAGATGAGGGAGGTGCGGCGAAGGGGAGTGTTATGGTCGGTGGTTGTGTTGAAGTAACGGTTGCAGCAGGATCTGCTCCATTGGGGGTTGTTTCTGGAACAAGGATGGCATGTCCAATGCGCTTTCTGTTTCTTTGATATCCAAAACACCCTATTTTGCTCAACCAGCTTCCCCATCCTTTCTTCTGCAACCAAAATAGCTGAATTAGATGTAAGGAATCAAATTGATGCAGTAAGTAAAAGATCCAAATTTCGATGCAACAAAAGAAAATGAGAAACCCAAACAATCATACTGAGTTTTTTTTTTTTTTCTTTTCTCTGAACTGTGCATATATTATCAGCAGGTAAAAAAACTCTGCTTCCAAAATAGAAGACTTCCACAATTAAAAACAAAACAAAAACTATTCCAAATTATTAGTACTAACTCGTCAAGAAAACGACTGATATCAACTAAAAGCATTCACAGTGAGAAAAACCGAGGAGTTCCAACTTCACACGCTTTGATATTACAGAAGGCAAAGACCAAGCACAGGAAAATCCTAACATTGTTCAATTATTTCTCTTTTCTTCTTCACGACCTCACTATCTAGAAAACGAAAAGTTTGCTACTTTATTTGCTCGTGCACAAGGGGGGAAAAGAAGAAAACAAAAACAAAAACAAAAAGATCTCTTCTTTTCGGAAAAGAGATCAATCAATTATAAAATAAACTCAACCAAACTGAAGACACAGCAAAACTCGAGAAAAACAACCCGAAAGAAGAAAAATGATCGAAACCCATTTTTTGATGGTTGTAACTTGTACCTGGGAAGGAGGTTGAGAAAGGCGATTGTGGGAAGCAGAGGCTATGGCAAAAGCAGCAGCGTTTATAGTGTCGAAAGTAGTGTTGTTGTTAGCATCAGTCCCATTAGTCCCTCTCATGTCTGTGCGTGAGCGATGAGAAAATGTTGCGGAGAAGAAGAGAAAAGGGGGGTGTCGGAAGCATAAAGAAGTGGGAAATATTAGGAACAGAGTTGAAGGGGGTTATGATATGATAGTGGAGAATCAAATCTGAGTTTATGTGTTGTGGTGTTGTGTTGTGTTGTGGCGTGAGTTGCGTTGGCGTGTATTTGTGTCGTGTGTGAGTACAACGCTGTTATGAGTTGAGGTCAAACACGGCAATGACTTGCTCCTCATGTGATTAACGAAGACCAAGTTCTTGCTTTTTTATTTTTGTATAATTTTGTTTTTTTACCCAACTACCCTTCTATTTTCTTCATTGCACATTTTTTAACTCTAAAATAAAACCAATATTATGTTATTTATCTGTATACAACATGAAAATTCATACAGATACTTTTCAAATTTTCAACCTAGAAAATTATCGTGTTTAATAAAAATACAATAAATGATCCAAGTAATTCAAAAGTATCACCTAATATGTGCTACTTGTAGAAACTATTTTATTATTTGTTAAATATAAATAATTAAATGGTGTTGTTGATTGATGGAGAGAGAGAGAGGAGTGGTGGTTTACGTTAGCGTGAGTGCACGTGTGCACACCCATTTTCTGGATGACTTTAGTTTCGTGCGCAGCACCATCCCACTCACCCCTGTGGGCCCAACTCATCGATGTGGGGCCACTATAGCCCATGTGGGCCAATCTTCTTCTCCCTCTTTCCTCTTTTACCACCCCTTCAAATTACTTGCACGAATGCTCAATCTCTATACTTTATTTATTTATTTATCACTCATTTCTCGATGGGATAATATTATTAATTATTCTCCCTCAAATTCAGGCACAAAACATCATTATGGATCTAACTCAAATCTTTTCATTCTCTTTTTCTTCGTTAACCCTTTTTTATATCATCATTAACATACCCTTTTAGTCTTTCTTTAATTCTTTACTTCTTTAATTTTTTTTTTAAGTTAACATGGGTTGTATTAAAATAGTTTATATTTTGAAATGATGGAAGCAACATGATAAGAAATATTTTAGATGTGAATTTTGTGTTTAGGAAATGCATGAAGAAAGGTATTTTGTTATGTGAATTTGAGTTGTCTACGAGGTTGAAATTTGGGTGTGTTGTTGTTGAACTAACGTGGTTGGAAAATAGAAAGCATGAAACAACTCCACAATTTTGGAAACTGTAGTCTTTTCACTCCACTCTGGTGTTGCCACGAGTCATGATTCTTTCCTCGCTATTTTCCTTTCAATTTTCATCTTTATGTTTGACAAAACCAACACAAGAAAAATCAGATCTCCAACGTGCATATTTATGAATATTGAATATTAAACTCAAATGGATAACAGACAAAATTTAATTAATTTATTTTCATGCATGAAAGGAAAAAATTATTACTTATCCAAAACAAAAATACTCAATACTTTGTAAAGTAAATGAAATGAAATGAAATGATTCACCTAAAATGGTTAAAAAGGGGAACTATGAATGAGGCATGAGAAAGAGTGTGATGAATACTAGGTTTGTAACCAAAAGGCAAAGCTAAGACATGTGATTGCTTTTGTTTTGGCCTCCTCAAAAGTAATCCTAAGCTTTCTAATTATTACCCTATGTCTACATGCACCTCACTTCATTTTCGATTTTCTTTTTTCAAAATAAACACATTAAAAAAATTACCCAAAAAATCATATTCAATAAAAATGAAAATAAATCTTTATTTTAAGAATGAAAATAGTCAAAATTATACCTTTTTTTTTCATTTGTCTGTATTTTAAGAATAAAATAGTTAAAGGAAATCAAAGTATTTTACTTTCCCCTTTCATCCTATTCCGGGTAAATTATTGGTTCCTATAATTGGATTGTAAGACTATACACTATAGGAAGAAAATTGTGAAGGGCTAGGTTCCCTAGGTTGTGATGTTTTGATGCCATGAAACATGGTGATTGGCATTTTGCAAGTATACATGATCATAGTCTAAATGTGATTAATTAATTAATTAATTAAATTTTAATTGCAAAGAGAAATTGTTGAAGCGAATTTGGTCCAAATATCGTGAAGAGTGATTTTGGTAGTTGTTGGTATGATATGAGGAAGAAAGGTTGAAAAGAGTGGGGTAGGAATAATAATAAAAGTCATAGATAGATTCTTTTCCCTTTTGCTTGTGTCCTAGGGTAACTGAAATAACAATTAAACTGAAGACTTTTTGAGGCTATAATTAATCTATGTTTAGATAGCAATCTTGTTAGATAAATGGGGACACCTTTTTCATCATTGGACAGATAGTAGTAAGCATCACAAGTGATAATATCAATTTTATCATTGTGCTACTTAATTTTCTTTATCACCCCACCTTTTTATTTGACTTATGCAAATGCAAACAAACAATTAAAAATACCATTTTTCATACAATACATTTTCGTAGCTACTTATTCTGGCATCCACCACTTTAATAAACAATTAAGAGGCCGAAAATATAGTCTCAAAGTTTTAATTGTGTTTAATTAATCTAGTTCTTCTTCTGTATAGTATTAATGCAGAACAACATTCTTGAAAGTGTTTCACAAAATAAATTTCTTCAAAGAATTGTTTGAATTAGGCTCATTAACCTTTTTTTAGTAGTGTGTAAACTAGTTAATTTATAGGATTGAGTAAAAGGATGGCAATTTACATAACGTATTGTGTTAATTATTGAAATTTGGTGCTAACGATAAATTTATTATTCTTCAATTAACCATATTGATATTTAATTATCCTAGTCTACGTATTTATTAAGGGTAGAATATTTAGAATATTGAAAATGTTTTTAGAAATTCCAATTTTAATACGGTCAAATTTTAGAAGTAATACAAACTCGTGTAACTCAAACATATATGTAAAAGAATTATATAAAATAATTAATTGTATAAATAGTAATATAAACACAATTCGTAACATAGGAGAATACTAAATTCTCTAATATGACCAAAATAACTCTAATAAATACTATATAAGTGTCACTATCATCTCACAGTTTTAACAATTTCAATCTCATCATTTTCTCCATATCTATTCAAAATTTGTCTCTCAAGCTATATTTAGCATAACATTTCTATCTTTATTTAGTAGCTGACAATTTTGTTCAACCTTAAATGGTTTATATACAAGGTTTATAGAAAGATAGTAAATAATATTTTTTAAAACATTAGATTCTAACTCTATATTTTCTTTATCTTTAAAATATATTTATTTTTAAAAAAAAAAAAAAAATTTTTATATATATATATATATATATATATATATATATATATATATTCTTTTTACTCACAAGGTAAATTTTTATTAATATTTTAAGATAAGATAGAAATATTACTTAAGATATTGATAATGATATATAATAATTAGTTTTATGATAATTTAACATTACAATTATTATAATTTTACCCCAAAAGTATCTTTTTGGGGTAACTATGATATTCATTCAAAGTATCTATCCGTTCATACAATACTTTTTATTTTATTTTAAATTGGACTGTAAAAAAAAATCGTAAGAACTAGAATTATAAGTACTTCGAAGATATATATTTAGCAATAAATTCAAATTATACAAAAGTTGACATTAACATACTATTTCTATTATGTTATTTTATCAGTCACTTAATAATTTTACTAATATAATGAACTAGATCCACAAATTTCAATTATTAGCTATGAAGTTTGAGTTCTCATCAAACTTGATAGTTTAGTCAAATGTTGTGTTATGGAGTGAGAGTAACAACTCCAAAAATGACAATTTCTGTAAATGTATGCCATTAATCGCGACCAATGTCATAATTTGCTCTCAGCTACCAGTCTTATTTATGGAGAGGAGACACTTAGATGGAGATGTAGATGCTAAAAAAACTAACTGTTTTGACTTTCTCACTACAGCTAAATAATACACTTGTGTACACAAACCAAGCATCTATGTTTTATAAATGTTTCTGGTACACACTACGTACTCAATTAGGTCTGAAATATAGGATCAGGTAGATGAGAGTTGTTAAACGGGCATCAAACGTTGGTTAGGAGGAAGGTGCAAAAGGTGTTATTGCAGTCAAAAAGAATAATGCAAAATGCAGTGTTTCTTTTTAGACTTCCGTTTTTAAAATAGTTGAAAGAAACAAATAACACAATCAAAAGTAAAAAGACGGTATAATCATATCCATTCAATCGTTTTTAAATACCAAGATCAATTAGTTCACCTTTTATTATGGCGTAAAGCACTAACATCCTATGGAAATCGATATCAGAGGTCATCAGTGTAGGTGCATGCAAAAAGAGAGGCACCCGTTGTTGCGCCAAAGCTTGCACAGGATAGAGATCGTTGTAGCAATTGGTTTCCCCACAAATATATCATAACCGTCTAAAAGACAGCTTGGCAGTTTTCTTCGTGTCAGTGACAATCAAACAGCTAAGCTTTTCGATGCTATCTCAAACACATTCTCCGATAGTCCATTACTAGACACGATCTTCTCCAATTGTGCCTGAAAAACATCAGATTTTTTCAGCAAAGCTAATACCCAACAGCGACAATTCAATTAAAAAAGAGAAAATGAGAGCTAATGTGAAAAAATAATAAAAGCTTATCACATTACCTTTGCAAGATTTTGTCTGCTTTCGTCATAACGCTTCCATCTTGAGAAGGCCGACACCATTCTTGAGGCAACCTGCATTCCTCCAAACCAATAAATTGTCAAATACAACATAAGGATCATCTAGCAATAATAATACACACAAACGAACTAATATGTAACTAAAAAAGAAGGCCAATGTGAAATGACCTGAGGATTTAGCTTGTCTAGTTGCAGCACAAGTTCTCCCAAAAATTCGTAGCCTGATCCATCCTTCGCGTGAAAGTTCACCGGAGACCCACAGAAACCTCCAATGAGAGAGTACACTTTGTTGGGATTGCGCAGGTCAAATGCTGGGTGGTTTAACAGTTTCCGCACATTCTCAACATTACCAGGAATATCAGACGTTGATTGCAGAGCAAACCATTTGTTCACCACCTGGAAAGGCAAGCAACGTATAAAATAGTAATACAGAAACCCCATTGTAGGATACCATCAAGCAGTAGGTAGGAAGAACTTCTAAAATAAAACTGAACATATGAACACATATAGGTGCACAAACTTGAGAGATTGAATAGTAGTCAGCTAGGCGAAAACAGAGAAGACTTAAAAAATTAGTGTAGGCGTCACAAGGAAGCAAGCACTGTGCCTTTCACAAATAATAGTTGGTATGACAATCGTTAGCATCTTAAGTTTAATCCAGCCTCACCACCAAATAGGACGCTAATGTGTATAACACACGAGATAGAAACGAATGGAGAAAACAAGCACAACAAGAAACTTAATTCCAAAACTAGTCATTAACGATCGAGATATTTACCAGGAAATCATGCTTCCACTTTCCATAAAAATCAGCTAGAACATCATCACGGGTTTTACCAGGTTTTTGGGCTATGGCAGCCAAAGCCGCAAATTGTTCAGTCATGTTTGTGGCAGATTTGTACTCGTGCAGTGCAAGCTCGGTGAATTCTTGTTCCCCGAGGCATCCAAGATAAGCTACAAAAAAGAAAATGATCTTGCTGGAATCATCCATGTAAATGTATACTAGTATGTAGCAAGAGATACGTGTATATATATATATATATATATACCAAGAGCAATATTCTTCAGAGCACGCCTGGCCAAGTTTGGGTGATTGAAGACATATGTTTCTGTGCTCCTATTATTTACTACCTGCAAAGGTAATTGAAGATATTCAAAGAATGAAGAGAAGATATTTTTAAAATTCTAGACTGCTTCAGAGGGCAGGTCATACTGTGTTAAAGAACTCTAATCTCAGTTCACTTGCAAGCTGATTCCTGATGAAAGTCCGAACAGCATGAACAGCATCTGGATCTGCAACCTTCATCATGTCCATTATTTCTCCTTCCCCAGGCAGAGTTATTGCCTTTGCCACAAATTCCTAGATGATAAAAGAGCATAAAGTTCAATTAGTGAAATAATATGATAAAAACTAATCAACAAAAGAATATTACAGAGAAAACATTGTGCTAAGCATACTTTGTCCAGACTTAAGTCACATAGAATACTTTTGAACCCGTTAACAAAGTTGGGATTCAAAACCAATGGTTTGTTATGTTGAAAATCATCCACCAAGTTGAGCATCAACTTTCGTGCCAAAATTTGTCCGGCCTCCCAACTGAATCATTTGAATCAGCTATTCAACAAATTCCAATTGAGCTATCAAATAAAAAAGAATAAAATGCAACTTCAGAGGAGACAAACCGGTTGAATTCATCAGAATCATTAGCTAGCAGGAAAAACAGGTCGCTCTCAGTGAGATCAGATTCCAGACGAACAGGAGCACTGTATCCCCGTAACAAAGAAGGAACAGGCCTCTCAAATATATCAGTGAATACAAATTCTTCCTCTTTCTACTCCAGATACAAATAAAATTATCAGTTAGTCACGAATATCAAAAAGCTTACCCATGCTCTGCATCTTATTCCATTTCAACAAAAACCTACGGCTACTGGGACATAAGTTATGCAATATTGGGTACATAGGTAAATAATTACAATTTCTGTGCCATTTTTATTCAACACAGTTATTTAACATGAACGTACTATGTAATGAAACAAGTGAAACTTTTACTTTGTAGTATATCTGATGTCAGAATAACTATATGTTCATAATTTAACTACATAAGGTAATGGATCCAGAAAACTTCAGTGGGGAAAACGCAGGAAAAAAACATTTGTAAATTTTAAAGAATGGATGAATGATGAGAATGCTACAATTTGGCATGAGGAGGAGATAACTGGCTAAATGAATTTGTTCATTAAAAGAGGAAAAAGGTCAGTGTTTGGAGTCATTGACTGATCATAAGCCTATTTGGGGTGGCAAAAAAAGAAACTGATAATATAGATACAGAAAATTTTGAAAAATGTGTTGAGTCCATCAATGACCATAAAGTAGAAAATATTTCTGGTGACGGAGACCAAGCGACAACTTCCATCCCCGTACATTCCCATCCTAAAACAGTTCGCAATGGGTAGGATTTCCGGGGGAATTCCAGTGAAAATAGCTTTAATATTTCAGTTCTGGACGGAATAGTCCTACATATTCTGAAAGGTGTAAAATTAAGAATAATGCAAATCATTAGAATTTCCTCAACCTTAAAGAAGTTCAAGATTGCAGTAGTGACTAATGAAGTCACTGTCAAACAGTAGTTATTTCCCTTGAAGAGAAGAAAGGGAAGAAGGGTGGAAATTGCAACTGTATATTATCCACCTGCTACAGAGTACATGTTAAAAACCTGCCTGACAACCTTAAAACCACAGTTTGGCCAGTGTTATTGGGAACCAGCCAGGTAACCAATCCATGACCTCAGAAAAATACGGACGATTTTTGAGAACCAACCAACCAGTTCTGAGAACAAGTTTGAACGAACAAGTTTGTGGTAATTTTTAATTTGATATGATATGTTTTAAACATAAAGAAAATCGCATGTAATTTTCTTTCAATTTTTAATTTATGTTTTAAAGATAAAGAAATCACATATTTAATGAATATTACAACTAGGTATAAATTATTTTATCAATTTTATAAAACATAATTTACTTTTACTCATTTATATTATTAATCTGTCATTTTATTTTGTATTCTACATGTAAACTTGGTTATTATAACAGGGCATTGATGTATTTTATTAAAATTCAAACTCAACTATTATGATATATTTCATTTGGAGTTTTATATATACTTTGAATCTTGAGACTATATATAATGATGTTTTATTTAGTTTTTGTTGTTACAAACTTATAATATTGTACTTATTTAATATTATTTCATGAACTATTTAATTAATACTGGTTCGACCACTGTTAAATCATTAATCCTTCGACTGTGTCTAAACTAATTTCGTGCAGGTCTGGTTTTAAAAAATGACTTACAAAGTTCAAATAAACATGAGACAGAAGTTATAAATAACCTTGGTGACTCTAAGGACTGTAGTGTAGACTGGTTGATTACTGTTTGAAACAGATTGCAGAGTCCCATTATGATAAAGACTTGAAAGAAGTATGTCCTTGCCCTTGGAATCAAGCAAACCCACTGCAACAGGAATGAACGTGGGTTCCTTAACTGATTGTCCGGGAGTTGGCGGTATCTCTTGACTGCAAAAATGTCCTCATCAAACATACTAAAGACAACCACAAATAAAATCCAAGGCTAATATACCTTTAAATCACCCAATCAAAAAGGAAAAACCAAAAGTTGATGTTTTGTTTGTGTACCTAATCTTCAAAGAAAAAGTATGTGCTTCTGAATTATAAGAAGTGTTTATTTTCACAACAGGGGTCCCAGCTTGAGAATACCTGAACATTAGCTCGTAAGTTAATACAAATTAGTATAAGATAGCAGTGAGAAAAAAATGAAGCCATAAATACACACCATGACAAGAAATTTGCAAAATCAGCATCATTTGCATCCCGCATGGCAGAGAAAAAATCTTCACATGTTACAGCTTGACCATCATGTCTCTTGAAATAAAGATCCATGCCCTGAAATATGCGGAGTTTGTAAGAGTTGAACTTTAAATTAAGACATTGCAGGTAACACGGTTGTTATAGGCATTAGATAAACATTCTTACTTTTCGGAACCCTTGACTTCCTAATAAGGTTTTGTACATTCTGACAACTTCAGCCCCCTGTTACATAGGATCATAAGAACAAAATGCCACAGAGAAGGATGTAGAGGGACTAAAAACAGTAGTGATTATGGTCAAACCTTTTCATAGACCTGCAGAAAAGAACGACATCATTATAAACAATTCAATAGCTTAATGAGAAAAAAATAGAGACAAAAACGTCACAACCAAAGAATCTGAAACATACCGTAACTATATATTGACATAGACAATAGGGCCACATCAGAAATTAATCCACATGTGTGGGCAAAATGATAGATAAATCAGTAGAGCACAGCAAATTATTACATAATATAGTAAAATTTTCAAATACGAAATTGACTCAATTATTTAAGTTCTGTTAATATGGCATGCCTGTGTAGAAGTTGTCCATCTGTCAACATAGAAAAAAAAAAATATGAACACAAACTTAGAAGCACATATATTAAGGGGAATGACGGTAAAATATATTTTTGGAGAAAAAGGATGAGGGGAAATGATTTTCATATTCTAACCTTGATATAAGAATGTGGTCGCACTGGATGGGCCATGGGGCCGGCATCCTGAAAAGGAGTTAAAAATATCAGAATACTACCTGACATCATGGTATTTAACATTAAAAGAATTGTAAATAAGATAAATTTAAATTATATAGATACAATGACAGGAACAGTCAGAAAAATGTCACTGTAGAACTCACAAAAATAATCAGAACACAGAAGGAAAAAGAAAGTAACCTGTGGAAACTGGTAATTTCTAAGATTAGAAACATCAGCAATACGCTTCACAGTTCGACTTCCCATATCAGATGAAAATTCCTGCCAATAATCAATACATTACATTGAAAAAAAAAAAAAAAAAAACTCAACGGAAGGAAAACATTGCATTGTCTAAATTGAAGCATAGGAAACTGGGATACGGGTGCTTGCCTGATCGCGAAAAACTGTGAGACCTTCTTTCAGGCTAAGCTGGAACCAGTCTCGACAAGTCACTCTGATATTATTAAATAAAATGTTTAATTCAAGTGTTAACACACCCATGGCAATGAAAAGAAATAAACATATAATAGACAAATGTGCTGCAAAAACCCAGGTTTACAATATCTCAAATAGGTCAAAATTGAAATAGAACTTAGTAGGAAAAAGTTTTAGGACATTCTATGAATGGGAATAAAAAAGCCTAAAAAATAACAAGTTTGAAAGGATAACAAGATCTATGGTGTGGATAACGTCACCTGTTGCCAGTCCAGTTGTGGAAATACTGCAAAATAGACAACAAATAAGATCTAGTCACCATTAAGAAATATGCTATGGTCACAATTATAAAATAAGCTCTGCACACAATTAATAAAATTAGTTTTGGAAAACTAACTCCTCAGAAATTATAGTATCTAATAGTTTTAGAAATAAGCTCTACTGACAATTAAGAGATAAGCTCTGGATACAATTAGGAAAATTAGATTTAGAAAAGTAGCTCTTATAAAGTTATAATGTCGAATAGTTACAAACCTCATGTCCAATAACCCCCAATATTGCAGCATAATCTGCATCAGTAGCAGTCTCTGGAGAGGCCAATACAAGCTTTGAATTGAAAATCTGAAAATAAGAAAAAAAGTTTATGTAAATGTCAGAAGAGAACACAGATGACCAACAAAGACAAGCTGACAAGACGGGGTCTAACATTCAAGCTCTTGTTCTCCATCGCTCCCCTGTCAAACACAAAACAGGTATACCATATTACTTTTCTGCACTCTAACATTTCGTACTATCCCATCTCATCTCGTAATATATATAAAAGGCACAACGTAGGGAGGGCCACATCATTAAAATCTAAAAAAATTGGTAGATGGAAATTACATGTTAAAATCTGGGACAGCAACAACATTGAAGAGATCCAGGTCATATTCAAGTCCAAAAACCTGTTCAGAAAGCATATGACAAGACATCAATGTATATTGCGACCCGAAGTAAACCATCTGATCTAATAATTTAAAATTAAACAAAGACATACATCTTCATCCCACTTCATAGCTGCTTTCAGAGAATACATAGCATGTGCAGTCTTAGGTACATCTTCTGCAGGTGTCCATATCCTAAGGGATACATTCCGCCCTGAACGGGTAATAAATGCGTCATCTCTGCTCTGTAATTGTCCGGCAACCAAGGCAAACAGGTAACAAGGTTTCTTGAAGGGGTCTTCCCAAATGGCGTAATGCCTCCCGTCCTACAGTGTAGCATAAATATTGTCCATAAACAGTACACTAACCATGTAGATAGCCTCCACAGCTATGCATTACAAGATAACATTACCTCTAGGTCACCTTGCTCAGCCAGGTTTCCATTAGACAATAACACTGGATACAGTGATTTATCAGCCTCAATTCGAACTGTATATTTTGCCATTATGTCAGGTCGATCCTGTTGGAAGGTAGGATCCATTAGTTCCATGTGAAAAATTTAATCTTATAATTTAAATATACGAACAGTTTATCATATTGATTGCCTTAAGATGACAACCTGATAAAATGTAATTTTACGGAAACCTTCAGCCTCACATTGAGTACAGAAATTCCCAGATGATTTGTAAAGTCCCTACAGCAAATCAAATCCACAGTGAACACAGCTTCCTTCCCTCAAGCACTAAATTGTGGTGATTAAAGAGGAAAAATAGCAATGCAATGAAGAAACAAACTATATAACGAGTAGAATGTTCATTAACCTCTAATGATGTATTTTTCTGTGGATGAATCTCTGTGACAATTTCGAGATCATATTTACCACTAGGAGGTGATGGGATTGTGAGATGACGTACATCCAAATGATAATCTTCCTCCTATAGATGAATGTAACAGAATTAATATCAAATAGAGTTACACAAGTAATACAACAATCTAAACCTAACCCACCATCACTACCAATATAAAGTGTTTCGGAAAGTAAAAAACAACTATGGTTTTAACTAGGAAGCACAAATATAAAGTCTTTCTGAAAATGAAAAACAACTAAGGTTTTAACTATGAAGCATAAATGTGACGTTCATTACACATAAAATTAAAATCAGTTGTAATAATATGAATTTCATTGTCTGAAAAACTTGCAAGATGGCAATGAAACTCAGCTGGTGATTAAGTTCATAAAGTAGCCAAGTTGAAAAAAAAAAATACATATATACATACACACACACAATAGATATATATACCTTCAAAGCCTTTCCATTCAGCTTAACTGAAACTAAACGTAAATCTTGTCCATCTAAAACCAGAGGTGGAGAAGAACCTGGTGCACAAAATAGAGCAATTAGAAGTGATTTAAATAAATATGAAAACTGGTAAATTACTTGGACAGTATAACTCAGTAGATTCAACAAGATACAAGTTCATCACAAGGAAACATAATTATCTACCTTCAATGCGAGGATACACAGAAATTTTAGAACTAACTATTGTCTTCTCCTCTTCCAGGTAAAATTTTAGATCCACCTGTAATAGTTACATACAACACATGAACAAAAGAATAAATAAATTTTTAAAAGTAGCAACAACATGAATGAAAACTCCTGTAAACTTACAGTGTCAAAGTAGTAATCGGGCATCTTATAATCCTTTAAGAATATTTCCTTTGGTGTCTCCATTTTAGATTCTTCAACTTGCTTTGGTAAATCCTCGGTGGCAACAGCACAAATTAGCCTCTTGCTTACTTGCTTGACCCTCTGAAACAGAATACAGGAACAAACAAGATCAGGTAACCAAATAAGCAGATAGTACATAAACGTTGAGTCTGAAAGAATCCACAGACATAAGGTAAAACGAAACATCTTTAAAAATGCAACTAAATAAACAACAAAGAAAGAAGTTCAACACAAATTAAACTTACTGGTAGTGGAGTATATAATGGGGAATACTTCTTTTGGAAATTAACCTGTAAAATCCACGTCAACAGTATTACATTCACATGACAACATTAAATGATAGCATTATATTTTTTAAAAGATCCTTTTCTTGGTGTATGGAGCTGCAAAAAGAACGAATGAAACCTCCGAAGCAACGGAATGCTTGTATCGGATGTTCCTTTTTGCTGTATTCTGAAAATAACCAACACCGCAATTAAGCTGAAGCTGCAAAGAAGGTGGTAACAATCATCATAATCCACAGAGGAGTAAGCAATATTGCAACATTCAACATGTTATTCTCAATTGAAAATTAAAAAGAAAAAAAAAACACAGACAATAAATCTTAATACAGGGGGAATGTATCAAGTAAGAAAGTCATTAACAAGAATAGTAAGAGAAAAATCGGATCAAACAACCTTCATGGATAGTCAAAATTAAAAGTATTTTAAAGAAAAAAGAAAATTTAGAAATTTCACATCTGTTTATCCCATTTGTAATAAGATCTAATTATTTATATTCACTTTTGATAGTTCATGTACACAAGAAGCCAAAACTCGAGTTCAGAAACTTCTCAACATCAAATTCGACTTTCAAAAATGCAGTTTGAAAAAAACATCATGCCATTCAGGGATTGGAGTAATGCAAAAAGTGAACAAGTGTAGGAAATAAAGAAAGCACACACGAAAAAAAAAAAAAAAAAAAAACAAATTAACAAAAAAAAAGACAAAAGAAAAAAAAAAAAAAAACAACATAAATTTTAAAAAAAAAAACAAAAACAAAAACAAAAAAAAAAAAAAAAACAAAACATGTTTGCGTAACAACTGCCATACGTATAACAAAGAGTATTCTATATTGATTTTAAAAAAAGAGAAAAAAACAATACGACAGGAGAAATAACACAAGCTCCTACGACCAAAAATCCATTTCTCTGAAAGATTTTCGTTATTCCAGAAACAAGAATTGCACGCGGTGGCGTGGTGGTGACGGATACGTAGAATCAGAACAAAAACAAAGTGAAAATGTGTATGTATGGATAATCACAGGAGCAGGGGAGATCAAACCCAGTAGAGTGTTCCTCGAAAGAGACAATCTCTTCGATGGCAGAACCAACCGTGCCATTTATCGCGAACCCCTAACTGAGAGCTATGGATTTCCACAAAAACAAAACCACAAAGACAACCCTTTTAAACCCTAGATCACCGTGATTTTTCGTTCTTATAAGCGGATGGGGATAAGAAGGGGTAATTTTGAATTATGGACATCAAAATTCAAAAACAAAATAACAAAACCACGAAAAGGGATTGGATAAACCTGATAAGGAATATCTTGTGTAAATAAAATAAATAAATAAATAGATAAATCTTGCTCAATTGCAGAAACGAGGATGTTTGAGCTTCCCTCACCGGTTTCTGCGATGAAAGTGCAATGAACAGGAAGAAACAAGATCGAAAGAACACGAATAAATAAAGAACGGAAGATATTCAAATAATTATTTATTACTTTTATTCGAATTTAATTAATTAATGGAAAACTTATTCGTATCAAATGTGTAATTATAATTTATACTGGATGGATAAGCATTAGGGAGAAGTAAAGTATTGATTTATTTACTTTATAGTGTTAATCGGTCTTGCTTCCCTTTCATTGGTTCCTTTCTTTTATTAGTAAAATAAGTCTTAGTTTTTGTTTTTCTCTTAAATTAAATGGATATGAAAATAATTAAGGAGCAGCAAAGTATTGATTTCCTTAATAATGTTAATTCATAGTATGCTGTTGTATTATTATTTTTTTTACATTTGTATTGATATTGTATTGTATGTATTAGTTTTATGAACTTGTGAGGCTGTTGTTATTTTAATTATAATAATAATATTGTTAGTATGCAGTTGTTATTCGGAGTTTATCTCAAAATCTTTTGTAATTTTAAATTTAGTCATTTGTAAATGATGTAAATTGACTTCGTATTATTTTTTTCGCAATGTTAAACTGATTCATAAATGCAAAATTCCACATAAGATGGGTTAAATTCCGAAAACACTTGTCTTATATGACTTGCTTACTTAATTTGTCAATGCAGTACCAAGAAATACAATAATAACTTTAGGAACCGATTTCAATGAAAGCATTTTCTTTTAATTTTGACTTACTTTCAATATTTTTAAAAAATATTAATAATTGAATTATGTCAAATGTAAATTATAAATTTAGGTTATAATTGTACACTTAAAGTTTTTTATTAAAAAAATTTATTTTATTTTATCTAACTAAAAGTAATATTTTATTTTATTTATCTAAAAATAATAATATTTTTATTTGATTTATAGTTCGGTCTCCTACTTTTCTTACAATAACTTTTTCCTTGTGTTTGTTTGTTTGTATATTAATAAAATTATCTTTAAATTATTAAATGTAATAAATAATATTCGTGCATGATTGATGTTTACATGTTAAGTAGTCATTCGTGGCTATTTGGTCTTCATGAATGTTTAATTGTGTTTTTAAGTGTACAACAAAATTGTGAATTATCAACTGAGTCTCTAATATTTATATTTATTGAGTACTCAATTATATAAATTCTTTCGTCAAATATACTTTTTAACTATTTTTTTAATGTAACAATTAAGTTGTTAAATTGTTGATATGATTATTATTTTGTCATGTTTGTTGAGTTGTCTCATATATAATTTTATTTATTTTTTAAAATTTACAATTTTATAATGTTATCATTATATTATCGTTATATTGTTTTATCCTTATATCGTTATATTATCATATCATCATAACATTATGTCATCAAATTGTAATATCGCGATATTATCATATTGTCATATTGTTAGAAAATGATTACTCAAATAATACTAATAATAATAAAAATATAAAATGATATAATAATAATTATTAAAGCAATAATAATACTGAGACATATATATAAATCAAAGAATATTAATCAGAGACTTTATAATTATTATAACAATAATAGATAAAAAGTAAATGAGGTAAGGAGTAGAAATAGCCTGGGTTGAGGCACGCATAACGCTATCCTTAGAGATAAAATGTCCCTACTGCACAGGGCTAAACAAATATGTCAATACACAATCATATGTGTTTCTTATCATATGCGTTTCTCTCCCAAGATACAACAACCCGTCAGATCAATCGATGTTCATTATAGGTTCTAATCAGTAGGTGCACGTTACGGCCTTGTGCATGTATCTTGTTTCATGAGTGTCACTTAGAGACTTGCCCATGTCTCACAATGGCGGCCCCACCATCACACTCACTAGGTAAACCCTCAAATGGTGGTTTGTGACTCACACCCCTACAATAATTGTCATTAGATTTATTAATAGGTATTTTATAAAATAATTCACATACCTCAACTATTAGGTTTATTAAGAGGTATTTTATAAAATAAGCATAATAATGCACATACTTCAACCTTATTATTGTCACAATTTATAGTACACCTCGCCATAGGAATGAGACATAAAATTTAATCAAATTATTTGGTGTACTTTAGTCAACGACAACTTTGTTGTTACCCATTGAACTCCATTTCATGGGATCGCCATTCATGTGGAGATGGGTGTCCATTGTTGCAACTAATTTATGGGCTATAGTCTCATTCCCCTCGACGACTCAAATACTTGTTGTTGATGCATCAACCCTTTGATAAGCAGATCTGCAACATTTCTTTCTAACTTGACAAAGTCAATAGAGATAATATCATGAGTAATTAAGTTTCTAATATATTTGTCTCTCATTCTTATATGTCAATTTTTCAATTTCATTGACATTTTTACTAAAAACTTTAAATATAATATTTTGATTGTCAGGATGCATTGGAAAAAAAATAATTTATGCTTGCACAGTAGATCATGACATAACAACAACTTTTTAACATATTTTCATGACAGGACACCTTCATCCAAGGTTAAAACATAACCATAACCAATAGGTGATATTGTGCCACCATAATCAATATCCAATTCACATTAATATATATCATTCAATAATCTCAAGAAATTGGACATATTGCCATAATATAAGAAACGCAAATAATATTACACTAGATGGCAAATCAATGAAGTATATATTCATTCACTTTATAATATATATATAACCAAGATTTTTTTTTTCTCATTAAAAGGTATATTAACCTTTACAAGACACCCCCACACTTTTAAATATTTTAAATGTGGTTCTCCTTTCTTTCATAACTCATAAAAAGTTTTATCACAATCTTTTGTGTTCAAAAAATGGCATGCAAGATATAAAATTTGACTAATATAATGTTAGGCAAGCTAGAACTCGTAGAATAACATTTACTATATCAAACAAAAACATTTTTTTTCCGCTGCACCATTACATTAACACCATATGAAAATGTTATTTAATGAATAATACCATGAATTTCACATAAAAACACTCATTTATAAAGATATGTATCATCACTTCTCTATTTAATTAATTTTGTACATCAAAATTTCATAATTTGAATGGTCTCTAACCAAAATTTCTCAACTTCTCAACAATTGTAATAGTAGCATGACATAAATCACAACTTAACATATGTAATAATCAAAGAGAACTTATAAATATTTTATTACAAGACAAAGGTACTTACGCAAACAGATCATCACAAATATATCATTTATCAACCAAAACACATGTCTTGAATTAATAATTTTATTGTACTCAAGAAACACTTCATAACTATGTTGAGCAGCAATGACGTTCCTAAATTCAGAAACATGAAAATTCATCATATGGAGATTTCTTCTTTTATCAGCATTTACATGATCTTAAACGTGATATCAATTAAAATAATTAATTTTAATTTCATGTTATAAACAATAATTTTTAAAATCAATAATATGATAATTTATTATCAGTCATTTTTTTTTTCATTTAAATATCAAGCTAATTTTATTTTCCTTTGCAAATGCAAAGTTTAGTTTAATTGTTTTCCATAACACAATAGTTGTTTTAGTGAGACAAATTATTTTATAATTATTTTCATACAAAATACTTAAAATATATACATTATATAGAACATCTTTATCAATAGTAAGAATAGACAATATTAAATTATAAATTAATATAACAACATAAACATCACAAAAACATTATTCAATGAGAAGGAATTTCATTTATACATAATTTCATTTATTGTTATCAATAGAAATAGAAACAATTATACACATCAATTTTTAGGCTTTGTTGAAACTGATTAAATTATAATCATAAGAAACACATTAGTTCATAAAATGTGTTTTCAGTCTTCAACTCTATATTATTTTTAATTGTAGAAATTAATACAGATGAGTAATAAAAAAAGAAATAATAACAAGATAATACTTTTTCTCTTTAAGAACGTTAGAAAATGATTACTCAAATAATACTAATAATAATAAAAATATCAAATGATATAATAATAATTATTAAAGCAATAATAATACTGAGACATATATATAAATCAAAGAATATTATTCACAGACTTGATAATTATTATAACAATAATAAATAATAGATAAAAAGTAAATGAGGCAAGGAGTAGAAATAGCCTGGGTTGAGACACGCATAACGCTATTCTTAGCGAGAAAACGTCCCTACTGCACAAGGCTAAACAAATATGTCAATACACAATCATATGTGTTTCTTATATATGCGTTTCTCTCCCAAGATACAACAACCCGTCAGATCAATCGAGTGCAGCGAAGGATCTCTGAACCTTACGAACACCATTGTCTTAAAGATAATATAGAGAAGAAAATAAGAACATTTAGAGCTTGTTGTCTCTGTTATTGTGTCTTTCCCCATGCATTTAGGTGGTATTTATAGGTATATAAGGAAGACAAAGAAGTAAATAGTAATAAGAATATAGCCGTTAGCCATAATAACCATTAACCCATAAATTAAAGGTCTATAAAAACATAAGTAACAGTAGAATTTTTATTTTAATTATTTATTTTTTAAATTATAATAAAATGTTTCCAACACATATCACTATGTCATTTTATCGTTAGATCGGTTTATTGTTATATCGTCATATAGTTATATCATCATATTGTTATATTATCACATCATTATATTGACATATTATTATACCGTTATATCGTCATGTCATTATATTGTCATATTGTTATATATCATATCTTCGTATCTTCATATCATGTCATTATATTGCCATATTGTTATATCATCATATTGTTAGATTATCATGTTATTATATCATCATATAATCATATAATCATATTGTTATATTTATAAAAGTATAAAAAAAATTATAGTTATAAAAGTTGAAAATTATAAAATTATAATTTATAAATTTGTTAAATAACCAAATAATAAATTACATGTGCCAACAATGGAGATAATGTGACATGCCAAGATAATAATCATGTTGATAGCAATAAGAAATGAACATGGAGATTCAATTGACAAATTTAAATTTATTGAGTACTTAATCAGTTATAAAATTTAATAGGAACTTGATTGAAAGTTCAAAATATTTAGGAGAGACTTAAAACATAATTAAACCTTCAAATTTTTTAAGTGACATATTAAGACAATAATCACATATAGCAAGAAGCGAAATTCAATTGAAAAAAAAAAAATTTTTTAAGTATTTAACCGACCTTAAAATCTATTAAAGATTCAATTGAAAAATTGAAAGTTTAAAAAATTTTAGAAAAAACTTAAAACATAACTGAACCTTACACGAATAATAACTAATTATGTTTTTTTTTTCTTTTTTCTTTTTTTTTTTCATTAATAAGTTTTACTAATTTGAAAGGGCTTTTTCTTCTTTCACCCTTAAATTTGTAGTTGTTACTCCAAAAATTTAAAAAGGATAATTTTCTTCTTCATAAAAGTAATTGTCAAAATATTTGTTTTGTACGTCTTTCAAAATATGTTTCAAAAAATGTTCACAATATGATTTATAGAACAAAATTTTTGAAGCAATATTTTTATAGCAATTTTCAGAATAAAAATTCAGAAATAAGTTTCTCTAAAACGAATGAAATACATTTTTAAAATAAAATTATCAAAACAAAGATAGAATAAATATTTTAGAACATACCTTTTACAAAACGTGAAATACTTTATAGAATACACTTTTAGACCGAAATTTATTTTACAATGCGTTATGTCTCTTTCTCTTTCTTTATCGTAGGAATTATAATATTGACAAAACTAATGAGCCATCTGGAATAACAAATTTTGTTTTTTAGACAAATACTTGAAGTTGATGCTGTTTAGGTTTGAATATCATGGCTGGAGTCCACTTAGAAAAGAAAACCCTAATGACACCATCATTTTCCACTATTACTAAGCAATTGGGTGGAGAATAATTGCTTTTGTTATTATTATAAATAAACATAATCACCAACATTTTGAGTTTCTTTAGGTATATTTAATTGTCTCACATTACTTTTAAATCAAAGTAAATGATAATTTAATTTTTTTTTTCGTCTTTCATCTTTTAAGACACTTTTTAAGATAAAAGGTGTAACGGAGTTTTAAATTCCAACACAAACAATACTTTAACGGTAGTCATTGATTTTAACTATGTCACTCATCGATCGAACAACCAAGGATGATGTGTTGCAACGAGGAATATTTTATTTTTATTTTTTTCTATTGGTATTGGAATGCAAATAAATAGAAATGGGGTGCATTCCTTCCAGATGTTGCTAAACACAACAGATTTAAATAACATTGCAAATATTGTTTTTGTCTGAACTGAATAAATGGGTCGATTTTGGGCTTCAAATATCCCAGTATTTAACGGTGCAAAAATAATCCATTAAGGAACAACAATTTGTATCACAATGGCCCAATAGTCGTCAGTTTTGCAACATGCACTGTCCACTAATCTCTCTCGAGTGTAAAAGAAAAAAGAAGGGGAAAAAATCCAAGGAGCTGCATGACTGGTATATAACAGAACTATAGATTATATTGAAAAAATGTTTTTTTTAAAATTTTTTTTTTGAGATGATAGAAGAAATCAAAAACAAATAATAAAAAGAACACTCAAACACAAATAACGTGACATTCTCTTTGAAAAAGTTTTTTCAGATTTAAAATAATTCAAACACATTCAAGTTTAAAGCAAAGTTTAAAATGATTGCTTTATGAATTAATCAAAATAATTTAATAAAACTTTAATAATTTAATTCAAGGGGAAACAGCGGATCATCTCTGATAGAGGACTCATTAAAGTTTCAAGATGTACACCAAAGTTTTAATTCAAAGTCCAATAATAGAATAGTTGTCGATCATCATACATCCGAAACATTATTCGTTTGGAACGTCAACTTTATGATGATTTTTTCTTTAAAAAATGTTATGAAAGATGAAAAGATAAATAAATATTAAAATCACTTTAGAGTTTGACTTATAAATATAAAAGTAAAATGTAAAATAACTTGTTATATCAGTATGTGTCTCTTGGTGATGATTGATTTATGTGATAATTCTTAATTTTCGTAAAATATGGTATTGTTTTTTAGTCTCATCCAAAGAAAAAAAACAACATTTCGTAAAATAACATGAATGATGTTACCTTTAATTGTTTTAAGTTTACTTTCATCTGTTGACGAGAAAAGTTTAAGGACCGAAACTTTTTGAGTTTTACTTCGTGAAATCAGCAGCGATTTGCGCTTGTGTATCACAAAAGCTGTGAAATGATTTTTCTTGGTGTTCTCAATACTTCATCTTTTCCTAATTAATTGAATTATTTATGAACATGTATCATTGTATGACCTTTAACACAAAAAGTGTCTTGACTGAATGTTCGAAACAGTCTCAACAAACATGTCCCCTCATATCTTTGACCCCAGACTCGTTTGGTCAACGTCCAAAGCAAATTCTCATATTAAGTATTTACTCACTCATTGAAAGATATTTCATTTACTCAATCGTTTTATAGTTCGATACACAATATAATGCATTTTTAACTAATTAATACAATACAAGTAATTAATTATCCTCCACATCAATCCAATTTAATTATATATGAGCACTAGAAAATTTCACAACATAATTATCGTCTGAAGATACCAAATCATATTTTTTTATCATCGCATACTAAATATCTCATAACATTCGAAAAACAAGCACATTAAATATTGATAATAATTTATTAACTTTTAATAATATAATCATCTATAAGCTTTACATACCAAATGTTTCTGCAAAAATCATACTCTAACAAATTTGAAAATATCTAAAAATGAGATGTAGTGCATCTCTCACATCCCTGTCTTTACCCTCGTGAGTCGTGAGTGAGTGTTTGGTGTAAAAATATAGGTAAGTGAATCTTTCAAATTGTTATGGCCTCACTACAAGAATAAACATATTTATCAACCACCTTTTTGCAGTAATTATTGAAATGATTGACGGTTTAATGATGACGAAAAAAGTGTCTAATATTTTTGATAAATTTTATCATCAATAGTACCGCTAAAATGTGTAGATAATTATTAGTAATTAAAATTTGTTTGTATGTCAGTAATTATTAATAAATTTTGAATTTTTGTAAATATTATAATTTAGTCTTTTTTTCTTTAGTCATTCTTCAATTTTTTTCTTTTTTTTCATTTTTTCTTTTTCTTGTTCTTCCTTCTCCTATTCATTTTTCTATTCATTTTCTTATTCATGTTCCTTTCTTCTTCTCTTCCTTTCATTTATTATTATTGTTGTGATCTTTGTTCTTCTCACTGTCATTTATATAATTGTCACCTTTATTGTTATTAAGCCTATGTTACTATTGTTGTCGTCTTCTCTTTCTCTTCTCCTTCTTCCTCCTTTTTCATATTCTCTTATTATCACTAATCTCTAACTAATTTATAATAAATATTTCATCATATTTTTCAGAAAGATCGATCTACATTTTACCGATAAAATTATTGATAATTTTTTAAGAAATACAATTATTGATGAATTAACGACTAAATTTAAAAAAATTGAACAACCGACAAATTTACCATCAAATTAAAAAAAAAAAATCATTGTTGACATATTTATCATGACATGGTCAAAGTTCAAAGCAAAAACTTTAGTGTTTATTTTATTGACAAATATATATGTTATAAATAAAAAAAAATCTAATATACCGATGAATTTTACTTATAGTTCTATTACGGACAAATATTTCTATCGGCAAAGTTCGTCAATAAATATATTTTATTGGCGATTTTTTATTTCATTAGTATTTTAATATTTTGTTGGAGTGACCTAAACCATATTTTTGTTAACAAAACTTTGATGCAAATATTCCCATGAATAACTTTCCACACTTTTTCTAGTCTCAACCACACCACTTAACAAATTTATACAACAATTTATATCAACAAGTCTTTCAAACTTTTGTGAGCCAAATTATAAGAAAATTTACTTTCAAACCCTAACAATATTCTATTAATTTGGCTTAGTGTGAATTATTTACAAAATGTGGGTAATGGAATTGGAATAGGAAGTTATGAGATGAAAAATATAAAAGTCAGTAATAGAGATGATGATGCGGGATGGGTCATGTGAGTCATCCCGCATGTCCCAAAAAAAAATGTATGGAGCAGGTTAAGTATTTTAGTCCGTTAGTTCGCTTAGACCCGTCCTACATAATCTGTATTTGGCCCGCATAATCCTCATTACTTAAATTTTTAAAATATAGTAACTCTGGCACCACATGTCGTGGGCATTGTTTTTAAAACTTGCTCATTTACTTTTTTTTTCTAGTCCCTCCAAAAATAGCTTGTTCATCCTCATTCAATTCATCTAAAAGTAGCTTCATCATTCACATTTTTTTCTTCGTTTTAGTCAATTTCAAACCATTTATATTTTCAATAGTCTTGTACTTAAAAATTAAAAATTTTAAATAAACATATGGGTCAAATGTTACGTGAAGTCAACCTATTTGTTTTTTACGGACAAATGCGGATAGGTTTACCTACATTGTTAGTTAATAGTGAAAAAAAAGGAGAAAAAAAAAGTGTTTTTAAAAAAAAAAAAAGTGAAAAGAAAAGGGTAATGTCTCATTGTTTTTCAAAGGGAAAGAGTTATGTTTTAACTTGGTGAAGACAAACTTCTAAATGTTACACTCACTCAATCTCTAGTTCTATCCAAAGTCTAATTAAAGTCCAACCTAACTATCTAACTCTCTCTTAAACTTCATTACTTAATAATTCTTATAGATTAAACATACGATGATAGTCAATCAGTCAAATCATAATAAATCACACATGCAAATGAATATCTAAACAGTTCTGAAAATATATTTTATTATCTTACTATCACATAAATTAGTCAATCTTACTATTTTATACCAACACTATGTTTTTATGTAACATTCACAGTGATGTTATTGAATATATATATATATACATCAAGAAAAACCCAATTACAAAAATAAAAGATAAAAACACATTTAGCACATAATTGAACTGGTATGTATGATAGTGAAAGAAGTTAACTTTTGGGATTACTATTTGAAACTGGTTTGCATTTTAAAAAAGAATGAATATGATTTGGTTGGGTTTTGATGTTGTGAAGAAGATGATTTGGTTTGAAAAGAAATGTGTTGTTGGGCCCATTAATGATGAATTTGTGCCCTTCCCTTCTGGCACACATAAAAGATTGTGGGGACACAGCTTTTGATGGCTAAGAATGAATTTGAAGTGCCCTAAAATTCAAACTATTTTTGTCTGTTTGTTAGCAGAATGTGTCCGAATTGGAGCCATTAAAACGACAAAGTTTTGTTAATGGTCTCACATGGGGGCATATGCTTCCCATCGCCATCCCTTAAAAAGAGCGTTTTGGAGTGATGTTGAGATGAAATGCCCTAATCAAATGTGCTGTAAGTCAATACCACACTGTCCTTTTCTGCTGCATTCACACATTTTTAAATTCCTAACCATGCTTCTTCTTCTATAATATTTTCATGCAAATAAATACGTGTAATCTATACTGCTATATGAAGATAATTATTTTTTTTTCGATGTTTACTATTTTTGTTTTCCAATTTTATCTTTCAAATCAATTTTTTTATTTAATTATTTTTTCAAATTTAATTACTTTTTAAATTTAAATATTTTTAAAAATTAAATAAAGTAAAATTATCTATAAATAAATAATTATGTTTTATTATCATAAAAAATAAATAATACACGTGTATATATCATCACAGTATTTTCCCTAATATAAATAATAATTATAAAAAAAACTCTAACACATAATACACCTATGGCTTGATAACACTAGTGTAACTATAACTAAAATATAATTAAAGATTATTTTTTGTAATTTCCAAATTTAAATCAAAGCTGAAGTTGAAAAAAAAATTATTTATTTTACATAACTCATTTATTAAACATTAATTCATTAATTAAATAGGTCTTTGATTAATTTATCGATTCAACCAAGTCTTAAATCTATGGTGGTGCTTTTGGAGAGAACGAAAAGTCAGCAAAAAAGTACACATAATTCCTGAAATATATTTTTATTTTCTAAAATTAAAAGGTGGCAAGTGAGCATTCTTTTTTAGTTAACAATAAGATAACTATTTCTTGTTTGTCCTTTCCAAACAGTTTTTTATACAGTTAACTACATGGACTAATTGACACAAATATGTTTTAGATTAATTAATAATTTTAAGTTTAAATGTTTAATATGTGATTAATTAAATATTTAGAAAAATAACTTTAATTATCATATAGAGACTAGAGTTGTTCTATTTAATTGAAGAAAAAAACTTCTTATAGAATTATACTTGTATAAAAAAAATAACTAATTCTGTATTTTTTTGAGACATTATATATGGAAAATGATAAATTTGAAGGGATATAAGAGTAGATTTTACGAAAACTAGAGACTGATGTGATAAATGTGATAAATTAAAAAAAAAAAATTAATTAATAAAAAAATAAGATTATTAGTTTATTTTTATATATAAAAATAATTTAAATTAAATTATAAATAGTGTAAATTATATTACAATAAAATGTGATTATTATTTAAATTAGAAAAAGATTTGATAAAAATATAATTTTTAGAAATTAAGATCGAATGAAATTTTGGGATTAGTTTAAAAAAATTAAGTAATAATTTGACATTATCAAATTATTTTATATTGATATGTGTTGGTTTAAAATTAATATAATTAAATAGGAGTAATTTAAAAAAAAATTATACATCGATGAAAATAATTTAAATTGAAAATTGTTCATTTGAGATAAAATTTAAATATAAAAAATGTAAAAAATTTATTTTGAAAAAAAAAAAATTGAAAGAAAAACCCAACACAGAAAAAAAAAGTGTAAAGGTGAAAAATTTTAAAAAAATATAAAGATAAAATTGTAATTGGACTGGTCAATATATACAACCACAACACTCACTCCAAATATGTTTTTAATTATTAAGTAAAACTTAGTATTAATTTGAAAAATAGTCAATCAACATAATCAAACAAAGGTTTAATTGGCTTAGTTATTCTTTTGCACGTATTCTCGAAACTAGTATATTCATTGGAATTCCCGATAACATATTAAAAGATTATTTATTTTTCAAATTAATACTAAGTTTTACTTAACAATTAAAAACACAATGAAAATAGGGTGTTATTAACATTAATTTTATAAAAAGGGAAATTCATCAACTATATCTTAATATTATTTTCCTATAAATCTCGTTAGGTTACATAAAATTAGTTTTTTTTTTTTTTTGTGATACACTAGAATATGTACCCGTACGAGATTTTTAAAATTAAAATATATTTATTGTATTAATTTGACTTTATAAAATTATAATTAAATAATAATATTGTGATTGCTTTAATAGTGAAAAATGTATTGGAGTTATTTTTATATATTTTTAATAAAATGTAAAGTATATAATTGTTTTAAATAATTTATTATGATTGACTATAAAAATAAAAATAAGACTTCAATTTAAATGAAACATTGGTCGGATGGTGCAGATAAATATAAAAAGTAGATTCTCTAATAATAAAAATATTGACATAGACTTTATAAAAATACAAAGATTATACAATTTAAAATTTAGGGTAACATAATATATTGGGTATGACAAATCAACCTATTTAAAGTGGGACGTGCCAAGTTGATAATTTCAAGATGTCAGTTTGTTTTGGCTTGACCCATTCAACCTGTTAATTTGATGGACCAAAATACAGGCCAATATGGTCCGATCTTTTGATTAGTTTTTTTAATTAAAAATTAAAATAATAAATAATAGAAAAGATTTACTTTTATATATTATTTTTTTATAAATGTAAATATAAATATATTGTAATTTAAATTATTAATATTACAACTTAAGTTTCAATTGTTAGTTATAATAAAGTAATTTAACATGTATATGCAATAATTATTTTAATTTATCTAACTAAAAATATAAAGTAATCTATTAAAAGTTTAGAAAAGATTTTATATGATTAAATATGTTTTTAATATTTATTTATATGTACATATAAACAAATTTTAAAAATAAAAATTGATTTTTTTTAAATAGTGACGGTTCAGTCCGATCTGGCCCGTTAGCCCGTCATGTGCAGGACGAGCTATCATTAGTGGATTGTTTTTGTTTGACGCGCCAACTTGACTTGGGTTGTTTTTGACAGACCAATGATGGGTCAGGCCAAAACGGACCGGATTATCCCGTTTTGCTAACCCTACTATAGCTACAAATAATAAACAATGTTAAAGAGTGACTTCTCTGAAAATATAAATGTTATACAATTTAAAACTACAAATGATAGATACACACGAGGATTTATTTTAAAAACTTCTTATATTTTATATTTGATTATCTTTATCCATGTCGATTTAACATATGTTTTCAAAAAAAAAAAAAAAAACTTTTTTTTTTGTTTTTTTTTTTTTTTTACTTTAATTTTTAATTTTTTTTTTTTTTTTTTTTTTTTATTTTTATTTAAAAAAAGTATTATT
>Ga0214544_1002358_pt1 | contig 39839 bp, 45 predicted proteins | sample CNSS3metaG_FD_160074 | JGI IMG/M metagenome (GOLD analysis project Ga0214544, IMG submission 160074) | Root nodule microbial communities from cowpea collected in UCLA plant growth center, Los Angeles, California, USA - CNSS3 | ecosystem: Host-associated > Plants > Roots > Nodule | place: USA...
ACTTAGAGACAGCTAAAATTTTTTGGGAATCATTTTGAAAATCTTTCTTGAGGAAGTTGGTTAAAGAGAAATCTGATTTCAGTAAGTATCCTGAGTCTAGAACAACTGAGTGAACTGAACACAGAGGTGAAAAAGGGAAATTTTGGTTGAATTCATAATTAAACAAAATTAGGATATTAGTGCTGCATAGTTAGTCAAGATAATCAGTTGTAACAACAAGTGAGATACCAAGGAAATAAACCAGAAAACCTAGTGAGTGTGCGAATCCTTAAACAGTTTGAGTGTTTCCACTGTTGCTGACAAATTGATATTGGTTGAGTTTTCATTTAATAACATCACACTTGAAGCATGGAAATGATTAAGGCAATTTTGTTGAATTTATAACTCAGTGCTAAATAGCCAACCTGTAATTAATCATCCTTCGTTGATAGCCCATTTGAGCCTAATTGTTTGAATTATGCACCTTAACCTTAACCTGAATTATTATCCTTTCCCTTTGCACACTTAGGGATAGAGAGCATAGGTGTATTTTTCAACTGTAAGGGTAATTGGTTGGTAGAATTGCACTTAAGGAAGAAAAGGACTGACAATGTTGATTTGTTCAATTTCAGTGGAAAATGAGAAAAACATATGCCTGTGAGATTTAAGAAAGAATTTCCTTGGTTAGAATCATTTGTTCTTACAATTGGTTTTCCTGAAAAATTGGGTGCACTCTTATCCTACTGTTGTTTGATAATTGGATTCACCATTTGCTTCTGATTTTGAATCTATGGTTTGGAATGTAAAAGTTGTCTGGACAGGAACTGTGAAAATGATTTCTCAATAACCAATTTCAGTTTTAGTTTTGAATGGCTGTTGATTTTGTTACTTTGCTTGAGGACAAGCAAGATGCTAGGTTGGGGGGAGTTGATAAGTGCCAAAATTCAGTAAAGATTCATAACAAAATCTGGCACTTATGCTTTTAATGGTGTTCATTTCACATTGATTCTCCCTAAATCTAAGTTTCAATCACATGCTTCCAAGTTTTGAATTAAAGAAATCATTTGATCATATTTTGTGTGTTTTTCAGGAGAGATTAAAGAGAACTCAAGAAGAGTGAAGGAGAAAGCAAGAAATAGAGAAGAAAAGGGAAGGAATGCTGTCAACGTCGCTCAAAACCAAAGCATTCTCGCCTAAGCTAAAGCCACTGCCACCATTCTCGCTTAAGCGACGCAGACTCTCGCTTAAGCGAGAGTTCGTGCAATGGAGACCCTCTCTTGCCGCCATTCTCGCCCAAGCGAGCTCAGATGCTGCCAATCTCGCCTAAGCGAGATCCTTTCTTCAGCTTGAAGTACTCTTGCTCGCCTAAGCGAGATGTTGGCTTCAGCACATCTTGCCCAAGCGAGAGGCTTTCTTTAGGATGAAGAATGTTGTCTTGCTCAAGCGAGACTTAGGTAGCTTGAGCGAGACTTCGTGGGTATATATTCTGAGTGCATCAGAAAGTGAAGGGAGCTGGGAATTTTTGGAGAAGAACGCGTCCGTGCTGCAGAGCTGCTACCAGGAGCATCAAAGTTTCTCATTTTCTTCTTCTTCTTCTTAGCTCATAGAATTTTGTTGGCTACCATGAGTGGCTAATCTTCTCCTTTGGGATTGAATGTAATCTACTCGAACTTGGATGTAATCTGGTGATATTTATATATAGCATTTATGTTTTACTCAGTATTGGTATTATTGTTCTGCTCTTAATGCTTACTTCTATCTGATCAATAGATGTTTTGATTTTTATTTTTAGATCTGACCGGAAAGTATTTCTGAAAATCTGATTTGAACAATGATACTTGATATACTGTGATGCTAGGAATAGATCTCAATATATCAATTGTTTTTAACACTCGACCGTAATGTTAGATAGTTTGTTGAATATGTGAGGAATCAATATTCAGGGAACTAATCTTATGAATTTTATACGCGAGGGATCGATATAAATGATTTTTGAGTGTGCATCAATATTGGTATTTTCAGAGGTTATATATTATATTCATCCAGATTACAGACAAGGGAGATAGATGAAATTCAATCCCAGTTTCTTTTACTGTATTTTTCTAAACTTTTCTGCTTTTACTGTATTAATTTTATGCAATAGTTAATGTCAAATCAAATTAAAATCTTTGTATATATATGCTGATCGAGATAATTAATTATTTTAACTGAATCCGTTCCTCGTGGGTTCGACACTCTTACTTCAAATCATTATACTACAGTTGACTTTTGGTACGCTTGCCAAGAGATTCAACAATAGGTATTATGGATCCAATCTATTTTATAAGATTAGACTAGATTTCGAAAAATCCAATCCATCCAACCCTTACTCTACAAGCCGAGAAGTTTCCTGTAGAATAAAATGCATATTAATCAATGTCGATGGTTTGCTACACCGTGTGAGATTTGTTTTTTATAGAAGATGAAAGTTATATGTTGGAAAACATCTTCCATGCAAGGAATTGAGGCCACCCATGGGATGGTTGGGTCCAAACTGTTCTTCAGCATGACTCAGTAAGTCTTGGAATGAAGGTTGATTCAAGGATGAAATGGGAATATTAAACCGCTTCTGATTCTCTCCAACATATTCTGCAAGATAACTCGTTGGGACCTTAATTGATTTTGATTATGCTTGGCTAGCTGCTAAATGAAAACCCATATTGATTTGTGTGTTGGTTGTGAAGACAACGGGTAGTATACAGCTTTTAAGATTCAACCAAATTCCGAGATTAAATTAATGACTGTTGTTAAAGGATTGAGGACAGACAGGAGATATCACATGGCTGTTTTAAACAATCATGTCACCTTATCAAGCAATGGCTGATATAACAACATCCTCACATGGCTATTTTATACAAACGACGCAACTGTTTTTCGGAAAGTGAAGATTTGAACTAAAAAGGAAACTGCAAAGGAACTGCTTGAGTAGTTGAATTCAATTTAGTTAAACAAAAATATTATATACAATGATTTTGTCATTACTTTTCTTTGCCCTCTTTCTAGATAAAGTAGATGTTTACAAGCTCAGCAGATGCGTATCGTGCAAAATGCCTCTGCAAATCTATGTCAGTCGCCTAAAGTGTGAGATTTAACGTCAATTCAAGCAAGATGTTATACTTAGGAAGACATCTTCGCTGCAAGGAATTGTGAGGCCACCCATCGGATGATCATATCCAAACTCTTCCTCTGCTTTACTCAACAAGTCTTGGAATGAAGGTTGATTCAAGTATGACACAGGGATCACAAACCGCTTCATTTTCTCTCCGACATAAACTGCAAGATGGCCCTTTTGTGCATCCACTGCTTTTGAAGATGCTTGATTTGCTGCAAATAAGGCCTTTCTTATAACAGGTAAACGAAAACCCATTGCTGTATTGATTTGAGAAGATAATGGTTTTAAGAGAAGTTTGAATGCTTTCAGATGTGAATGATTTATGTTGATACTAAATGCTTGAATAAGTGAATATATATAGATAAAAGGGTATGCAAAAGCTATATGAATTGGTTACTTGAATTATTGGTGAAGGAGGGACATTGGACCAAATAAGAGACATGGCATGTGGTGTTGTCTTTGAGGACTTTCTTAATAATCAACTTGTGACTCAAGAAAACAACATCGCATATGGTATGTTCGCAGAAGTCGTTTTCAGGGATTAGAATGCTCAATGGAAGTGCATAGCTCACCTTCCTCAATAATGATCGACAAATTAGCCACCTCGTATAACTTCATGTTTGTCCATGTATTGCCATGAAGCTAATCTAGTGGTGGATAAGCTTCAGACTTTCAAATGTTTGAGATGACAGTTCTATTTATAAATATATATCTCTGATGTATCATCAAATAATATCAGATGATAGGTAGCAACCACATTTGAAAGCTCAGAATAAGTGTATGGACTTAAAATTAGAAGCAACATCAGTAACAATCATGAGGGCCCACTATAACATGTTACGTACATTCTTGAGGAAATTCTAAAGACAACACCAAGTGCCCGTGTCTTTAACTTGGTCGAATTACTCATATTGAATTGAATAGCCCTCCTTCAATAATTCATGCACCCACCGGTTTCGTATCTATCCATTTCTCTCTATATATATTCACGGCTAACCATTTAGGATCAACACAAATCAATTTAAAACTCAAGAGCTTATTGTTCTCAAAACTTTACGTAAACCATTCCCATCCCAAATCAACACAAATGGGTTTTCGTTTACATGGTATCCGAAAGGCATTATTTGCAACAAATCTAGCATCTTCAAAAGCAGGGGATGTGCCAAAGGGCTATCTTGCAGTCTACGTCGGAGAGAAAATGACGCGGTTTGTAATCCCCGTGTCATACTTGAATCAACCTCAATTTCAGGACTTGTTGAGTCAAACTGCGGAAGAGTTTGGATATGATCATCCCATTGGTGGCCTCACAATTCCTTGCAGTGAAGATGTCTTCCAAAATATAACATGTTGCTTCAATTGAGAAAGAGTAGTATGCCTTTGTACACTAACATAGATTAATGGAGACATTTTGTATCATAGACGTCTTCTCAACTTCTAGAGATCTCCCTTTCTTCATATCGAGAGGGGAATGACCATTCATATTCCATAGAGCATACACACAAATCTTCTGTCTCGTTGTAATGATATACAATTTTTCCATACAATTCAATTTTCTCTATCTCTAACTTTTGTGACTTGCTACTTTTCTCTTTCATTAGTTTATGGTTCTGAATTCTGATGCCTTTAGCTTGTATTATATAACTCATAATTCATAACCATGACTAACTTTAGCTTGTATTGTATAACTCATAGTTCATAACCATGACTAACTTTTTAGTGCAAAGTAATTGTTAACATGTGCAATATTTTACAATGATATGCACGACAAGAAAGATATGTGCAATTTAAAATTGTATATACTGGTCTCATCCATGTAAAAGTATGTTAGAGATCTTACTGATTAGTGATATGATCGAATTAAAATATATAAATGAATAAAAACCTTATTTTATAATTTGATTTTGGATGGTTGACTGAGATTAGAGTCTACTTTCTAAAATGAAATCAAAATCTATCATAAGATTGTTGAGTTCATTATGTCAATTGCTCTTTGTTGTTACCGGATCACCCACCTGTATATTATAGTTTGTTCATAATTTGCTTCTTCATACTTTCTACGAGGGCTTCTGCCTTTGCATTGCATTTTTCTTTAACACCCTTTTGTAAGTGTAATAGGCTTCGGTGTTGAGTACTAATTATGGGAACAAAATTACTAATTATGGGAACAAAATATTTGAGGTTGTTGTAACGTGTCAAGATGATAGCATGGAAAAGAATAAAGCAGAATCTAAGTTTGTTATAACAGAAGGACATGTGGAAGAAAACCCATATCATACGGCATTGAGAAGAACAAACAGAATCATGAGAAGAAACGTTTATTTGCGGGATTTTGCAGAATAAGAGGATGGTTGATGGTATGATTATCCTTTCTGATAATTCCTCTGCTTCACCTTCTTACTCTGAACTTTTTTTTCATTCGGATTCATTAATTTTGGATTATTCAGGTGTGAAATTCTAGAAGGGTGCATAAAGGAAGACGAATCAAAGTGTTATCGACACTACCTTTGTTGCCTTGTTGATACACTTTATTTGAATTTGGTTCAGCTTTTGTTAGAATTGAACTCTGTTGTTGCTACTTTTGACGTTTGTTGCATAATACGAATATACATTGTTCCATTGGTGCTTCCATTGACGTCAATGGTTGAGAACACACAGCTGAAAGATTTGCAAAATCAAGTTACAACTCAAGGTGAAGAACTGCGTCAATTGATGAATTTGATTGAACTGTGGGATCAAGCACAACACGACCGTGATATCGCTCAACAACAGGTGGCGACACGGTTGCAGAATACCACCCAGAAACGCTTGGAGCAGATGCAGAAAGCCATTAATTTATTGGTTCATAATCATTCTCAGCGCCTTGGTGTTACGAACTCCCCTAGAGATTCCTCATTGCCTATGAAGAATATCTCCTTAGCGTTTCCACATTTTGATGGAACCACGCTAATCCTGGAATGGATTTTTAAAGCTGAGAAGTTTTTCTTCTACCACAACACTTCGAACGCTGCCCGCGTGCATATTGCAGCTATTCATTTTGAGAAAGATGTCGTTCCTTGGTTTCAAATGCTACAACGCTTGAATGCTATTCGATCTTGGACTGAGCTTACTACAGCGTTGGAATCTCAGTTTGGTCCTTCTTTGTTTGATTGCCCAGCTCAGGAACTATTCAAACTGCAACAATCTGGTACGGTTTCTGACTATTTTGCGTTTCATGGCATTGGCCAATCGTTTGTTTGGACTCTCTGCTGAAGCATTATTACAATGTTTTATAAGTGGCCTTAATAACGATATTCGCCATGATGTTATTGTTCAATTTCCTGTGACCTACGAGCAGTCTCCTTAGCCAAGTTATATGAGGAGAATATGTACCTCCCAGCTCCACCCGGCGTTCTACTCCTACTCAAAAATATTCACAGCTTTCCTCTAGTAGTACTAGCATGACTTCGGGGAAACAAAATGCATCAACCACTTCCTTGCCGCCCTTGTTGCCTACAACCTCCACACCTCCTATTCGACATAATATTGTTAAGAAGATGTCTCTTGCCGAGATGCAACTGCGTCGGGAAAAAGGCTTGTGTTATTTATGTGACGAGAAGTTCAATTTCAATCATAAATGTCCTAATCGCCAATTGTTGTTGTTGTTACAAACAGAAAAGGATGATCTAGCCCCTGACTTGCTCGCTTCAAATGAAGCCACAACATGCGTTCCCAATAGTAATACCGTTCCTGCAAGTGATCCTCTTTTATCCTTAAATGCCTTAAAGGGGGGCCTTAGCGTTGGCACTATCCATTTTGAGGATTTTATTAACCAGTTACCCATTAGAGTTTTAGTGGATGGTGGTAGTTCCGACAACTTTATTCAACCACGCATGGCCAAGTTTTTAAAGTTACCAATTGAACCAGTTTCCACGTTTCGGGTTATGATGGGTAATGGGACTCATTTAGCGGTCGAAGGTATGATCCAAGATCTTGTTATTCAGGTGCAGGGAAGTACTTTCGAATTACCAGTTTTTGTTCTACCCATATCAGGAGTTGATTTAATTTTAGAAGCTCGCTGGTTAAAGACTATTGGACCTCACCTGGCCAATTATGAGTCTTTGCAACTATAGTTTTTACATCAAGGGAAATTTATTACCTTACAGGGTGATGTTGATACATTCCCTCCACCTGCACAACTTCATCATATTCGTCGCATGCTTCATACTAATTCTATTGCAAAATTTTTTTGTATGGAACTCGTGGCGCCTGACTCTCCTCCACATTCCTTATTGGATTTGCCTCCTGAGATGGCTCCTGAGATGGCTTCCTTACAACAGGATAATGCTTCAGTTTTTAGTACACCTACTCCCTTGCCTCCTTCCCGAATGCATGACCACACCATTCCCCTGGTCGAAGGTTTTGCTCCTGTCAACACTACAAAAAAAATTGTTAAATATGACAGTTATTTGGAGTATAAAATGGCGGTTATGACTGTCATATTTTACACGTATGGCGGGTACAAGTATCACCATATATCCTGCCGCCATATTGAATAATATGGTGGTCTTGGACGAAACACCGCAACACCCGCCATTAAATGCACTATGCAAATAATGGCAGTTTTGACCGCCGTATTTTATGTGTAAATAATGGCAGTCAAAACCGTCGTAATTTGTTTATTTTAAAGGAATTCTATTGCGAAATATGACAACTAGAAATGCCATTATTATCACTATATTGACACGTTATACAACGTTTCAACTACCATAATTTGAATCTGAATTTTTTTAAATCATTTTTTATTTAACCTGCTTTCCATTATTGTTTGACCTGCTTTTTATTATTATTTAACTTGTTTTCCATAAAATTAAAAAAAAAAGTAAAAAATCACATAGACAACATTTTAATCATTAATATTTTCATTCGTAATTCATATTAAAGATGTTGATATTATGGAACACCATCCAAAAGTTTGCATATTGAAAAAAAAACCAAAAAAAAAAATCCTACACATTATTATCATAAATTTTGCTAAATTTCTATAGTTATGTTCCTGTATCTATGTTTTTAACTAGTCTTTTCTGCACCGCTTGATCTTCTTATTTCAATAATAATGGATAAAGCACCACTTCCAACATCGGGTATCTAGAATAGAAAAAAAAAACTTAAAAGCTATTCAAATTCACATGTATTATAATAAACTTATATAATTTCTTGTTGAAAAAATATGTTTCTTGTTATACAACTCTGTTATTAGTGATATGATTTTGGAAGTTTGACATTAGAGAAAACACTAGAATAATTTTATTATAATCAGCCTATCCAGTGTGTAAAAGGGCTGAGACACCATGTGTTGTATCTATATTCTTTTACTGAGGGCATGCTCCTATGAGGAGAACCATGTTTGGATGTCGAATGCAACTTAGTACCTCAACCTGTATGTTCATGCAAAAGTATACATACTTAAATTGTGGATGTGATCATGGTAGCATTTGGTTGAGTATTACAAGTGCAGAAAAATCTAGGCCAATATAGATAATTATGATTTTAGAGGGTTTTCAAACCACAATATTGGAACCATAATTAAAGTCACCAACCACAAGTTGAAGAAGCATTTCAATTTCGAAGTATAACTTATAAGTACTTTAGAGAACAAAAACTTCTTCAATTCAAAGCCTTGTAAGAAAGTTAACAAGACATACAAACTTCACGTTTTTAACCAAGTCTTACATCACCAAAATAGACAAGTCCAAGAGATTTTACCTCCCTACCACATATCTTATCCATTTCTTCCTTGCTTAAGTACCCTCCTAAGATCACAAAATTTTCTTTTCTTTATTTTAGTTAGGCTGAAAACCTTTTCATTTATTGGTATTGCACATGAAGTGTTGCATAAAGGGGCAAGAAAGTTTGTCTGTCTGGTTAATTACCTCTCTTTGAAACTGTAACCTTCCTTGTGCTGCATTAGGACGTAGAACCTTCATTGCCACAGGTGTACGGTCCAAAAGGCACTTATAAACTGGACCACCATAACCCCTTTCTCCGATCTTTTGTAACTCGGCAAAAATATTTGTGGCAACTTCAATCTCCTCAACTGTGTACCTTTTATACCTCAAACCAGAGCTTGATAAAGCATCCACTGCTTTTCTCTTCTCTTCCGTTTCCATCAATGCTTTCATTTCAGCACTAGTTCTCTTCTATGATTCCAGTTTTGCAATCGTCTTCTGTGCCTCAGCTGTCTCGATGGCTGCTTTTGATCTTGCCTTCTCCTTTTTTGCAACCGCCAATGCAACTTCTTCGGCAAGCCTTGCCTCCTCCAATCTCCTCTCTTCCTCTAATTTCTAGCATTGGAGTTCCACAACCTGTGATGCATTGCATAGCATTCAGAGTTAGACCATTTTGTGCTTTCAAAATGCAGAAACAGATGCCATAATATCGTACCTTTTGCTGTGCGGTGAGTGCTTCTTTGTAAGCATTGCTGTACATTTCCATTGTTTGCTTGAGCTCCAATTTCAGTCTTCTCATTTAAGCCTCCACAGCATCCTACAATTGCAAGACATGTTTATCCACAACGTAGTAGCAATTAGGAATAAAAATACTTTACCCAGATAAAAAACTGAACTATTTGACTCTTTGATCATTTGTTTCCATGACAAGTTCGTTTTTCAACTGCATAAAAAAGCAAGTAATGATAATAACAATACTCATAACACACAAAAATCCTTATATTCGACAAATAGAAGAAAATAATGCAGCATCTTACTGTATTGGCAAGATGTGGTGAGTCACTTTTAAACCATGTTTCCTGTGATTCTGTTTAACCGTGGTCAAAGCAAAAATCTATAAACATTCCTCTAGATGGAGAGTCTCCAACCACACTCATTGCCTTCTCGAATTCCTTCTTAAAGCCTGAAAATAGAACACAATGATAATAGAGGCATGAAAAATTTTATAATGCTTTGAAGGATTGACTAGAACACAGTGAAATTCTTTTATGTGTTACATTTCTTATTACACAGAAGTTATCAAGAACATAAATTGTTCACCTTGCACTATACTTAGTTGATCATGTGAGCATTTGCTTAAATCAAGCTTCCCGGTGTAGAACAAGTTCCCACTACTCTGGACATCGTTCTCCACCATCCCAAATGTCGTGTCCCTCCTCGCCTCGAACCCCCCGCCATCGACTACCCTGCGGGTCTGCAGACCTTGTACAGTAGTTGCATCGTCGCAACCTACTTGAACCCGACCACCTCGTACCTCAGGTAGCACCCACTAAGCTGGACTCGTGTCGCTACAGCCGCGTCGCCGCATAGGCGACCTAGCATGTCCAGAATCCGTTCCACGCAACTATGGCAGTCAGAGCCGGTGAGGTCTCCGGCATTGGTACACGTCGGTGAGCCTGTTCTGCGTACTCGCGATGAAACCCTTTTGGGTGAAGGTGGGGATGATTGAGTGGATTTTCTAGGGTTTTGTCTTCACTTTGTTTTGTCTCCTACAAACACTATATTAAAATTCAATTTTTATAATTTTTATTTGGTAATAAAAAAAATAATTAAATGAGAGATGAATAAAAAAAAAGTATTGTGAGCGAAAGATAGCACTACTAAAAAGATGTCTGCCAAGAAAGATGTATAATAGGAGTATAATGACATTTGAAAATGTCATATTTTGCATACAAAATATGGTAGTTATAAAATCGTCGTATTATGAAACAAATTGTGGCAGTCTTTTATAACTGCCATATTTATTTTATTTTTTTGTAGTGCAAGGTGAAAGCATATCGCTATCCTCATAGTCAAAAGGAGGAAATTAAGCGCTTAGTTCAGAGCATGTTAGTAGAGGGCATCATTCATCCCAGTCGTAGCCCTTTTTCTTCTCCAATTCTTTTGGTTAAAAAGAAGGATGGATCCTGGTGTGTTTGTACCGATTATCGAGCTTTAAATGCCATCACAATTAAAGACACCTTTCCCATACCTACAGTTGACGAATTGATTGATGAGTTATATGGGGCCACATGTTTTTCTAAGTTGGATTTAAGGTCCGGTTACCATCAAATATTGCTCAATCCCAATGACAAATATAAAACCGCTTTTCGGACGCATCATGGAAACTATGAATGGCTTGTCATGCCTTCCAGGCTTACTAATGCCCCAGCTACTTTTCAAAATTTGATGCACGAGATTTTTAAAGGCATGTTGAGAAAGTTTGTCTTAGTCTTTTTTGATGATATTTTGGTGTACAGTTCCAATTGGAAGGATCATTTGTGCCATTTAGAGACTGTTTTAAAAATATTGCAGCACCATGAGTTGTATGCCCGCTTGGCCAAATGTTCTTCTGGGGTCATGAAGGTTGAATATTTGGGCCATGTGTTGTTTGGTAATGGTGTGGCTATGGATATCCAAAAAGTCTTAGCTGTGAAGGATTGGCCTCAACCCACCAACATTAAGCAACTCCGGGGATTTTTAGGCTTGAGTAGATATTACCGCAGATTTATCAAGAATTATGCTACGATCGTTGCTCCCTTAACGGACTTGCTTAAGAAAGACTCTTTTAAGAAAGACTCTTTTAAGTGCCATGACTTCTACACCGGTGCTCGCAATTCCTAATTTCAAGGAACCATTTATTCTTGAGACGAATGCTTCTGGCATGGGTATTGGAGTTGTTCTCTATCAAGGGCACCATCCTATTGCTTATTTTTCTAAGAAGTGGTCGGCAAGAATGCAACACCAGTCAGCATACATTCGTGAGTTTTATGCAATAACGGAGACCATAGCTAAATCTCGACATTATGTCCTGGGCCATAAATTCATTATCAAAACTGATCACCAAAGCTTAAAAGTGTTATTGGAACAAAATTTACAAATCCCGGAACAACAACAATGGCTCCCAAAATTTCTTGGCTGTGATTTTACAATTCAATACAAGCCTGGCAGAGAGAATATCCCCCCCATGCGTTATCTCGAAGCTTGGTGATGGCTTGGTCTGAATATAATAATGATTGGTTGAAACAGGTGGGACAGGGGATTCAGCAAGGTGATCAATTATTTCAGATTTTTAATCAGTGTTTACAAGGCCAAGTCCACGCTCATCATTATACTGTCAAGGATGGGATATTGTTTGGGAAAGATCGTTTGGTATTGCTTGTAGGCAGTGAGTTTCGACTTCAGATTATAAGGGAGTTTCATACTTCCAAAATAGGAGGTCATGGTGGGGTTTCCAAAACAGTAGCTCGCATCTCTTATCGATTCTATTGGCCCCGAATGCAACAAGATATTAGAAATTTTGTACGCCACTATCACATTTGCCAACAAGCCAAAATTGATCATGCTTTGTCATCGGGTTTACTACAACCCTTACCGATTCCTCAACAAATATGGGAGGATATTGCGATGGATTTCATCACCCATCTACCTCTTTCGCATGGTTATTCCACGATAATGGTGGTTGTCGATCGGCTATCTAAGTTCGCTCATTTTATTCCTCTTAAAAGCGAGTTCACTAGCAAAATTGTAGCGGAAACCTTCATTAATTCAGTGGTTAAAATCCATGGGTTCCCTAAGACCATTGTCTTTGATCAAGAGAGGGTGTTTATTAGTTTTGGCAATAACTTTTTAAAGCTTAGGCACACCAACCAAACAATAATTCTAATGTTCAGAATGATTAAATAGATTTCCCAAGCAATCTCCCTCATATGGCTCTTGTTGCAAAATTATTCAGTACTCTCATTTGTGATGGATATTACTTTCCCTTACTTTCCATGTTCTCTAAGATTAGACACACAGATGTCTCTTGTAAAGCCTATCTAAGTCTGACATGCCTTACCAAATCTCATGCATTAAGCATCCATCAAAACATGCATTAAGAACATAAATAGTGAGGGCCAAACACACTATCCCATTTCTGCTGAAATCCCATGTCTAAGACCTTCCAACAACTAGATCATGCTCTAACGTGTACTCCGAAACAAACATTAAACATAAACCAAATTAATGGAAATCATAAACATATATAAACCAACTGCACAAGACAAAACACAAGAAAATAAAACACATGATTTGAGATAAAAAGGAAACTACCAAGGAAATGCTTCAGTAGTAGAATTCAATTTAGTTAAAAAATATTATATACAATGATTTTGTTATTACTTTTCTTTGCCATCTTTCTCGAGGAAGGTGGGTGTTTCCAAACTCAAATGATGCATATTGTGAAAAAGGCCTCTACTAATCTATGCTAGTCTCTTAAAATGTCATACTTAAGGTCGATTCAAGCAAGATGTTATACTTAGGAAGACATCTTCACTGCAAGGAATTAAGAGGCGACCCATAGGATAATCATATCAAAACTCTTCCTCAACTTTATTCAACAAGTCTTGGAATGAAGGTTGATTAAAGTATGAGACTACAAGATGGCCCTTTTGTGCGTCTGCAACTTTTGAAGATACTTGACTTGCTACAAAAAAGGCCTTCCTAGTAATAGGTAAAGGAAAACCAATTACTGTATTGATTTAAGAAGATAACGGTTTCAAGAGAAGTCTCAAGAATTTTGAATGCTTTCAGATGTGAATGATTTATGTTAATCCTAAATGCTTGAATAAGTGAATATATATAGATAAAAGGTTATGCAAAAACTATGAATTGGTTACTTTAATTATTTGTGGAGGGACATGGGACCAAATAAGAGACATGGCATGTGGTGTTGTCTTTGAGGACTTTCAAAATAATCAACCTATGACTCAAGAAAACAACATTGCATATCGTATGGTCACAGAAGTCATTTTTAGGGATTAGAAAGCTCAATGGAAGTACATAACTCACCTTCCTCAATAATGATTGACAAATTAGCCACCTAATATAACCTCATGTTTGTTCATGCATAGCAAAGAAGCTAATCTAATGGTGGATCCCAAATTAACACAGTGGGTTTTTGTTTACATGGTATCTAGAAACCATTATTTGCAGCACATCAAGAATCTTCAAAAGTAAGGGATATGCCAAAGTACTATCCCACGGTCTACATTAGAGAGAAAATGAAGCGATTTGTAATCCTGGTGTCATACTTGAATAAACATTTGATAGTACTTTGATGTTGTGAAAGGAATAGTTGATGGGGTAGAGAAAATTATGGAGATAGAAGAATGTGGGAGTAGTAGTTATGTAGGTTTTGTTAGAAAAAACTCACACACGCTAAAAGAATATGTAATGTAACTTACTGTCACTAGTGCAGATTTGATATTTTACTTCGCCTTATAGGCCTCGGTTATAGCGGAACCGAAGCCTATAAGGAGGCGGTGACATTTTTGCAATTTCTTCCAATTTAGGTCTCGGTTGCAAAAGAACCGAAGCCTATAAGGCAGTCTAGTAACCAAAATTTCAAAAATGCCATCAGCGTCAGCACTTTTGGCTTCGGGTGTTTCTGGACCGAGGTAATATGAAGAGGTTTTTGGCCTCGGTTAAAAAAGAACCGAGGCCTATAAGTGAGTCAGTAACCCTAATTTCAAAAATGTCACCAGGGCCGTCACATTTGGCTTCGGGTCTTTATTGACCGAGGCCATAAAGGGACTTTAGGCCTCGGTTATTAATTGAACCGAGACCATATGCCCTATTTAGGTTCCCAAATTCGCGACTTCGCACTGTTCACCTTCGTTCCTGAGCGAACACTTTGCGCACAGTGGAGGCATTCTCGTCTTCATTTTCTCGTGCGGTGGTGTTTGGTTCGTCATTGGCGAAGGAGGCGTGCTCGCGGCTCACGGCAAAGGCGTGATTTTATGGTCACTCTCTTCTTTTGTCTGCGGTGGTGTTGGCGGTACAGTGGTAGGGTTGCCCGCAACAGTGGCTTGAAGTTCTGCTTCGAACGGCGATTGAGGTGTTGAATCTCTAGATCTCTTAGCTCTACTGGTTCATGGTGGTTTGTCGTTGTCGCATTTAGACTGTGTCGTGGTAGCATGGGTCTGAGCATCGCGGTAGGTTGCTCGTTCAGTGCTGGTGAAGGTCTAGCCGCGCCAGCGTTTGCCGACGATCTCGGTGGCGAGGATGAGTGCAACAGTGCTAATGGTGGTGCGAGCGAAGTACCCCTATGGCTTTGGGACCTCAGAGAACGAGGCAGAAAAGTACCCCCTATGGCTTCGGTTGACACCCGAGGCCAAAAACCACCCTTTTTTCCTCACCCCAATATGCCTCGGTTCTGGAACCGGGGCAGAATATAAAAAACAACCGGGGCCAAAAGCCCTTACTGCACTAGTGTGTGGTGTTTTTCATTGATGGAGAATGGGCTATTATATAGCCAATTACAAACCAAATATTTACAAACCAAACTAAATCTTAATCTAATCTAATCTTATCTAATATTCCTTATTATCAAACTAAATCTTAGATACTCCAACTAACTAAAATAACAACTAACTTAAATCTAATTGACCAAATATAAAATACCTTATCACTTTGCTATATGAAAACAACTCCATAATCTAAAACATAATCTAAATATTATCTAACAAAATTAAAGATTATCTAACAAAGTTAAAGATTATCCAACAAAACTCCCCCATAATCTTAAATTTTTTTTCTTCTCTCATCCCAAACAATCATCTATCTCCATAGCTGATTTGCTTTTCTCTTTAACCGACTTGACCTTCTCTTTGTCTGACTTGATCTTCTCATTAACTGATTTCATCTTAAGCTTGATTGACTTACCCTTTGTTGGGTTCTTTATTATCTTTGTGACCGACTTGCCATTAATCGGGTTCCTCTGAATAGGCTGAGCTCTCTTTAAGAGATCGGACAATTCCCACGCCTTCTTCACACCAAACCCATCATCATCTATTTCAAGTCGCCACTTCTCATCTTGCTCCTTCAGTACTGCTCTATGATCTTTCTCGGCATGCAACTACTCTTCTTGTTCAAGATCCGAGTTATCCACAATCCACATTGATCTATCTGAGCTAGTTGGACGCTCTACCGAGCTACCTAGGCTCCCTGCTAAGCTTTTCAAGGTGATCACTTGCTCCCCCGAACGATCTGGGCACTCCACTTGCTCCACCAACTTAATCAAGGTATTCGGACTTCCCACTGAGCTAACTATGTAACATCCCAATCGGATATTATTAATTTAAGTAATAAAAATTAAGAAATATGATGAAAACCTCATTTATTATACTTCACTTCCCAAAACGCAGGAAATTTTAAAACATTCATTAATCGGAAGTTATCCAAAAATCCATAATTTATGAAACTCCAATACAGTATCCAAATTCATAAATCAGTAAGACATTGTTTGCAAGGTTCATAAAAACAATAATGATAAAATTCCAGTAAAAGCTTTTCCCAACTAACCCTCTCTCCGATGCTATGCCTCATCAGCACCACCTGCAACATCATCTGCTCCCGTGTAACGCATTACACGATCATCGCCAAACACAAACAGATAGGGTGAGCTCATAAACAAATAACATATAAGTTAATAAGAAAATCAAGATACACCCATCTATTTTAATCTACTTAATTCTTGGCCAAGACCTTAATCCCTAAGGCTTTTCAACCTTAACAACACACAAAATAGTTAGTCTCAGATTCAGGGTTTATGATGCTCACACGAACTTGCTTGCTCGTTGTCCTACCTCTACGAACCTCCCTGCTCGTAGTCCTGCTCTACGAACCTCCCTGCTCGTAGTCCTGCTCTACGAACCTACCCGCCCGTAGTCCAATACACGTGATCCACCAGCTACGTACCTCCCCGCACGCAGCATCTTTCAAGTGTGAGCACGAAACATACGAACCTACATCGCTCATATCCCCACACGAGAGTAACAGGATATGAACCTCCCCACTTATATCATCACATGTTCACCACCATCCATGAACCTACCCGCTCATGGCACAGCATCCCCTGATCCAAGTCTCACATCACATCATGATAACGAAACAAGAAAAGCACACTACCCTACACAAGGTACATACTCAAGCTGGTCTTAGGGATTCCAATGCTTCCACGAACCTGTCTGCTCGTGGTCTAACTCTACGAACCTCCTCGCTCACAACATCTCTCAAGTGTGAACACGGAACATACGAACCTACCTCGCTCGTATCCCCACACGAGAGTAATAGGATATGAACCTCCCCGCTCATATCATCACGTGTTCATCATCAGTCATGAACCTACCCATCCATGACAACATCAAGCATATCCCAGACCAGGACCAACACAACAAACCATGCAAAACATATCACAATGCACCCTGCCACTACACCATCGCCTAACGCAGCCTAAGCATCGCTAGGTGAAATGGCAGTACAGACCGCTTGACGGTTCCACCTAACCGCTGAGCGCCACAACTCGCAAGACATCCTTATTTTCCTACTATCGCCTAGCAGTCCACTTTACACCGCCAGGCGCCACACCAGTAATGTGATACTACTAGTTTTAGGTACTCTAATTCATTTCCTACCATTCACCTATTCAATTCTCAAACATCCAGAAATCAACATACACATTCATATATTTCAAATTACAACATCACAACACATATGCATCTTTCAAGTATAAGCACACATTCCTCTCTTTTATAATTCATATATATTTACCTCTTAAATCAATTCCAACACACACTTTATTTCTCCTTCTCATTTTCCCAACCCTTTGCATGCTTACAATTCACATACTCCACATAAGACACCATCAAAGCTATATACTTATTCTGCATGCCCTCACAATTTTATTACATTTAAAGTATGATTATCATGTTCCCATACTTTCCCAAAACCCGTCATGATCATGCAACACTCGGTCATAGAGATATCATCAATAGTGGCCTTATTCACACACTTACAACATCATACATTTGAGCTAACATATATAGGTTCATATATTCAACATGCCTCAGCAAGCAATACCAAAAACATACTCATCATTCACACATTTATATATTTATATATATACATTCACCAATCAAGGCCATACCAACACTTGAGAACACGTAATCATCCATTTGTAATCATACTATTAAGGAATTCAAACAATCAATCATGCGTGACGTATATCACTAGCTATTGTCCTCCAAATCAAATCTCCACCGTTCATAGTGAAGAACTACATGTTATGGACTACCTTTCAAAATTTCTCCTAAATCGGATAGTTAACAAACCAGGAAATGCAGTTTTACGACAACTGCGCAGGCCAGGAAAATCAGTGGCGCCTGGCGCCGTGAAAGCAGCGCCCGACGATACCTGCTCCGTGAAAACACAAAAAACAGCGTTTTTCGTTAACAGAACACCACTCTTATTGCCTGGCGGCAGCTCTTTACTGCCAGGCGGTACATACAGTTCTGGGAAAATCCCAGATTTTTCCCACACCCATGAAGAACCCTAAATTCCCAAATCTCATTCAATATGCATAGGATACTTTCGTATCAACCCAAAATATCATAAAGTCCGTAAAAAATATCACATAAATCACACTATTGTTCGTTCCGTCTGGCGGAAGCACCCGTGCCGCCCGACAGTTCATCTGAAACAACCCAGAAATGGGTGTCACGCTCATGCATCGCCTACGGACCATCAAAGCCGCCAAGCGGTTTCTGGAAATTTCTAGAAACTCAAAACCAGTAGAATTTTAATGCAGAAACGTCACCCAATCATACAACATACCACATAAATCATACAATTTAATATGGCAAATAGAGTAGCTCCCTTAGCCTATTAATCCTTGCTCAATTCGAAAACTCCAAGCTTATTTCGTGCTCCCCACAAGTGCTCCTTTGTTTCACCACCAAATTGACCTGAAACCCTTCCGCCTATGCTGATAATGGTTGCTTTGATCACTTCCTTTCCTAGTGCACTCACAACAGCAGTTTACACACTCTTACCACTGCTTTTTCCTCCAATTAGAGTAAAAAAATCCTATTTACTCTCTAAAACGAAAATTTTTATAAAAGAGGTTTAATGACTATTCAATAGTCATTAACAAGGTGATTTCTCAGCCCCCTAGGCTGCCCATTTTGCAGCTAGGGTTTCTCTCCCCTTTCATATTCTTGCCAAAAGAAAATTAGGCAAAAAGAAAGTTTAATTCATTCTTAACAAGGTTTGAACACACAACCCCTTAATTACAAAGTCAATGCACAACCAATTCAACCAACACATGTTTCATGGTAATTCCTATAATATTAGGATTACATTATCACTACTCACATTCAATCATAACATTAAAATAATGCACATTTTAAAATATCATATAATTGACATACTTAGGACTCGAACCCGAGTTCTTTCACACAACCAGGTACTCTCAACCACTTGAGCTAGTACTATTTCACGTCATATCAATTTGCATTAAATGTCATAAAGGCTTCTACTACCCGCATTTATTAAATAATTATTTATTTAATTATTCAAATTTCTCGGGTCTTACAAACTAAGCTGGCCTCATGCTCCATCAAGCTTTCCACATGCTCCATCGAGTTGTCTGAGATCTCCACACTCTCTACTAAGCTTTTCAAGCGGTCGACACGTCTTGACAACCTCTCCGTGCTACTGGACTGATTTATGACACTTAACCTTCTTGTTGGTTTCTCCACTATTTATGCTCATCCCCCGAGCTACATCCCATCATCAACAACATTACTTCTTCTTCAACTTCTTCGGCAAGATTGGTTGTCTCTTCTCTTTCTGATCACACTACTTTAATTTTCTTACCTCTCTCTTTCTTCACCACGTTGTTCCAAACAGATCTCGCACTGCCTTTATTGTCCACATGTTTCAAACACCTTTTCTGCAAGATGCTCAACTCCAATTTGTACATCCGATTTTTCTTCTTTTCTACACGGGCTGCTAGTCGCCTGTGCTTGTCCTTCAAGTACAGTACCTGGTTCTTTATTAGAATCAAGTTTCCTTTCTCCACTATCAGACCTATGCTCAACATATTACCCTTCAGCTCAGGAACATAGTAGACATCCCTGATTTCTCCAACCCGTCCATCCTTCTACATGTGCCGGATTATTCCACGTCCTTTTATCACCATCTTGGAATCATCTCCACATGACACTAATCTGGCCTCCACCTTAGTGAGTTCATTGAAGAAACTCTCATCTTCACACATGTGATTGCTCGCTCCAATGTCCAGATACCAAACCGAGTTTAAATAACTTTGACTAAGCTTGTCACCTGATCTCCTTTCCTTCACATGGCCTGAATGCCACTCAGCTTTCGATTCACCGCTCTTGAGTTTGGCATCTGAGTTTTGCATTATCATTAAACTCCCTATCTCCTCCTCGTCGTCTTTCTCTCTGAGAAGATTTTTCTCCTTTTTTTTCGATTGACCATATTTTGCTATATGATCGACCTTACCACAATTGTAGAAACTTGTCGATCTGCATTCTCTTGCGTAATGGTCGTACTTGCCACACCTGAAGCATTCCACTTCTGACTTGGACCAATCTTCTTAACCCCTTTCTTGACCACGACCATGCCAATTCTGCTGCCTGGTCTGATATGTGCTCTCTTTAACATCATCTCGGTCACGTCCACCTTGACCTCGACCACCTCGTCCTCTGCTACCTCATACTCTACCTCAAGACCTCGGCTCTGAGTATTTCGAGTTTCATCCAAATCAAGTTACACCTTTAGTGCTTGATCACGCGGTTCGTGCTTCTTCCCTCTCCTTTGTTCATGGGCCTCTAGTGACCCGACAAGTTCTTCCTCTAAGAGAATTGACATGTCCTTTGACTTCTTGATGGCGCATACGATGCCCTCGAAATCATTTGTCAATGACCTCAAGATTTTCTCCACAACCCGGCTTGCTGGCATTGGCTCTCCATTTCTGCCGAGTTGGTTGGCCACCTTCTCTACCCGAGTTATGTACTTGGTTACCTACTCTTTATCTTCCATCTTCAGCCCTTTAAATTCTCCACTGAGAGCTTGAAATCATACTTGTATGTCGTTCCCTCTGTATGCAACCTCCAAAATATCATATGCTTCCTTTGAAGATGCAACGTTTGCAATCTTCTCGAAGCCTGACTCGTCCACAACATTGTAGAAAAAATACAAAGCTGACTTGTCTTAAACTCGCGTCTTCTTTAACGTGGTAATCTGGGCCATCGTCTGATTTGCGTCCTCCGTTGGTTCTTTGTATCCACTCTCTACGATATCCCAAATGTCTTACTGTAAACACTTCATCCTTATCTTCTTTCCAAGCTTAAGTATATTCCTTTTCACTATCAAATATTGGCTTGTTATAATTTGCATTAGTTTCTCTTAATTCACCCAACTGTCCACTCCTTTTTTTTCTCACTATTTGATATGGCAAAAAATCGAGGAAGCATATGACCAAGAGGTATTTTTTCTGCCCATTTCTCCTCCCAAAATTTTGTTTTATTTCCTGATCCCACTTTCCATAGTGTGGTGTTGTCAAACCAACTACCCAACTACCCTTCCCCACACACTTTACTTAAGTCTTTCCACCACCATGATGCATGCTTTACTTTATTATACTCACTTAAATTTCTCCATGATCCATACTTAGAGTTTAAGATCTCCTTCCATAATCCCTTATTTTCCATACACATTCTCCATTTCCATTTTGCTAGTAAAGATATGTTAAAATTTTCTATGTCTCTAATTCCGAGCCCACCCTCAACCTTTGGTCTACATAATTTTTCCCGTTTAATCCAAGCTATTTTTCGATCCTCTAACCCTCATCCACATACATAATTTATTTTCATTTTCTTGATCATTTGACCAACACATTTTGATGCTTTGAATAGTAGAAAAGAGGAAGAGCCAAAATAACATAATTGATAAGATATAAACGACCAACAAAAGTAAGTGTTCTACCCTTCCATCTAGATAGCTTATTCCTTAGTTTATCTATTATCTCCTCTCATAATTGTTTACTTGTTGGATTCCTTCATATAGGCAGGCCTAGGTACTTGAATGAGATTGGCATATACCTACAATTTAGTATTATAGTACCACTTTTTGTACCCTTATGGCGCCTATCTTTCTTTTATGGTAGTTAGTCGTAAGATCAAAGACTAACTCAAAACATCTCATAATGTTTTTTATTACCATGATATTGTTAGTCTTAGGTTGATATACAAAAAAAGGTCATTTGCGAATTGCAACAAGTTAACCCAAATTGCATTGTTTCCAACTTCATACTCTTTAAGCATTTTCTTTCCAATTTCCTATCTTACCATCCAACTAGGCCCTCAACTACTATTAGGAATAGAAATGGGACCATTGGGTCTCCCTATCTTAAACCTTTTATATTAGTTTAAATTCTTGAGTTGGGCTTCTATTTACCAACATAGATATTGTTATAGACCCCAAACAAGCATGTATCTATCCAATCCATTGCCTATAGAATCCTAGTCTCCCCATTATGTAATATAAAAAATCCCAACTCATAAAATCATACGCTCTTTCGTAGTCCACTTTTATTATTACCTTTGACTTCTTTTTTCTACTCAGCTCTTCAACAACTTCATTAGCTACAAGGATATTGTCCAATAACCCCTCCCCTTTAAGAATGATGATTGTGAGAAATCTATAACTTTTGGGAGCACACACTTCATTCTATTTGCCAATATCTTGGTAATAATCTTATACATATATATAGGCCTAAATTCATCCAAACCCATTGGGTTATCACGTGATGGTTCAATGTCATATGTCAGTCTAAGTGTCAAATGACAGTGTCTCATATTTAATTTAATCTATTTGAAATTTTGACTCAATTGAATCTCAATCTTTTAAAAACTGAGCAATGTTGTCCCTACTCACGGATGGGACCAAATTATTAATTAAGCTTAATTACATCTTTTGTATACATGTTAAAATATTCTTTTTAGATTTTGTACATCTAAATATTCAAATTAATTTTATTGTTTACATTGTTAATTCAATAAAAAAAATCAATATTTTATACTTATATTTTTTAAATATTAAATATGTAAATGTAGACGGTTGTAATTTTAAAATTTTTATATTTGTCACATTAAATTCATAAATAAACTAACAAAGATATAAATATATTATGTTATAATATGTAAATGTATTTGTCACATTAAATTTTTATATAAGGAGGAAAATGCTTTTTTTTTTTTTAAATTACATGCCATTTTGCATTTACACTTTTAACATTTAAAGAATATATATAAGTTTAAAATAGGTATTTTTTTAAATATAATTTTAATATTTAGGAAAATTTATTTTATGTATAAATTCTTAAAAATTATTTAAAAAAGTATATATAAATTATAATTAAGCTTAATTAATAATTTAGTCTTATTGTAGTGAGAAATAATATTATTTCATTTAAAAAAAAATAGACGAATCAAAAATTCAAATATAGAAATTAAATTAAATACAATACCGTGTGATTGTGCCACTTTAATCACCCTGTGACCTAATTAATTTAATGTTACAAATGAAAAAAAAAAAATAGTAAAACGAGGATTTTAACCTCCGTAAAAATGTATGTAAAAAATGTCTTTAGTATTGGTCTTATACGTAAGCAAATATGGATCAATTCTTTCTTATTTTGCTGATATTATCTCTTAAATATTCTCCGATTAATTAGGATTTTATTTTAAATGTTTTTTTATTTTTATTTATGATATTAAATGTCAACCCAATATAAATATAGTCTAAAAATTATTATTATTAAAAAACTATATTGTAATTAAATAATACTACTAAGTCCCTTTACTTTATTATTCATATTAACAAATTTTAAATCAATATATGATCACTTAAAAATTTCACGATTTATTTTAAAACATATCTAATTTTTGTAAAACTGTAATCAATGATCATTGATGATTTATATCGTTGATGGATCTACTTCTTCACAACGTGGTGATGCTTATAATGCTTACAAAAGCTTGACCTCATTTGAGTTTATACTGATATTGTATTTAATTAGAGAAATTATGGGGATAACATATGTTCTTTGTCAAGCATTACAACAACAATCTCAGGATATAGTTAATGGTTGGGATAAGTTATTAAAAAATGTGACTTCTATTTGTGGAAAACATGACATTGAGGTGCCTAATTTTGGGGCTTCTTATGTAGTAAGGCAAGAACGTTCTCATCACCAAAAAGATCATATTACAGTGGAGAGTATTATTTGAGAGTTGAAATATTCTTTGTTACCATTGATAAGCAATTACCAGAGTTAAATTGTAGATTTAATGACCAAGCAATGAAGTATTAATTCTAAGCTCTGCTTTGGATTCTAAGGATTCTTATAAAGCTTTTAATATTGATCAAATTTGCACTCTTGTAGACAAATATTATCCCATGTATTTCAATGAGCAAGAGAAGATTAATTTGAATTTTCAACTTCAACATTTCATTTTTTATGCTCATCAAGATTCAAATTTGAATAATGTATCAATAATGCAAGAGTTATGTTCATGTTTGGCAACAACAAAAAAGTCTGAAGTTTAGTACTTGATTGATAGATTACTTCGTCTTATCATGACTCATCTAGTTTCTATAGATACAACTGAATATTGATAAAATTTGCACTGTTGTAGACAAATGTTATCCCATGGATTTTAATGAGTAAAAGAATATTAATTTGAATTTTCAACTTCAACATTTCAGTATTGATGCTCCTCAAGATTCAAATTTCAAGAATTTATCAAGAATGCCAGAGTTGTGTACATATTTGGCAACAAAAAAAAAATTGAAGTTTACTACTTGATTGATAGATTACTTTGTCTTATCATGACTCTTCTAGTTTCTACAACTACAATTGAAAGATTTTTTTTCTGCAATGAAAATAATCAACAAGAGGTTGAGAAATAAGATGAACCTTGAATATTTAGCAAGCACTATGATAATCTATATTGAAAGAGATATTGCAACTAACTTCACTTTTGATTCAATTATTGAAGATTTTAAGTCATTGAAAGATTGTAAATAGGGGTGGGCAAAAAATCTAATTTTCTTGATCCAATCCACTTTTGCTCCAATCCAATCCATTTATAATCTATTTTATTAAAAATCCAATCCATTTAAAATCCATTTAATGGATCTGGATTTCAATCTAATCAACATTTTATATATTTTATGGATCAGATATCCATTTTACAAATCAAGATTTTTAAATATGGATAATCCAAAAAATCCAATCCAAATTTTCAATTTAAATTTTTAGTTGGGTTCGACTAAAGGTTGAGATGAACTAGGGCTAAATTCATACTTGGACGGGCCTTGCTTAACGACCTATACGAATCAGGCAGGTCCGACAACCATAAGAGGTTGGGCGGGCCTAAAGATATGAACGAACTAGGCAGGCCCAACAAACCGAACAAGTTGATCGGGCCCAACGATCCGGAAAATTCGAGTGAGCCCGATGACCCAAACGGGCCAGGCAAGCCCAATGACCCAACGAGCCAGGTGGGCCCGAAGACCCAAACGGGCCAAACGGGCCCAAAGACCGGAATAGGCGAAGTGGGCCCGAAGACCCGAACGGGCCAGGCAGGATCGAAGATCCGAAAGGGCCAAGTGGGCTCGAAGACCCGAATGGGCCAGGCGTGCCCGATGACCCGAGTGGGTCAAGCGGGCTCGAAGAACCGAACGGGTTAGGCGGGTCTGAAGACCCGAACGGGTCAGGCGGGCCCGATGACCTGAACGAGTCAGGCTGGCTCGAAGAATCGAACAGGTAAGGCGGGCCCGAAGACCCGAATGGGTCAGGCGGACCCGAACGGGTCAGGCAGGCCCAATGACAAAAATAGGTCAGGCAGGCCCAAAGACTCGAACGGGTCAGGCAGGCCCAAAGATCCGAACTGGCCAAACGTGCTCGATGACCCGGACGAGATATGCGGGCTCGAAGAACTGAACAGGCCAAGCGGGCTCGAAGATACGAACAGGCTACGCGGGACCGATGACCTGAACACGCCCGGTGGGCCCGATGACTTGAACGGGTCCGGCGAGCCCGATGACCCGGATGGACCTGACCATCCGGACGAACCTGACGACTCAGACGACCCGGATGGGCCTGACGACCCATGACGAGCCCGACGCCCCGGACGGGCCCGACGACCAGGACGGGCCTAACGACCTACACGGGCCTTACGACCCAAATGGGCACGACGACACGAACGGGTCAGACGACCCGGACGGGCCCGACGATCCGGACATACCTGACGACTCAAACGACGCAGACGGGCCCGACGACCCGAACGAGCCTAACGACATACACAGGCCTTACAACCCAGATGGGCACGACGACATGAACGGGCCAGACGACCCAGATGGGCACGACGATCCGGACAGACCTGACGACTTGGATGACCCAGACAGGCCCGACAACCCAAACGGGCCCGAGGAGCCGAACTAGCTGGACGGGCCGGATGGCATGACGACACAAACGGGCCCGAAGAACCAGACAGGCCCTACGACCCGGAGGAGCTCGACATCCTGGACGGGTCGAACGACCTATTCGAGTCGTCGTGCTTATCTGGATCTATTTTAAAAAATAATATATTTTTCATGTCGAAGATGAAAACCCATGAGTTGGCCTTGACTCACAAGGCTTTTGTAGGATTTTTGGCCCTGTGGGCTTCTTTGATGGGGGATGTTTTTCAGTGTGGGCTTTTTTGGCCCTCGCCCGCATGGGCCAGGGCCAAGCCTTGTGGGCTGGGCCAAATTGACACCTCTATGGGTCGGCCTGACAACTCAGACGGGTCGTGCCTGACGACCTATACGAACTGAATCATGTTGACCTTAATGACACAAGTTTTAAAAATTCAATTTAAATTTCTTATATAAAAAATGGATTTTGGATTTTGAACTTGATCCAAATATTTGGATTGGATTTAAATCTTGATCCAAATATTTGGATCTGGATTTTAAGAAAATCCAAACTACTTTTGCTAAAAAAATGGATTTGGGTCGAAAATCTAATCCAATTATTTGGATCTAAAATGGATGTGGATTGGATCATTAAAAATCCAATCCATGCCCACCCCTAATTGTAAAGGAGCACTCTAACTAAAGGTAACTTTTATTTTTTTTAATATATTATTGTTGATGATAAACTTTATGTTACACTTTCATATATATTTTTGTCATATTGTTTTTATTTTTATTGTAATGAGTGTTTGTGTTGAATAGAGAAAATGATGTGAATAAAATGAAAAAAAAAATTAAAAAAAATAATTTATATATAACAAATATAATTTGGCCCCCTAAAATTTTTGTTCAAGTTCCACTACTGGTGACAAATAAATTGCAAAACTAAAAAGAACATAATGGAGTTTACTTTTTCTCACACACACACACACACACACACACACACACATATATATATATATATATATATATATATATATATATATATATATATATATATTGTTATGGTATCGTAGCATGCGGAAGCACATGATCATGACAATTGGAAATTAAAAAGAAGTAAGTAAAAGAGCAAGAGAAATAACACACAAGGATTTGCGTGGAAAACCTCTTTTGAATGTAAGAGGAAAAACCACAGGACGATAATGAACAAAGTTCCACTATGAAAAGAAGAGTACAAACTCTTGAATGGGAACAAGAATCCTCACCAAAATACACTCAGGTGTATATTACAAAGTGTGTCTCTCTAAAATGTTTTTCTATATTTCTTCAAGATATGGAGATGTTATTTACTGGCTTCAAAAACTGAACTAGTTAATAAGCCATATGAAGAGTCTTCAGAATCTGCACTAGTAAATAGGCCATATGAAGAGTTTTCAAAATTGAAGCAGTAAATAGGCCATATGAAGAGTCTTCAAAACTTAAGCAGAGTAATGATTAATAATTAGTGCTTAAGTAATGTGTGGTATTAGGAATTGAATGAGAACCACATATTCTAACAATCTCCACCTTGGTTCGAATTCTACCAGTGTTCATCGTCCGATATAGCCCCAAAAGGCATTCAAGTACTGTATTAACCAACCAAGTCTGAACAATGTTCAACCATAATTTCTCAGAAGTGTGAATCTTTTCAACCATAATTTCTCAACATCTCTAATAAAGTGATGTTTTATATTGATGTGTTTGGTCTTGTTGTGATAATGATTATTCTTGGTTAAATGAATAACACTTTGGCTATCATAAAACACAATAAGAATTTTTTGTGTTAGACCAAGTTCATTTACCAGACCTCAGAGCCAAGTAGCCTCCTTCACTCCCTTTGTGGCTGAAATATACTCTGCTTCGGTTGTAGATAATGGAACAATAGATTGAAGTGTTGCTTTCCAACTGATAGCATTATTATAGAGGGTAAAGATGTAACCTAAGAGATATCTTCTTCGATCAAGATCACCAGCATAATCTGAGTCAACATATCTTACAACATTATCAGTTGTAGCCATTTTTTTGTCAAATACCAAGCCAACATGAGAAGTACCTTTTAGATACGGAAAAATCCATTTTACAACATTCTAGTGTTTCTTGCCGGGATTATGCATATATCAGCTTACCATGCTAACAACATATGCAAGGTCTAGCCTGGTGCATATCATGGCATACATAAGACTGCCAATAACATTAGCATAAGGAACATGAGACATATACTCCACATCTTCCATTGAATCTGGGCAAAGATATGAGGATAACTTGAAATGTGCAGCAAGTGGAGTAGAAACATGTTTACAATCATTCATATTAAACATATCAAGTACTTTCTCAATATACCTTTGTTGAGATTAAAACAATTTACCAGCTTGACGGTCCCTGCGAAACTCCATACCAAGAATTTTCTTTGTTGCACCTAATTCTTTCATTTCAAACTCATTGCTTAGTTGAGTTTTTAATTTCTTGATAGAAAACTTGTCACGTGATGCAATTAACATATCATCAACATATAGTAACAAGTATATGAAAGATCCATCTTGGAATGTTTGAAAATAAATACAGTCATCAAATTGACTCCCGCAGTAACCTTGCCCAATCATGAAAGAATCAAACCTCTTGTACCATTGCCTGGGTGCTTGCTTGAGGCCATATAAAGATTTCTTCAAACGATAAATAAAATGCTCCTTTCTAGGAACAATAAATCCTTCTGGTTGTTCCATGTAAATTTCTTCTTTCAGCTCTCCATGTAAAAAAGTTGTCTTTACATCTAGTTGCTCTAACTCCAAATCAAACAAAGCAACAAAAGCAAGCAAAACACGAATGGAAGTATGACGAACAACAGGTGAGAATATCTCATTAAAGTCAATACTTTCCTTTTGATTACAGCCTTTAACGACTACGTGCTTTGCATCTTGCATTTTCAACCCCGAGAATTCCATCTTTCTTCTTATAAATCCATTTACACTTTAATGGTCGTTTGTCTTTAGGCAGTTTCGTCAGAGTCCAAGTATTATTTTTATAAAGACTCTGAATTTCTTCATTCATAGCCCCTAGCCACTAAGAAGACTCAACACAAGAAACAACTTCAGAGTAGTTGACAGGCTCAACACCATCATTTACCTCTTGTGCAATTGATAATGCATAGGCAGTTAAATAATCAGTAGTGTATCTAGCAAGCTTTCTGATTTGTCTTCTAGCTTTGTTCCGAGCAATACAATAATCATCTCCTTGTTGTTGAATAGGAGAAGTGGTTCTATCATCACATTCACCATCATCATCATGATTATCAATATTGGATTCATTTGTAGAGGAAGATGGGACATCAATACCAGGAATTGAATATTTGAATTCAAACTCCACCTTCTCATTAGAACCTTGTATACTACCTGTATTGGTAGAAGAAGACACAAAAGACTGTTTTCCAAAAGATAATAATGCATCCTCATTAAAAATTACATCTCTGCTAAGAATTAGCTTTTGAGACTTTGATTCAGAGCACTATAAACGATACCCCTTAGATTCAGATGCATAACCTAGAAATATGCACTCAATAGCTCTTGGAGCTAGTTTGCCATTATTAATATGTGCATATGCAGGACATCCGAAAATTCTTAAATTAGAATAATCAACAGGATTACCTGACCAAATCTCTTCTGGAACTTTGAAGTCAAGTGCTGAATGTGGAGAACGGTTGACCAAATAGCATGTAGTAAATACTGCCTTGGTCTATAGATCATGTTGATGCCATAGCCCAGCATTTGAGAGCATACAACGAGCTCTCTCAAGTAGAGTCCTATTCATTCGTTCTGTAACACCATTTTGTTGGGGATTCCTTGGAATGGTTTTGTGTCTAGCAATACCATGATTTGTGCAGAACTCATTAAAGTCACCACTACAAAACTCTAACCCGTTATCTGTTCTGAGCTTCTTTACTTTCTTCCCTGTCTGGGTTTCAACAAAAGTTTTCCACTTATTGAATGTGGGGAAAGTCTCATTTTTATGTCGCAAAAAATAGACCCGGACCTTACGGGAAAAGTCATCAATGATAGTCATCATATAACGATGTCCTCCATAGGAAGGAACTTTAGAAGGCCCCCAAAGATCAGAATGAATATAATCAAGAATACCTTTTGTACTGTGAGTTGTTGTAAAGAAACTAACCTTTTTTTGTTTCCCAAAAGCACAATGTTTGCAAAACTCCAACTTACCAATGACATGCTTACCAAGATATCCTTGCTTGCTTAGAAGATGCATGCCTTTTTCACCCATATGGCCTAGGCGCATGTGCCATAATTTAGTGACATCATTTTCAGCCATAGAAGATGATACAACTACTGAACCTATCACAATAGTCCCTTGTAGGACATAAAAGCTTCCCATTCGGTTAGCTTTCAAGAGAACAAGAGAACCTTTTGATACCTTTAGAACTCCACCTTCAGCTGAGTACTTGCACCCGAGAGATTCAAGAGTGCCAAGTGAAATTAAGTTTCGCTTTAATTCGGGTATATAGCGAACATCAGACAAAGTCCTGACGACACCATCATTAGTCTTGATCTGAATTGTACCTATTCCTGCAATCTTGCATTGGGCATCATTACCCATCAAGACAACACCACAATCAACAGATTCAAAAGTAGTGAATAAGTCCTTATAGGGACACATATGAAAAGTACATCCAGAATCAAGGATCCACTCTGTTTTACTCCTCTTATTAGAAGAGACAACAGACAAAGTAATGTCACCGTCAGAGTCAGCTTCAATATTGGCAGCTTCAGGGGATTGTGCGGCTTTTCCTTTTTCTTGTTTTTCTTGTTTTTTCTTCAAGATAAAACAATCAGAAATCTCGTGTCCAGGTTTCTTACAATAGCGACAAAATTTGTTGGATTTGCGTCCCCTAGACTTGGATCTGAACTTTTTGTCACTTGTACTCCTTCTTTCTTGAGTTCTACCTCTGACACTTAAACCCTCACCCTTGTCCACAGAATGAACTTCAAGATCAAATTTTTCTTTGGACAATAAATTAGATTTAACATCTTCAAAGGATAAGGTATCATTATTTCCATACAACATAATTTCTTTGAAGTGTTTGTAGGTAGAAGGTAGAGAGACAACCAACAAAACAACTTTATCTTCATCATCAATTTTAATATCAATATTTTCCAGATCCAAGAGGATAGAATTAAACTCATTAAGATGAGATTGAATAGGAGTACCTTCAACCATTCGAATGGTATATAAGCGTTCTTTGAGACGAAGCTTGTTTGCAAGACTCTTGGTCATGTATAAAGACTCTAACTTTAGCCATAATTCAGCAGTGGTTGTTTCATTTGCTACTTCACGGATAACCTCCTTTGATAAAGAGAGTTGGATTGATGATAACACCTTTTCATCCAACTCCTCGCACAGTTCATCAGTCATGGAAGCTAGCTTATTTTCTATTCCATCTAAAGCCTTCTTTAATCCTCTCTAATTTAGAACGACCCTCATTTGGACTCGCCAAATAGAAAAACTAATCTTGCCATCAAACTTCTCAATGTCAAATTTTGCAGACATTTTTGAATTTCCAACTAAGAGCTCTGATACCACTTGTTATGGTATTGTAGCACGCGGAAGCACAGGATCGTGACAATTGGAAATTAAAGAGGAGTAAGTAAAAGAGCAAGAGAAATAACACAAGGATTTACGTGAAAAACCTCTTTTGAATGTAAGAGAAAAAACCATGGGACGATAATTAACAAAGTTTCACTATGAAAAGAAGAGTACAAAGCTCTTGAATGGGAACAAGAATCCTCACCAAAATACACTCAGGTGTATATTACAAAGTGTGTCTCTCTAGATTTTTTTTCTATATTCTTTCAACACATGGAGATGTTATTTATAGGCTTCAAAAACTGAACCAGTTAATAAGCCATATGAAGAGTCTTCAAAAACTGTAATAGTAAATAGGCCATATGAAGAGTTTTCAAAATTGAAGCAGTAAATAGGCCATATGAAAAGTCTTCAAAACTTAAGCATAGTAATGATTTATAATTATGGCTTAAGTAACGTGTGGTATTAGGAATTGAATTAGAACCAGATATTCATATATATATATATATATATATATATATATATATATATATATATATATATACTTAACTGTAAAAGGATATAGTTTACAAAAAATAAAATAAAATTATCTATTAAGGTCAATAAAATTCAAAAATAGTTATATCAGTAAAATAAAAAGTCACATCTCAAAATCATTAATCAGGATATTTCGACTAGCACATGTTGTTGTGCCTAAATGATTATTCCACTAATACATTTAAGAGTTTCTACCTCGCAGTATATGACTCAGTTCCTGCGCACCCGCTGCATATAAACACGCGGTGGCATCTTTGTAATTAAAGTCACATTTTATGCCTCGGTTCTTTTCTAACCGAGACAATAGGGACCTTATGCTTCGGTCCTCCTGCCAACCGAGGCATATAAGAAGCAATATGCCTCAGTTTCGAAATAACCGAGGCAGTATCGCATTGTAGGGTTAACAAAAACCCCAAATCTTTTAATTGCAGTAGCAACATTCACAATTTTCTTCTTCTCCGAGCAACTCGCACACAGCTTCCACTCTTCCACTACACGTCAGCCGTTCGTTTCGGCTTCACCACCGTTGCACCGCCGCTGCACCACCGCTACACCGCCGCTGCACCACCACTGCACCGTCGAGGAGGTTGTTTCGGGGCCGCCGCTGCATCTTCTTCTTCTTTGAGCAACCATCACCACTCTTCAAGTGCGCCGTTCGTTCTGCCTGCACCGTCGCTGCACTACCACTTCACCGTCGACGAGATTGTTCCGGCGCCGCTGCATCTTCGTCTTCTCCGAGCATGAAGTTCGTCGTCATCGGATCTGGTGTTTTATGGGATGCTTTACAAGGATCAGCTACTGGTTGGATCTTTTAATTGCTTTTATTTATTGATGGAAGTAAATGAAATTGCCATTGCCATAGTTTGTGATATTGATTGATGTTGATAATTTGAGGTCAGATCTAAGAATGAATGTTTATGCCATTTTGTCATTGTTTATGCCATTCCATGTTTTGGGCTTATGTTTGTGTTAAAAATTATGCTATTGGTAGTGATTTAATCACATAGATGCCATTTTTTATTTTCATTCCAGCAATAGAATTATTGTTTTACCTCCATCAGAATTTGTGATATTTTCTTTAAGTTTAATCTTACAATGCTTCACAACTGTTTCTTTTTTTCTCAGTGTGATTGAAGCACCCACAGGTAACGAGGAAAATGAAGACCCAACTTTTTTTTTATTTCTGGTACACAATTAGGCCTCGGTTGGTGGAAACCGAGGCAGTAACTATGCAATATGCCTCGGGTTGATAACCGAGGCATAAAGAAGTGTCTTTTTACCTCGGCAGTATATGCCTCGAGTGCAAACCTGAAGCCAAAAGTTAAAGTTAACCGTTGTCGTTTTTCTTTCCTGCACTAGTATTCCTTGCAGTCACATTGTCAAGTCCTTCTTCAAAAACTAGAATAAGAGCATCTCTCAAACCATTCAACAGAAAAAACTCTAAGTGCTATAGAATTTTTCGAGGCCTTAATAATAGCTTTAGGGTCTCCAACCACAATACTTATCCCTGTGGGAAGGGAAAGGGCCTTCGGAGAGCCAGGTATGTATGCATTAGCATTGATAAAATGAGCCAAATGCACTAAAAATGTTGCTACTGCATGCTTCAATTTTAATTTAGAAAGACTTAACCTTCTACTTTAAATAAATAAAAAATAAACTGCACCACTAATTAATTACAACAACTACAAAGGAAACAGGTGAACTACATCAACTTAACGAATGTGTAAAAGATAACAGCAGTCAAGCTAAATATGTGAGGACGAATGTAGAAATGATTGAATGTGGTATGCCACAAGTTATAACTACCAGGTGATATCCTTCTTGAGAAAGACATCATAAATTTAGTTGAGGAAGACAACATAAATGCATTCACAATATTTCCAGTTATGTTAAGAAAAAGTTAAAAATCATAACTAAATATACTTAAACAGCTAATGTGATAAGATCCATTCACCAATGAGAGACATCGCATATGGTGTTATCTAAGAGGACTTCCTTCAGAAATGTAACATGTTATAATAGATGGTAGGAGTTCACCCTCGGTGTCTACGATAAAGAAGTTCTGATTTTGAAACCCATTCAAGATTGTAGCCAACGGAGACATCATTTATGCAAATGTCGTGCTCTGTTGCTCACAAAAGATAAGAAGAGAATGAACATTAAATACATGATCATATTATGTGGCACTACGAAACAATTAGTGTTTCCTTTTCATAGATCCACAATGTGGGACTTGTTTACCTATTGTAATACGTTACATTGCTACTTAAAATAGTCCTTCAGGACAACACCACATGCTATGTCTCTCCTTTGCTCCTGTCATTGTCACTGCTATCTCATATACATCCTTCACCAATAATTTGAGTAATCAATTAATGAATATCTGTTTATCTATAAATACTAATGGCTTAAGCATTTAGGACCAACACAAATCATTCACATCCCAAGGCATTCTAAATTCAAGAGCTTACTCTCAATCCTTTTCTCAAACTGTTCTGTTCTCATATCAATACAGCAATGGGTTTTCGTTTACCTGGAATCAGAAAGGCAATATCTACAGCAAACTAAGCATCTTCAAAAGCAGTTGATGCACAAAAGGGCTATCTTGCTGTGTATGTGGGAGAGAAAATGAAGCGATTTATGATTCCTGTATCATACTTGAACAAACCTTCCTTCCAAGACTTGTTGAGTAAAGCTGAGGAAGAGTTTGGATATGATCATCCCATGGGTGGCCTCACAATTCCTTACAGTGAAGAAATCTTCCATCATATAAGTTCTTGTTTGGATGGACAATAGATGTCATTACTTTAGGAGACTAACATAGATTAGAGAAGACATTTTTGTACAATAGGCGTCTTCTTAACTTGTAAAGATCTCCCTTTTGTGACATATAATGATATTTTTTTGTGCAATGGAAGTGAACTCAACTATTCAAGTAGCTACTCAGTATTTTTAGTTTACCAATTTCAATCTTCGCTTCTTCTGCATGAACAAGGTTAAGTCCAGTTCTAAAACTAGACTCTATTCTGTGAAATTTCAATGCGGGAATAGACCACATGATTCCTAGAATGGTAGAGTGAAAAAATTTCACTTGGACCAAAGAGGAAACAAATTTAATTGGGAAGTTTAGGTTATTAATAAAAATATATGTAGCAAAGCAAAATTTTGAGAAGCTAGGGCCTTAACAAAAGAGGTTGGTTCTCTGCTCAAATAGATGTGGTTGCAACATAAAATTGGACTTATCTTCAAGGTTTAGTTTTTTTCTTGAATTAACTTGGCCTACTCTGTAACAGTAGCTTTACTTTATACCACTATGAATGGTATGAATCATTATCTATAACACAGTCCAGAGAAGTCAAAGAACGAGTTATTTTCAATAATATATTGAGGGACTAAGGATCACATGGTGTTGTCTCACAGGTCTCCCTAAAGGATTGGGATGCTCCCTGGTTGTTCATATTCACCATTCGAGAATGTGGCCAACAAATTACGCACCCGAGAATTTGTAGTTTTCTCATGCATTGTGATTGATATAGCTAATCCAATGGTGGACACATGCTTCTGCAAATAATTAAGATGACAGTTGTATTGATATAGAATGTACCAATAATATCAGTGACTGACAACAACCAGTAAATCTTAAGCAGACCAGATGGACAGCTCTGAATAAGTGTTTGGAGGTAAGAAGAGAACCAATGTTCAATACATGATCATCATTAACTTTGGTCCACTTTTTTCATGTACGAAAAATTCTAACTCACTGGGCCCATTTGATAATCGTCAACGTGATCAACTTTCAAATTTTTTTTTCACATATTTTTCTGTCCAAATGAGGAACATTTTGGCCTTCACTAGAGAAGGAGGGACACTGCTATCTTAAATACTATCACATGCTACGCGGATTCATGAGACAATGCTCAAAGACAATACCATATGCGCTTGTCTCTCGGTTGGTCCCATTACTCTGTTCCCTCCTTCACCAATGATTCTTCTAGCCAATGGTTTTTCGACATATCTTTTGTCTATAAATTCAGGCCATCAAGCATTTAGAATCAACACAAGTCATTCACATCCTAAACCATTCAAAACTCAAAAAGCTTATTCTCAAGAGTTCTCCCAAACCAAAACAACAATGGGTTTTCGTTTACCTGGTATCAGAAAGGCACTATTTACAGCAAATCAAGAATCTTTAAAAGCGGTGGATGCGCCAAAGGACTAGCATATATTTGCATCACTTTTATACTGTGATGATAGAAGACAAGTTTCTGTGAGATGATGAATCGTGTCAAATCTTGGGAAGTTTACATGTGTCGCAGAATATATGACAAGTTCATTGAACTTTCTTGTCTCTAAAAGTGGTTAATATAGATTTGTTAACCTACAGTGATAAGGTTTTTAACAAATTATTGCGAGTCACCAGCAAGCCCCTTCATTGACTTGATAAAATTTAAGCCTTAAGTTCCTTGCACAGTGCCTAATCTTCTTCCTAATTCTTTCTAGTTAATAGAATTGTACGTTCTTATTGGAATGAGTAGAGGTTCTTATATAAGATACTACATGATGTTCAATGCCATGGAATGAAGAATCTGTTGTTTTTGTTAGAAATATTTAACCCATGTGATGTGATAGCATTTTATGTTGAAGGTTACACATTTTTTGGGACCTTAATCATCACTAGATGATAGGCCAATAGATCTTACATTACTAACACTTTAACACCGGAAGTTAATGACAGTCACCAAGAGCCAAATTTCTGAGGCATCGGTGTAAGTAGCCACCAACCTCACAAGATTTACTAAATCCTTCAATACGTTTTTGTTTCAGTCTTAAGGTTTATAGTGTGCTATCAATAATTCAGTTTCAGGTAACTCAATTCTTGTGAATGTATTGGAAAATATTTATGTTCAAAAGATTGCGGAATGGAATCATGAAATTATCACGTTATGTTCAAAATTTCTCTATTCTTTTCAAAAACTATTTAACTGTCATGGATGAGTACCACATTGCTTAACTATTTAATTGTAAAAGCACATTGCTTTGGTAGTTTATATTCCTTACCAGTTCTCAGTGTTGTGAGGGAGTTATTCCCACACAATTTAATGCTAACTTGGCCTAATTATTGTTAGAATAATACTTAGAAAACAAGGACTTGTGAGTTAGTATTGGAAAATGAAAGGGTTAATTAAAGTTAGTGTATTATATTGGAGGTTTCAGAGTTTGCTTCTGTTAATGTGTATATTTATTATACTATAGGTTTTAGTGTCTATTTCTAATTATGATACATATTTATATGGTAGGTTTCCTAGTGTACCAATTAATACAATAAATTTTGTTCTTTGAGAACCATTTGTACTATTTCATGCAATTTTTGCTAGTTTTTCTTAACTAATTGTACATGAATTTGAATTTATTGTGTTGGATATAAATTTAGTTATCTATATTTAACTTGAAAATGAGTATTATATCTATTTTTGTATAACTAAATATAGATAAACAAATATGGTAGATGTAAATAATTATGGTTGAAAAAATATACATGTATAAATGATAAATGAGTAAAACAATAATATTAATAATTTAAAAATCTATAATACTTTTCAAAGATTTTGAAACCAGTGATAATTTATGAAAGTTCGGAAAATAATTATTTTTCAAAACCCGCAGTAGTTAACCGGGGTTTTAAACCTACAAAATTTCCGTTAAATATAACAAGATAAGAAATCTCACTTACTGATTAACGTTTCCTAGGGTTCACAAAAATCCTGGAGAACAGATTCTTCAAAAATGATTTGGTGGGCTTGAAACTACGAATAAATAACTTAGTGAAGATTTTAACTTTGGTAATATAAAAACGAACCTATGTTAAACTCATTTTTTCTTGCAGCGAATGACCTAACACGAGGCAAAATAAAATGAAAAAAGAATGACAAAAGTAATAATAATAAATTAAAAATATAAAAAACTAATGACACATATTGACATGAAGTTAACGTCTATCTAAAAAAAATACCTAATTTGATAATTTTACAAATACAATGATTTAATTGAATGAAATAAAACTTAGGAAACTAATAAAAAATTTCAAACGAATAAGATAAAAAGGAATTTTAGCCTCCATCAAAATGTATGTAAAAAGTCTCTTTAGAGTTGCTTTTATAAGCAAATTTGGAACATTTTTTCTTATTTGTGCTAATATTATCTTTTAAATATTCTCCGATTAAATAGGATTTTACTTCCGATGTCTTTTCTATTGATTTATGATATTAAATTTCAATCCAAAATAAATATAGTCTAATAATAATAATAATAATAATAATTATTATTATTATTATTAAATAACTATATTGTAATTAATTACTATAACTCCCTTTACTTTGTTATTCATATTAACATATTTTAAATCAAGATATTATCACTTAAAACTTTCACATGATTTATTTTAAAACATATGTAATTTTTGTAAAACTGTAATCAATGATCATTGATGATTTAATGAGTAAGCATTAGTAATTAAATTGATGATTAATTTATTTTTCATATTTTCTTATAAAATAAACCATTCCATTTAATACGTATCATATATATATATATATATACATATATATATATATATATATATATATATATATATATATATATATATATATAGTTGATAAACACAAACAAGATCAAGTACTTATATTTATTCCAGACCCTTGAAAAGAAATGCATATACACCTGTGCTCATTAGCCAAACCCAACAGGATCTGGAAGAGATTAAAGCAACTTACATTTTAAGTTGCAGGCAAAAAAGTCTGAAATTAATTAAGAAACTTCAATACTTACACGTCTAAATTAAATTAAAACGTCTAAAAAAAATAATACGCTTTACTCAATTAATAAGTTGGGACTTGCGTCACTTTTACAAGTTAATTAACTAGTTGGAAGAATAAGTTAACTTGAGTAATTAAACCTACTACTTGATTTTTGTCTTGTTATTCTTCGGCTTGGCGATGGCGTACACTATTACACTTGATTAATTACTATATTCAATAAAGGATCATTCTGCTATATACTTATGTATAAAAAATATATATTATGATTTGATTTGAAGATTCTAAGCTTTCGTTTGCTAATGCATTAACAATTTTCCTGCACAGTTGATAAAGCTTTCAAAGTTCCATTTTTTATTGGTCAGCTTTTCCAACACGCACAATCCTCTTGAGAGGTGAGAGGTAGTTTGGCAGTATGGTACATGGAAGCATCTGCGTTTGACAAACAAT
>Ga0214544_1002363_pt1 | contig 39802 bp, 9 predicted proteins | sample CNSS3metaG_FD_160074 | JGI IMG/M metagenome (GOLD analysis project Ga0214544, IMG submission 160074) | Root nodule microbial communities from cowpea collected in UCLA plant growth center, Los Angeles, California, USA - CNSS3 | ecosystem: Host-associated > Plants > Roots > Nodule | place: USA...
ATTAAGGTAAAAAATATTCCCTCCCTCTCTCTATATATTACCTATTAATCTCTCTCTCTCTCTCTATATATATATATATATATATATATAATATATATATATATATATATATATATATATATATATATATTACCTATTAATCATAAAGTAGACATAATTTATTAAACTATTAACATTATAACTTTTCCAAAAAAGAAGCATTCTCTTAGATTCAAATTCTTCATATACTACAAAAAAGACTTTTAACGTATGATATTTTTAACTTTTGACGTCTGTTCAAACACCGACATCGTACCAGATGACGTCAAAATAACGTCGGAAAATATATTAGATGTCACTTAACGTTGGAGACATAAAGGGCCAATGTTATCCAACGTCAGAACAAAAGGGAGCAGACGTCAATTTTCGCGCTGGATGGTGCCAAAAAACAACACTATTTGATGTCTGGTAGTGCTCTGACAAACGTCAAATAACGTCGGGGCATTGTTTGGCCGACGTTATTTGACGTCTGTCAGAGTACTACCAAACGTCTGCTAGAGCACTACCAAACGTCAAACATTGCTTTTTTTTTTAATTTGGTTGTTTTTACAATATTCCCACATCTAAACATCAGAAAATTTTCAAAACAATTTCATAACATTTTCAGCACAATTATGGACTTACACCAAACTAAAAGTAATTATCGTTTAAAGTAATTAAACCTATCAATATTTTTGAAATATAATTTAAAGTTATGATATTAGTAATAAGTTAAATAACTTATTTACTAATTATGGTTAATTAAATAATTGTTTATATAAAATAAGTTAAAGATGGTTTAGAGTGGATGGTCTATTAAGAATAGAAATTTAGTTGAGATAATCAAGTTTAATCCGGTTAGTTGTATTGTAGACAGTTCATGAATTCTTTAAGTTTGTTATTAGACGTTTAATTATTGATCACGTATATGAATTAGGTATATATGTAAGATGGTCGCATTTAAAGTGGACTCAGTTTAACCTAAGTATATTTTTGTGAGTAAGATGTTTCTGGACAAAAAAAATAATTAAATCAAATATTTATTATGATGTTTTTTATTTTTTTTATTGTTTTTTTACTTTTTTAAAAATTGTACTCATATTCAACTTTCAGAAGTTTCCTTTTGTTCTTGAAGAAAAAATTGACTCTCTATTATCTCATTTGATAATAAAATATTAGTTTAATAGTTATTAATATATTTTTTTTTCTCACAAGCCTTTTGTGGATTCATATTTTTTATGAATATATAAAAAAATAATTTATTATGTGTTTTTTAATAACTGATTTTTTTATTGTGATTTAACTATAATATAATTTTTTTTAATCATGATGTCTCTCGGTTCTTTATTAGATTATGATAAGTTATTTTTTAATATTATTTTAAAAACAAATATTTATATTGATGAAAAATAAAATAAGAGATTCAATTTTTTAAAGATAATAAAATGGAAGTTATTCGTGTAGATGACAACAAGATAATTCATACTTCTTCACATATTTTAAAACATTATACTAATGATCCAATTTAATGATCAAATTGTTTAATTAGATGAAACATTTTTTTTAAAACATTATACTATTGATTTAATCTAATATAAAAAAATTATATTACTTTGACCCCTTCAAAATTTTTATTTTTTTTATATCTAACAAAAAAGGACAAATAACGAAAACTGAAAAATTATAAAAAAATTAATCAAAATTGAAAAAAAAAGCAAAACCGTTAAATTAAAAAAAAATCTGAAATATTTAAAAAATAAAATTGTGAAAAAAGAAAAATAAAAAAAAATAATTAAAATGAAAAAACTGAAAAGTTAAAAAAAAAAATCAAAAGTGAAGTCGTCATGTTACAGGACGACTTCACTTTTCTATTAAATAGAAGTCGTTCTCTTACGTAACGACATTACTTTTTATTAAAAGAAAAAACGGAATTGGCCTGGGAGAGGACGACTTCATCCTGAAAGTCGACCTCCCCAATAACGACTTGACCCAAATTAAAAAAGAAAAAATTAACTGACCCTATTTTATAATTTTCTGGTCAAAGAGACTTTAAAATACAAAAATGTCGAAAATATTACAACTCTATAGATACCATGCATCTACCTTATACAACCAAAATGACCATAAAATTCAAACGTAACAACACTTTCAATTACCTCAAAGCCCAAAAACATCCTTGTAAAACTAGTAGGAGTTGGGTTAAAGAGCGACACTTATACAGAAATCTTAATAGGTCAATTTGCATCTTCAAATTCCACTTATTTAATTGCTTTCCCATCTTGCATACGTAGTAAGGTAGTTTTCTTTCTGTTTCTCATGCCAGATCTCTGACTGTTCACTCGTTTGGTTGTAAATTTTTTTACCTGCGTAGAGAGTGGATAGTAATAATAATTTAATAATGAAAATTTAGTTTTTAAGTCTAAGTCTCATTTTAAACAAAAATGTAAAAGTTAAATATCATATAAAGAGATATGAATCTCTTATATCATTAATATTACATCTCTTTAACACGTGGAATTTTCTACAAAATGAATTACTTACTTTTTAACTCAAAATCAAATATATCAGTTACTTACTACGATTTCTTAAAAGGTGAAAGGGAGTGTATAGGAAGAAACAAAACTCAAAGCTTGGGATTACATTTTAATTGGCACATTGTTTGAGCTTATTAACAAGTACTACGAGTCCGTACAAGTGATGGGAAACAATAAGTACAAGTAAAAGAGAAACCAAAATGATTCGTGGAGACCACAAATCTATTTGAGATCTAGAAAGATAAAAGGAAACAGTGCAACCATAATAATGTGTTAACCAAATCATTCAACAGTTATGGCTAATTAACTTCATGAATGGGGGAAGAAAGGGAATTTTTCAAGATGCAAATTTGCTGTGAGAGTCGGTGAGTCTTGTGGCATAGTATTTGGCAATGAAATCAGAAGCTTTTCTGTCAATGCCAGGCTCTGCAACCCAATGTGCTCTGTCTTCATCACTCGCAAACACCCTTCTCCCATTCCCACTACCTTCCCAGTACTCATCGTACCTATTCTCACACGAAAAACATGCCTTCAATATGCTGTAAATTGACTTTCCAGATGATTTCTTCCCTCTCACTCTCTCTTCCCTTCTCATCACCATTTTCAACTCTCAACACTCTCAACACTCTCAACACAACACAATCCTATGTTTTCAAACACAACTGTTATGTTGGTTTTGAGTGATACGCATATAAGGATGTTTGTATTTATAGAGTGTCACGGGGTTATGTTATATACCACATCACACTATTGTTTAACTTGTGCTATGAAGAAAAAGGAGGATAAGGATTCCCTCAAATCACTCATAACTGATAAGGATGGTTATATATTTTATGTGATTGTCCACACACAACAAGCATAAAGTGTCCTCCTCCCCTCCTTTTTCATTTGTCACGCAAAGCTTTGGTTACACTTCGTGTTGAAAGTCTCACATCAATTAGAGATAAATACAATTTCATAATATATAAGTAAACTGCAAATCTTATCTTACAAGTTTTGTGAAATTGAAATAGTCTTAAGGTCCACTTTTAACAATATTATCACCTAATTTAGTTTTGTTCACTTTGGACTGTTATAAACTCAGTTCACAAAGATGAATGTTTCTTACAATATGACCATGTCAGCTTCATATGCATGCATCATGCATGAGCAATTAATTGTAGGGGTACCTAAACTATAGGCCTTCTTAATTTACACTACGAATCAATTCCTCACGCTGTGCACGGTTCCAGTAAGATTAATTCGCGCACACATTCGGAAATCACATTGCTTAAAGTCATTTTTACACTACTTTAAAAGAAACGGATATTCTAAATAAAAGTTCTGTGATTTATTTTCTGAGCACTCTCACACTCTCATGGTAGCAGGAGGAAGCAAGTTACCAAAACAACCTTTGAAACTCTTCTTGCGTTTCCTTTATTTGTTTTTCCCATCTTTCCTCATTAGTCTAGCCATTAGTCTTTAATTCATAGTTTTTAGTGATTAATAGCCTATAAACTAAACAGCATATATAAATCTTGTATGATCCAAATATAACTCTTCTGTATCCGTCTAGAACAGATAACTCCAAATCAGATTCTAGGGATTTGTAGAAAGAACTCTTTTTTTTTCCTGGTTCAAGACCAATTAAAGAGGCTAAGTTGGAATGTGATGAAGTGCTGCATAAAGGAGTCATATAATCCTAAAGTATCCAACAAGATTCTCAAATGTCATGTTGTATAGGGTAAAAGGGAAACATGAGTGCATTGAGTTGACACTATCTGTGCTCTATCTTACAAGGCATATAGTATATATTTTGGACTGAAAATTGTAGAAAATAGAAACTAAGTGTTGTGATGGAACAGTGTCACCTTACCAGCACTGAAGGCAGAGGCAGAAGTGAGAACCTTACGATTCCAGGGATAGACAAGCAAGATGATGGAATGATGTTATCACGTGATGTATTTGTAGTGATTGTGGCGTACACTTTTTGGTGATGATGATTCCATGCAAGCCTTGCCACTGGTTTCTCCCTAAAAAGCAGAAGAGGACACGCTATACAGTACTATGCTAGCACTTCAATTTTTATCAGCATTGCACGTTCATTAAGAAGAAGATTCTGATTGTCAATGTCACTATCCAAATGCTGTCATTTTCTTTGGTCTAATGGGAAGGTGCCCTACAATGGGAGGGTGAAAAGTGATAAGAGAATGGAGAAAAAGATAGAGTCGAAGTCTGAAAAAGTGGTTCATGAACTGAGTGTAAGATAGGATTTGCCCAACACAAGAAAGTACTTCTGTCTTTCAGACTTAACAGTTGAGGGTTGTGAACCATTCAAATCAGATATCTTGAAAAACCAGTGAGCGTAAGATCATTTGGCTACGTAACATCTGGTGAACATTATTAGTAATTTTCATTACATCAACATATATAAAACTTCATTACGTTTATAATCACTCTTCTCTTAACCATATATTTTCTGCTTAGAAGCCAATATAACCTTATCCGAGTATTTCGCATTACTCTTAATAATAAGGGAGGTTGTTAATCATCTTCTTACTAAAAAAAAGAATTTACATAGACAAAATTTGTCAATAAATTAAAATTAATAAAGGTGACAACTTAAAATATGTCAATAAAACACTTGTCAATAATTATTAACAGTGAAAATTGTTGGCACAAGCAAGTTTGAAGCAAATAATTGATAAAGTCATGTGCATGAAGATCTTAAGTGTTTGATGAAAATTGATGAAGATCCTCTTGAAGATTAAGTTTTAGTGTGTTAAATCTGTAAATAACATGTTAAATGTAATGTGTTAGTCAGTGGCGGGCGGATCTTGACCAACATTGTTGGGGGAGCCAAAATAATATGGCCAAAATTTATACATTTAATTATTGTCATTAATATAATAAAAATGAAAAATTTAGTATAACGATAACTAAAAAAGAAATAAGACTACAAATGAATATATGAAAGAGTTGAATTTGTATACTTATTTAAAAAAAAGACTAAAAAATAATTTTTCATAATATAATAAAAAATTGAGAGACCTAAATACCAAAAGAAAATTCGATGATAATCAAACCGCACTTAAGATCCAATTATAAAAAACACACAGTACAATATTTTTTCTTCTATGTTCATAAAATAAAAAATTAATATACAAGCTCATTAAATAAATTATTAAACTAATATTTCACATGTGATACAAGAGAGAATTACCTTCTCCTTTATTTCTTCAAGAATGGAAGACAACAACTTACATATGAGAGCAAAAATAATAGATTTTTTTCTCTTCAGAAACAAAAGAAAATAGGTGAGAATGAGAGATGAGAACAAGTCGTGAGAAACTCAAGCCATATAATGGAACCACAATTAAAATCTGGTTATAAAAAAACACACAGTAAGATACTTTTACTTCTATGTTCATAAGATAAAAATTAATATAAAAGAGACTTATTAAATAAATTTTTAAACTAATATTTCACGATCAAGAAAGATGAAAGAATTACATCATTCTTTTCCTCCTCGTGAATGAAAGAGAACAAAGTGAAATAAGAGCCAAAGAATAGATATTTTTCTCTTAAAAAACAAAAGAAAACATGTGAGAATAAGAAATGAAAACGATTTATAAGAAGCTCAAACCATAATGAAAAATAATAATAAAAATATCTTGATAAATCTTTTTATTTTTTATTTTTTATTATGTTTGATTTTATATTTTATTATTTATTAACATTAATTATTATATTTATAAAAGAAATAAAATATTTAATTTAATCATCATTAATTTATAATATATTATCTAATATCTATAATATAAAAAAAATTAAAATATCTAAAATATAAAAAAAAAAATCAAAATTTTAGGGGGGGCCATGGCCCCTCCCTGCTACCACAAACATCCGCCACTGGTGTTAGTGTTATATCTTGTTGGTAGGCTATATGACATAGGTTAGATGTCTTGTGTGCCTTAGTGTTTCTCTTTTAATATGTTAAAATAGGCTTTAACAGGTAAAAATGCTTGCTGTATATAGTTTCTGGTATGAATGCATTCAGTCAGTTGAATTATTTTTCAATCGACTGATTTCACTTAAGTCAGGTGAAATCAGCTAACTGTACAAAAAATTCAATCGACTGTTTTCACTTAAACCAGACTATATAAGATGTGTTTTCGCGAGCATATGTGTGAAACCGAGCTTTTGTGCACTAAACTTTGTCATTCATCTCTGGAAAACTCTCTCTCTCTGTAATACACAACTGCAACTCGTGTTTTGAAGATCTTGGTTGATCTTGGAGACATTTTGGCTTGTGAGTAGCTTGAAGAACACATGTATGGTTGGCTAGGAGCCACCATCAAGTTTGGATGTTCTTGTGCCTCTGGATGGTTTGCCTGATGAGATTTCAGGTCTGTAAGTATGATTCTTGTAGGGTGTGTGTCTAGATTTTTGTGTGAGTCAAAAATCTTGTGAGTTTTGTTGTTCAAAAGTGTAATCTTGGTGTGTGATTTGTAAAACTTTTGAATATAGTGGAAATCAGGCTCAGGTTGTCCTCGTAAACTGGATGTAGCTTTGTGATTGAGTGAACTAGTATAAAAACAGTTGTGCATTTCTCTTTCCCTCATCTCACTCTCTTTGAAACTCTTTAAAAACTCAAGAAAACCAAACAATTTGATCTTTGGTGTGATTTAATGCATTCTTCTGTAATTTGAGGCTATATACTTGTTAAAAATATTGATTGGAACAAGTCTTGTATGTAAAAGATTGTTGTTTGAGTTGAATTCACGAATTCTGCATTCTTCATAAATCTTCAGTATTTTAGCTAGTTGAATTATCTTTTTAATCGACTGTTTTAAAGCTTCAAAAATAATTTAGTCTACTATTTTATATTTTAATCGACTGAAAGTGTACTGGTCTGCTGCATTTACATCCAAACTTTCCAGTCCATTAGATTCAATTGAAAAGAGGTTATGCTTTTGAAAAAGTTTTATAAAGTCAATTTAACCCCCCCCCCCTTCTTGGCTAAATTCACCATTTCAAAACTAACAAAAATTAGATAGTAATTATCTGTTGGTAATTAGTAGCAATTAAAATATTTCGATAATTATCGACAAATTTTAATCGTCGATAATCATCTATCACCAAATATTATAATTTGATCTTCTTCTTATTCCCATTCTTATTCTTTCTTTCTTTTACCTTCCTTTTTTTGTCTTCTTTTTTTTTTCCTTCTCATCGTGCTCTTCCGTCGCTTCTGCTATTATCGTCGTTGTTTTCACTATTAGTTTTTCTTCTTATTTATCTTCGATTAATTTATAACAAAAATTTCGTTAAATTTGACTAAAAAATAACATTTAATTTACTAACAAAATTGTCAACGAATTTAAAATAAAAATATTTATCAATGAATTTACCGATAAATTTTTAAAAAATTTAATTACTTACAAATTAAAAAATAATAATTACCAAACAATTTATTTATAAGTTTAAAAAAATTCATTTCCAATAAATTTTAAAAAAATAATTACAAATAAAATTTACCATGGTCAAAACTTAAAACGAAATTTTGACATCTGTTTTACACCTAAATCAAAGTCCATTAGATTTCAGTTGATAATAAAAATTTTAATTTACTAATAAATATTATTGAAAAAATTATACGAATATATATCTTTTTGTCAATAATTAAAATTTTAGAGTTTATCAATCGATAAATTTTATTTTATTAACAAATTTTACTTACTATTAAAAACACTCATATTACCTGCTAATTTTGTTTTGAATTTTTTTTAGAAAATATTTATAAATTTAATTATGAAAAAGAATTTGCTGTCAATTATTTTGAAAAATATTTTGTATAAAACACTTTTCACAACAAATTTTGTAGAAAATACTTGTAAATTTTATAATTTCGTAGGAAGTAATTACTCATGCAGAAATTACTTGTCAAGTAAGATTTTTAGAAAAAATAGCAAAAAAAATCTTTTCTTGCAAATTTTTTTAACAAATTTGCAAAAATATGAGAATTTTTAATAGTGATAATTTTTTCAACCGATAATTTTTTTAATTATTTAATAAATTTTTTCAACCAATAATTTTTACTAATAAATTTTTTCAACCGATAATTTTTTTTAATTATTTAATATTTTCTTATAGTATATTAAGTTCTTAAAAACACATAAACCTACCATCATTAGGTCCTAAAAGTCCATAAGCACGAACCATGGTTGATTTATGTTTCTTGAGTTCTTAAACACTCCCTTAACCTTGATTTATCATAGTTTGGATAGATTCATCATTTCCAATTACAATTTAGGACTCCTATCAATAAAAAAAAATCTTTTAATGTGAGTCCCGTAAACGTAACTTTCTTGATACTAAAGAAAGGTTATTGTATAAACAAATTTATTAAATTTGAAGGAATTTATATATGTAGAATTGATATTAAAATAATATTTTATATTAAAAAACTCTTTTATTAAACATGTTGTTAAATAAATAATTATTATAAGAAACTAATTAAATAACGATTAATTTAAAGACTAAAAATAATTAGTTATTATTTGATCAAGTTAGACACTATTTTATTAATTAAAAATTATTTATATCTAAAATAGTTTATATTATTAATAAAAACTTATAATTGATTTGTGAATTAGAGTTTAAATTGATCTCTAATATTAATTTTCACAATTTTAACTACTTATTATTTTTAATTTTAATAGAAAACATAAATAAATATCTAATAGAAGATTTTATATTGGTCCATAAAACTAGGTCAAGTTTTCATTTAAAAAACTCTTAAAGGTTTTACTGTGGTAAAATAAATTACATAAACACTTTTTGCTAATACTTTTAATTTATTCTTAATTATTTCTTTTTATTTTCTTGTGAGATAAAAATACTAGTATATTTTTTTATTAAGTTAATTATGATTTTCTCAACTACTTTATTATCTCAACAACAACAAAAAAGTTGTTTGATGTCATAAGAAAAATTCTCCAAGAAGGGACACCAATGCTCATTTGTTTAGAATACTTCACAGAATTGAAAGTTGCATATGATCATTGAAAGTTGTCTCGCGATGTTTTATTCATATATCATAATTAACTTTATTAAAGGTTGATAGACTTTTAACTAAGAACGATTCTATAACACTCATCTGAGTTTGAATAACATACTTTTTGTTCTAATCATTTTTTAATACTCACAACACCAAATTGATATGTTAAGATTCATGAGTTAATTTCTATGCTTTTTTGTTCTAATCATTTTTTGATATGTTATATCAAATCTTAGTTAAGATTCATGAGTTAATTTCTATGATTAGTATACAATTTTCCAAATTCAAAAAAATTATATCCTGTTAATTAAAATGAGTCTTAAGCACTTTTTTTCTTTCTAATGAGACATTCCATCTTTTAAAACTTGATTCAAGTTTGATAGCATGATCAATGGCGGACTCAATGTTTTTTTTCATTTAATTGTTTATATATATTTCAATTTTATATTTATATATTACTATATTAGTTATATTAATTTTTAAAATTTTTTCTTAAAATTTCATACATATTTTCTCCTCTTTTTCTTCTTTCTTTTAGTTCTCTATTTTATACCTCCATCTAATTTTCACCTCTTCTTTTTTTTTCCTCAATTTTTACTTTCAATCTCACTTCCTTTTCAAAATAAAATTGCACCAAAGTAAAGTTGACGAGTTAAAGAATATTTTGGACCGATTAATTTATTATTTTTGAATAAGTTTATTTTGTACTTTCTTGTTGAAACAACATGTTTTTCTTTTACATATGATAAATTTGTCTACTGTGTATCATTAGATAATAATAAATTCATAATTTTTTAAATAGGTGAGAGGTGGTAAATTTATATTAAAATTTTTTAATAAAAAATAAAATAATTGATTTTTTCTCTCAAGAGAAAGACTTATGCATGTACATCAATTAAACTTAAAAAACAATATTTAAAATTCTCAGAATTATATAACATGAATTTGAAAAAATCTAATTTGACACTCCTAATTTTTTTCTTTTCGAGTTCTGCCGAGCATAATAATTACATTATTTATTTTTTATATTCGATTAAATATTAGTTTATCTATATTTAATATTATTTATTATGATCGAAACTTAAAAGATTAAAGACAACAATCGTCTTACAAAATAGGTACTTTACTATATAGTAAAGATTTAAGTCTCACATATAAAGCTGATGATACTAAACATTCAACAAAAAAGATGCTACTAACAAGCTAAAAGAAAGCATTAATTAGTGGACAACTATTTCTAAACATAAACAACATTTTAACCAACTTTACAAGCAAACGGAAAATTTATTATTTGATTTAATTATAACAACTTGAAGATACTCAATTATCATCAATTTTTTTAAACTTGATGGAAATAAAATGGATACAAAATGCAAGTTTATCCTTGGAAATCTGAAGACAACCGAATTTTATGGGTGCTTTCCATATTCCTTCCCGATGCTACATATCTAATTTGATTTGTTACATATATGATTGATGTATCTGCTAATAATTATACACCACTCAGATAAAAAAAAAAAAAATTGATGTTACTTTACATTATATAGCATAATTGAACTATCTTTGTTTCTTTTCATCACTGTTTGGATTACACTTTCACTGCAACCTACGTCAATGAAATTCTCAAGAAAGAAAAAGAAAACATAAAGAAATTAACAAAGTAGTGAATTATGGAAATGAAATATTAAAATTTAAGTCTATCTTGTTAAGGTAGGTTTTAACTATGACTTTGATATCATATTAAACATGGTTAAATATGTTTTTGGTCTCTCAAGTTTTAGTAAAATTTGAAATTAGTCCATCATTGAAATTTTTGACCAATTTAATCTTTCATATCTAGAAATACATGGATTTAGTCTTTTTAATCAAATTTTGTTAAGTTTATCTGAAGTTTCAAACGTATTTTATGATAATATTTAAGTTAACATTTAAACAAAAATAGATCAAACGAGATAAACAATTCAAATATTATCATGAAATGCATTTGAAACGTTAAATAAACTTAACAAAATTTGGTTAAAATAAATGAATCCATACATTTCTTAAAATGAATAACTAAATTGGTTAAAAATTTTGAAGAAAAACCCATTCCAATGAGACTTCCAACACTCGTAACGTTTATTTATTTATCTTAGAGATAACGTTATTCGTGCAACCCAACAACAATGTGTCTAAGGTGCGGTCAAAACTATTCGGTTACACCTCACATATTCCTTTTCATACAATTTATCATTATCCATTTTATTATTTTTCTTCTTGAAGAAGTTGTAATATTCTTCTGTTGCCTTAAACAAAATGGCTAAGGAATATTGTGTAAAAAGGCAACTAAAGTGACGGGACAGAACACATGAAGAACATAGAGATCACGTACAAAGACAGAAAAAGTTACGAACAATGAACTCACTCATGTACTTATATTGAGCCTAGATTCCCTCGATAAGAAACCGTGTCCCTTCAACATCATTATGCCAGATTGATGCTTCTATAAACATTAATTATATGTTACTAGGCTTCATCATAGGTTGTATTTGGTCGAATTTGAGACTACAAAGATCTAAACTGAAGATTGATATTTTTAGCAAGGTTGTACGTTCAATTAAATAAATAAGATGACTAATTTCAAAAGGTTTAAAAATTTACAAGGTCGATTTTCTTAATAATTTTATTGATATAAATTATTAAAATATATGCCTATTTTTAATATATTAAAAAATAGGCTTTCAACTTGATTTAATTCTTTAAAATATTTTACTAAAAAAAAAAATTGTATTTACATACTCTTGAAATTTGTAGATAATAACAAAAAATTAGTGAATAATTAGAAATTATCCATATATTAACCACGATACCAAATGTAAAGATAATTAACTCGTGAATAATTACGTATGAATCTTTAGTATATGTAAAAAATGATTTTGAGGGCAATACATTCAAATATCTATATGTAGGTAAATTACATACAAGTAATTGGGCCTACTACATAATTACTCCATCTTTTGACGCCAAAAAGACCTTAGAATCATCCTCAGATAGAGCCACCATTGAAATGTTTTTTCTGTGCTTGATTAACAGCCTAAATGATTCATCACTAGTCACTTTCACCTAAAAAATCAAATAAACAAATCTTAGTGTTTCATCCAAATCCAAACACAAACACAAACAATTGGTAAGGAATGAAAAACATTGAAGCAATGTATCTGCCTCCTTTATCAGCTTTTCAGCTATGAGTGAATCTCTTGCATCACTATTTTCTTCTTTCTCCTTTTCCATTCTCTTTCTGCTCTATTTGTCGAATCATCTGAAGATAGTCTTGTGTGATTCTCTTTCGTGCCTTCCCACTTGTTTGGCCTTCTGATCCTTACTGGCTGAAGAAACACTTGTTTCGTGTTAGGCTCTCAGAGCTTATTGACGAGATTGGTGCACAAAGCAAGCTTGTCACGAAGCTTCTAGACGAGAGTGGTGAGTGCCACAAAGGGAAGGGTGATTTACTCAAGGATTAGGCATTTACTTTTCAGATTTTGAAACGAGGATTAGGAGATTTAAGGTTCATTGAGATGAAGGCACAACATGAAGGGAGATTTTGAAATTAAAACAAATATGTTGAGAATTCGAATCTTAGGTATTTGAGATTTTGTTTTTTATCGATGGATTTAATAATATTATCTATGTTTGTTGTTTTTCCACTAGTATTTGGTCGTAGGTAAGATATATTTATTAACACACTTTTTCAATCCTTAGGTTGTTACTCATTAGAAATTAACCTTGTTCTTGTAGTGTCTATGGATGGTATAATATCAAATGACACAATAAATTCTACAAATAATAAATTTTTATATAATAAATTCTAAAATGATGTTGAGATGATATTATTGAGAATTTTTTAAGTTTAATTCAATTTTACAAAATTGTACTTATATGTGAGAAATTGATCTTATCTTTTGATAATATAAGATCTTCAACATAATACATTGTTGGAAAAATCTTTAAAAATCACTTTATTAATATAGAAATAAAATAAACACAAGAAACACATAAATAATTCTTTCATGTCCTTTTACCCGAGTATATCTACACTTTCCAAAGCAATAGAAGAATCAAATACAAGTTTGAAGTTTTTATAACTCGGAGTAAGAAACATCATGGACTTAGAGTCCAATATATAGTCACTAACACTCACCCTTTGATTATCCTAAACGACATGTTATTTTTATCAGCCCAACATATATATCTTTTAACATTTTATAATGCCTTCAAAATAGATGTGTTATCTCTTTTTAACCATGATTTATATTTAGCGAATGAAACCGTGATGAAGCATATCTTCTCAACAAAAATAATTCAGCAAAAACATGAATGTCACAAAACACTCACACAACACCGTGTGGAGAGTCATAAGAAATTCCAGGAAAACAAAACCATAATCCAAATATATATCCAAATTGTAATAGAAATAATCAATCCTTATATTATCAATCTCAGCTGATAAACGGGTACATTAAAGACATGAGAAGTAGGAAATGAAGAATGAGTGAAGAGATAATTAAGGGGAATTTCAAGATGCAAATTTGCTTTGAGAGTCTGTGACTCTTGTGGCATAGTACTTAGCAATGAAATCAGAGGCTTTTCTGTCAATACCAGGCTCTGCAACCCATCGTCCTCTGTCTTCATCACTTGCAAACATTCTTCTGCCACTTCCTCCTTCCCAGTACTCATCATAACTATCACCACTTGAGAAACAAGCCTTCAACACATTCCCAAAGCAGCAACTCGATGATCTTTTCGCTCCCATTCTCGTCTCTTCCTCTTCTAAACTCTGCAACACTGCAATTTCCTTACAAGCACCTGCTATAGCATTTATAGACTCACAACTTACCCTTTTTTACCTCACCACATTATCTGTTGTTTTAGGGAATTAATATAAGAAAAATTAAAAGGTACAGATTCCCTCAAATCACTAATCACAAAAAAGAAGCATAAGCCTTCTCATCCTCTACTTTTTATTTTTCACACTGCTACCGAACTTTGCTTTCTTACTATCTATATTCTTATCTTTGGTTGTTATTAAATGTAAAACAATGAGTTTTATAAAAATATGAGTTATGAGAGACAAAAATATTGCAACCAGAGAGCCTGTACTTTTAGTTTATTGAAACAGAGTATGCATATTTTACCCGTGTAATGCTTAAGGTATTTAAGAATAGAAAATAAACTAAGTGTCCAGCATTAATTATATTTTATTGAGTAAATTATAAATTTAGGTGAAATGATATATCCCGTTGTTATATTAGTTTCTAATACTAAAAGTACCAAGTAATTAGTCTTTTAAATGTTTTAAAGTAATATAAGCTCAAGGAATACAATGAAACAAATTTAAAATGCTTAAGGAATAACACAATTAGAATTTTGTTGCCTAAAAGTTTAGACAGATTTTTTAACTTTAGACTACGATTTTTTATTGTTGTCTAAAGTCATTTCTATTATAGTGAAATATATAATTAAAAGTATAATAAAATAAAAAATATCTTGAAGACTTAAGAAAACTCTTTAAATATCGAACTAGTCAAACAATTAAAAATAATGGGAACAAAACAAGAAGTTATTCAAAAGAAAAATTAAACTTAAAGAAAATACAAAAAATATATTTTTTATACATATAATCTAGTAAATAAACATTTACGCAAATGAACACTTGAACTTGAAAAAGTCAAACGTGCTCATGTGAAGATAATAAATAATAAATAAAAATACTAAAAATGATTATAAATAATTGAATGTAAAACTTAAAAACAATCTGATTAACTGAAATTGATCCTATATCATTTGAACTAACTACACAGAAAAAAAAAAAGTGTAATTATGATAAGATAGAAATTGCATTGGAGATATGAGTTAATTTTATGGATATAGAGTAAATTAGAAGAAAGAATGATTACAAAACTAAATAATAAGAGACTAATATATCCAAGGAAAGCAGTTTCGATGAAAAGAATCGAATGAACCTAGGGAAAATGAATTCTAATAAGCAAATAAAATGTATATGCATTCATGCATTAGTTTAGGCCATTTTCATTCATTTTTGTATTATTCGAATGATTTCATCATGCATTATTTTTATCTTGAATCATACATTTAGATTTGTGTATTATTTTGTAAACAGGTGTTAGGAAGTGTTTCAATCACAATTTGGAAGGAGGTAGTGTCAACAGTGAAGAAAACAAACCAAAGAGTTTCACAAGAAATGGGTAGATTTCAAATTAGCAAGTTTCATAGGTGATAAGTAAATTTTTTCACTTATTTGCAATTGTAAATAGAACAAATTAAGTTGTTGTCACAATTGATAAATTAGACATATCTAATTACACTACCAAAAAAATTCTAAATCATGACTAATTTTAGTAATTAAAAATAAGGGTTAAATATGTTTTTGGTCCCTCAAGTTTCAGTCAAATTTAGAATTAGTCCCTCATCAAAATTTTTGACCAATTTAGTCCTTCATCTTTCAAAATGCGTAAATTTAGTCCTTTTAACAAAATTTTGTTAAGTTTATCTAACGTTTCAAGCGCATTTCATGATAGTATTTAAGTTAACATTAAAGCAAAAACGTGTCAAACAGTATAAATAATTTAAATACTATCATAAAATACGCTTGAAATGTCATATAAACTTAACAAAATTTGGTTAAAAGGACTAAATTCACGCATTTTGGAAGATGAATGACTAAATTGGTCAAAAGTTTTGATGAAGGACTAAACCCAAATTTCGCTCAAACTTGAGAAACAAAAACATATTTAACCCTAAAAATAATTAACACTACACCGACCAATTTATATATAAATTTATAAACGTTGTGGTTTTTTGGCATTACTTTTATTCTAATAACATTACTAATTAACGTTGTTGTTTTTTGCAACGTAATGAAAATATATGTTCTCTATAATTGAGACGAGATTCTTGCTATATTTAATATGCAAACAATTGCATCTTAAAGGAAGGTGTGTGTACTACCTAAGTTATAATTTACAACTATGCAAAGATAACCAAATCTTGGGTTTCCCACATTATATATACCACAAATCAACCAAATTAGTAGCTGTATCATAGTATCTATGGCACTTCTCATACTAAACTCAAATTAAAGGGCCAAAAGAAAGTGATGCAACAAATTAATGATATTATAACCTAGAAAGACCTTTACCAAACGATTAAATTAGTTACATTAACGACAAAAACAAGGATATAGAAAAAGAAAAGTTTTGCTTTTGTGTTGAAGTGTACCATATGTACACACCTACTAATCCTGCTTTAGGATCCCTTAAGAATTAAGTTCTGAGAAAGTTAGGACAGCTTGAGGGCACTCTCTGATGGAATCAAGGCTTGGGACTTTCTGGGAACTATATATGCTTTAGGCCTTTGCCTAAACATAACATAAAAGCATATGTCAATTAAAGCTGAAAAGGCACAAAGAAAACAGCCATGGAAGAAAAAAACAAAAAACTTGCTTTGTTAAAGAGAAATATATACGGGTACATAGCAAAGACTCCATCTTTACATAATACAAGTAGTTGTTTAAGTAATACTATAGTGAAAAACGTGTTTTTGGTATAAGTACTTTATCAATTTTATATATCCATAATTAATATCTGTTAGACAAGTCATATTTGATAGGTTATTCCTCCCAATTACCTTTTTAAAAAAAAAATTACGTTAGAGAATGCATGAAGATGATAATTAATATGACCCTTCAAGAGTAGATAAAACCTGAAAGTAAGATAAAATTACACTATTGAATAAGCAAACTGTTTAAAAGCACGTTGAAATAGCATTTGAAAAATGATGCAAACAAACTTTACACTTTATAATACAAAAATATTATAATTATGTATGAAAAAAGGTTTATGTTTGTGTACGCGTATCATGCATGTACTATCCTGAGAATAATTAAAAAAGGGTTAGCTTCACATCATAAGTTGATATTTTCTTAACAAAATGTGGGATGTAACTTTCTACTTAGAGCAATGAGATGTGATTGTTATTCATAATAATGGAAATTTATTTCAAATTGTCCGAACAAAATTTGAAGTCTAGTTAGACAGCAAATGTATATATATATATATATATATATATATATATATATATATATATATATATATGTTTTGTCCGATCACATGTGTTCTAACATTATGGTTGGACGAGAGATTTCAACAATTCCAATAAATTGAAATATCTATTAATTGAATTATTTGCAATTGAATTTTCTACACCTCTTAAATAATGTTTGGATAAAACAATTTAATTTCTATTTTGTGTTGAATTTAACTCTATCTTTAAGTTTAACTTAACTTAGTCTAACCTTCTATTTGATACGACTCGTCTTGATTTTTAGTTCAAGTCGACTCAAGTCGATTTGACCTCAACTAATTCGACTTGGGCAAATCTGAAACAATTCGACATCGACACAATTTGAATCAATTCGACCTCAACTGATTTGAATCAATTCGACCCAAGTTGACTCGACTCAACCTTAAACTAGGTTAGATTGATTTAAACCTTATGTCTAGGCCAATCCGACTAGACCTTTGGTCTAGGCCGACCTAGCTCGACCTTCACTCAAGGCTAACTCAACTCAAAGCCATCTTGTCTTAACTTTCGATCAGGGCCGACTCGGGTTGAACTTTGGTATGGCCGAGCTCTACTCAACCTTCGACTCCGCTCAACCTGCAACATGGGCTAACTAGGTCAACCTTTGGCTCAAACCGACTCGGTTAAAAGCCATCTCATTTCGACCTTCAGCCTCGGCCAATTTGGCTAACCTTCGGTCTAAACCAACTCGGTTGTCCCTCAGCCTGAGTCGACTCAACTAGACATTCGGGCCGAATCGACTAGGTCAACCTATGGCTCGAACTGGCCCGACTTGACCTTCATCTCGGCTTGACCTTCATTCCGGCCTGGTCCGGATCAACCTTTAGCTTGAAATGACTTGTCTTGACTTTTTGCCAGACCCGACTTGACTTTTTGGACCTATGAACCTTTTATGTCCTAACCAATGAGCAATTCCACAACTTGGGGAATTTCAATTTCTTCCTTTTTTGAGTGGATTTCAAATTATACTATTTTAGTTATTTGAAATACCTTCTTAAAATTCTTCATTTCCAATTTCCTTTTAATTTCCTCATCTAAACATATCATTTTTGTCGAAAAAATTTCAAATTCTTCAAATAAACGAATTACTCTCCTAAATTGCCTAATCCAAATACACCATAAAGTTATAACATAGTTGGATTAAATTCCTTTGAAAGTATATTACTTTCCTTAGCATAACTTCCTGATCAATATCTTACATCTAACTAGATGACAAAGAAAAGTCGTACACAGAGATTGAGCATAAGCTTATCATAATTTCTGTAGGCATTATGTGTACAAGGAAAAGAAGGCATCTAGGCAAACAAAGTCATGACAATAGTAAGAAAGCAAAGTTGGGTAGCAGTGTGTGATGCATGTAGGGAGGGGTAGGGGAGAAGTATTGCGTGAGAAATAAAAAGTAGAGGATGACAAGGCTTATGCTTCTTTTGAGATTAGTGATTTGAGGGAATCTGTACCTTTTAATTTTTCTTATATTAATTCCCTAAAATAACAGATAATGTGGTGAGTTAACACAGTGCAAGTTGTGAGTCTATAAATGTTATAGCAGGTGGTTGTATGGAAGTTGCAGTGTTGCAGAGGTTAGAAGAGGAAGAGAAGAGAATGGGAGCGAAAAGATCATCGAGTTGCTGCTTTGGGAATGTGTTGAAGGCTTGTTTCTCAAGTGGTGATAGTTATGATGAGTACTGGGAAGGAGGAAGTGGCAGAAGAATGTTTGCAAGTGATGAAGACAGAGGACGATGGGTTGCAGAGCCTGGTATTGACAGAAAAGCCTCTGATTTCATTGCTAAGTACTATGCCACAAGAGTCACAGACTCTCAAAGCAAATTTGCATCTTGAAATTCCCCTCAATTATCTCTTCACTCATTCTTCCTACTTCTCATGCCTTTAATGTACCCGTTTATCAGCTGAGATTGATAATATAAGGATTGATTTAGTTCTATTACAATTTGGATATATATTTGGATTATGGTTTTGTTTTCCTAGAATTTCTTATGACTCTCCACACGGTGTTGTGTGAGTGTTTTGTGACATTCATGTTTTTGCTGAATTATTTTTGTTGAGAAAATCTGTTGCTTTAGCTCATCATGGTTTCACATTTCGCCCTTTTAACAGAGAATGTTATCTCAAACTGGTTTAATTCAATATAAATTTGCTCTATCAGCAATCAAGAGAAGTCTTCTATGCGCACAATCTTGATCTTTGAAATTAAAACAAGATACTTAAGTTAAACATAATTTTATTGTTTAATTTACATGCAAAATTATTAGAATTCATTATCTATAGTATAGACAAACTTTCATTTGCTACTACAATATATTTGCCTAACTTTATGATTCATCTCGAGTGTAAAGGATATTTATAAGGAAAAATAAAAGGATTATCAAACTCAAAATAAAAAACACATCACCTTTAGTATTCAACTAGATTTTTCATCTCCATGCTAGAAGCCATAGCCCAACCACCAAACTAGCTGATTCCAGAACACAAAAGCGCATAAAAATATCAAAAAATAAAATAAAAAATACACTACACTACAATTTAACAATATACTTACCTTTAGAACAAAGAGGGTAAAGAGTTTGACCTTCACCCTAACTACAACACCAATATTCAGACACCATTAGGGTTTATCCATGTACTACTCATCAATACAAACACGAAGGGTTTGAGAGATTACTTACCGTTTTTGATAACCTAACCTCACAGATAACCAAAATGACACCAAGAATGCGAGAACCAAGGAGCTGAAACTAGGTTGTTGTGTGGGAGAAAGTTGGAGAAAAGGGGAAAAGTAAAAAGGGGAGAAGTAAAGGGTACACAACTTGCTTAACTTTTAGGTAATGTTAAAATCATTTAATTCTTACCCCAATTCAATAAGTATATATCATGTCAACACTACCATGTTAGTAAGTAAAGCCTCGGATTAACGTTAAAAGATTAATTTTTTTGTATCTGTTAAGTTTACGCAATTTTTTATTTATTTTATTTTATTATCATTCTTATAATAAGCTTTATATAGGCTATATCAATATTACTATATTATTATTTTATATAAATTATAAATTTAATGTTCACCTTGTTTTTTCTCAAACCAACACTAATTTATGTTGTATTATTACTTATTCTGAAAATTTTATCATTTATATGCATCTAACTAACTCTAATTTTAAGATCACATTAGTGAGATATAAATTCATTCATAACTTTTGACTGCACACACTATGTTATGGTAAATAATCACTAATATTTTTGTAAAAATTTAAATTTGTTCTCAAATAAGCTCATGTGCTATTAACATGAACTTTTGATATATCAGTTATGCTGATACCTGAAAGACTATCAATTATTGTCATCGTATCATATGAAATTTTATTAAAATAAATAAATAAATAATACAAAATATGGGAGATCACACAAAACTAAAGATCAATTAGACTTCAAGAAGCACGCAAACTATACTTATTGTTAAAAGAGAAATGATACATTGACACTCAAATTTGACCACTTTTGTTACCACCTGACGTGGCATAAGCTATTTCATAATTTTTTTTTTTAAGCTGAAAAACTAAATGACAGTGGTGAAGCGGTTGGGAACGCACTCGCGCATGTAGTCACTTGCCACTCATCACACTCCGCTAAAATTATTTTCGTTTTCGAAAAACTATCCCCTCCATTGCTCCACCGCTTCCCCAAAGGTGCCCACAAACCCTCCCTCGCCACTCGCCACTCATCACAGAACACTCAACCTCTTCCGCACAGAACCCTTCCCGCACACACACACACACCTCTGCTCTACGTGTTCTTGAAACCGCGCCACAAAACCCCAAAACCCCTCTTCAAGAAACCCTAACCCACGACACATATTCTGCACAAATTAAAATTCACAGATTTTGGAATTGCAAAACAACACACAATTCTACCACTTGCAAAAAGGTTGGACCCCAACAATGCACACCAAGACCAGATCTCATCCCACTTCTTGTAAACCAGGTCTAAGTTCATTTGGGGAAAGACTAGCCTGCAACAATTTTAAATTTATCTTACAACCCAAGAGCAATTAAGATGTAACCCACCAAAGAGCTTTCGCAAAAATTATAATTCGCAAATTTTGGAACTACATAACAACACACAATTTTCCCACTTACAAAAAGGTTAGACCCCAACAGTGCACACCAAGACCAGATCCCATCCCACTTCTTCTAAACCAGGTGTAAGTTCATTTGGGGAAAGACTAGCCTGCAACAATTTAAAATTTATCTTGCAACCCAAGAGCAATTAAGATGTAATCCACCAAAGAGCTTTTGCACAAATTATAATTCACAAATTTTGGAACTACATAACAGCACACAATTTTCCCACTTACTAAAATGTTGGACCCCAACAGTGCACACCAAGACCAGACCCCATCCCACTTCTTGTAAACCAGTTGTAAGTTCATTTGGGGAAAGACTAGCCTGCAACAATTTTAAATTTATCTTGCAACCCAAGGCAATTAAGATGTAACCCACCAAAGAGCTTTTGCACAAATTATAATTCGCAAATTTTGGAACTACATAATAGCACACAATTTTCCCACTTACTAAAAGGTTGGACTCCAACAGTGCACACTAAGACCAGACCTCATCCCACTTCTTATAAACCAGTTGTAAGTTCATTTGGGGAAAGACTACCAAGCAACGATTTTAAATTTATCTTGTAACCAAACAGCAATTAAGGTGTAACCCACCAAAGAGCATTTGCACAAATTACAATTCGCGGATTTTGGAATTACATAACAACAATTTTCCCACTTACTAAAAGGTTGGACCCCAACGGTGCACAATAAGACCATACGTCATCCCACTTCTTGTAAACCAGTTGTAAGTTCATTTGGGAAAATACTAACCTACTACAATTTTATATTTATCCTGCAACCCAAGAGCAATTAAGGTGTAACCCACCAAACATCTTTTGCACAGATGATAATTGACAGATTTTGGAATTACATAACAACACACAATTCTACCCCTAACTAAAAGTGGTTATGTATAGGGATGGCAATTAGGGTCTGGCCCGCGGGCTCGGCCCGCAGGCCCGCAGAAAAAACGCGGGGCGGGCCAGGATAGTGAGCCCACATGCCCGCGCGGGCTCGGCCCGCATAGGCCCGCGGGCCGGGCCGCAAGCTCGTATAATTTTTTTTTTAAAAAAAATTTGCACTTGTGTATATTAATTACTTCTTTTATGGTCTCTTGCATTAACGTTTCAAATTCTTGTATAACTGGAAAAGACAAGTATTATGTAACTTTTAATGTGCTAAAATTTAAAGAATACATTGTATATGTCATAGTATGAATATGATGAAAATGTTGAATTATCAATTTATCATCTAATTCCCCAAAAGTCTTTACTTAATTTTGTGAACCTCTTAAAGTTTTCCAATTTTTAAACATTGAAAGTTTTATCATAAAAATTAAAAAAAAAAAAAGTGGGCTGGCCCGCGGGCCAAGAAGTATGCAGGGCGGGCCAGTGTTTTCAACCCGCATAAAGTATGCGGGGCGGGGCGGGCCAGCCCGCGTTGTGCGGGCCTTGTGCGGGCCTTATGCGGGCCGGGCCTAAACGGGTCGGGCCGACCCGCATTGCCACCCCTAGTTATGTAGTTTGCCACTGTTATGTAGTTCCAAAATTTGCAAATTATAATTTGTGCAAAAGCTCTTTGGTGGGTTACATCTTAATTGCTCTTGAGTTGCAAGATAAATTTTAAATTGTTACATGCTAGTCTTTCCCCAAATGAACTTACACCTGGTTTAGAAGAAGTGTGATGGGGTCTGGTCTTGGTGTGCACGATTGGGGTCCGGTCTTGGTGTGCACGATTGGGGTCCAACCTTTTTGTAAGTGGGAAAATTGTGTGTTGTTATGTAGTTCCAAAATTTGCTAATTATAATTTTTGCAAAAGCTCTTTGGTGGGTTACATCTTAATTGCTCTTGGGTTGCAAGATAAATTTAAAATTGTTGCAGGTTAGTCTTTCCCCAAATGAACTTAGACCTGGTTTAGAAGATGTGGGATGGGGTCTGGTCTTGGTGTGCGTTGTTGGGGTCCAACCTTTTTGCAAGTGGTAGAACTGTGTGTTGTTTTGCAATTCCAAAATCTGTGAATTTTAATTTGTGCAGAATATGTGTCGTTGGTTAGGGTTTCTCGAAGAGGGGTTTTGGGGTTTTGTGGTGCGGTTTCAAGAACACGTAGAGCAGAGGTGTGTGTGTGTGTGTGCGGGAAGGGTTTTGTGGGGCACCTTTGGGGAAGCGGTCGAGCAGAGGTGTGTGTGTGTGTGTGTGTGCGGGAAGGGTTCTGTGCGAAAGAGGTTGAGTGTTCTGTGATGAGTGGCGAGTGGCGAGGGAGGGTTTGTGGGCACCTTGGGGAAGCGGTGGAGTGGTGGAGGGGATAGTTTTTCGAAAACGAAAATGATTTTAGCGGAGTGTGATGAGTGGCAAGTGACTACATGCGCGAGTGCGTTCCCAACCGCTTCACCACTGTCATTTAGTTTTTCAGCTTAAAAAAAAATTAATGAAATAGCTTATGCCACGTCAGGTGGTAACAAAAGTGGTCAAATTTGGGTGTCAATGTATCATTTCTCTTGTTAAAAAGATATAAATAAATACATAGAAGAAAATTATTAAATCAGTATTTTCTATGAATAAAAATCAAATTAAGTAACTTATCTGATTTATCATCACAATATTTTTTCTCACAAAAAACATGAAAACTTTGAATTGCATTTGCTTACAATAATGTATGGTTCTCTAAGACTCCAATGAACTACATGATGTTTCAGCATGATATACAAACACTCCTAAAAAAATTATAGATATATTCACCCAACTTCCTCTAAAAATACTAAAACATGTAGCAAAATCAAGATAACCCCTAATTGTACTATCAATATTCACCTTAAGCCAATTAACATATAAAACTTGATATATAACGTTCATAAATAAAACCACATTACCCTTCCTGATTTGAATATTAAAAATTTTCAACACAAAAAAATGACAGACAATATTACTCACATGCTTATTAGATTTATTTCTAGTTCTATGTATGTATCAACTCTTTCATTTGAAGAGTAGTAGAAGTGAATACAATTGGAACCTGAAATCTACTATGATTTCTCGTCCTTCAAATTGTCTAGATAACTGCAATAATGACAACCATTTTAATCACTTTGAATAGAGGACTACAAGAAGACTTCGTAAACAGAACAACCAAATCTAAAAAGAAAAATTGCAAATCCTGAAAAGAAAATCCTTTGATCATTCTCAAAATTGTATAACAATAAAATAACAGAAAGAACAAATGAGATAAACATTTAACATTATTCTCACTCAAAGAACACATAAAACATACAACCACACTTTTTTTTAACCTCTAAATCAGTAGACAAATGACCATACAACATTCCAAAGAAAATCAAAGTTTTAACTCATAACATATCATTCAATCTAATCAAATTCTCTCAATCCACACGTTCCCCATGAGAAGAGTAAAATTTTTCATCTTTACTAAACTTCATATAAATTTAAACTTCATTTTTCTCTTCTTTTAAACTTGGTGCATGGTATTGGACAAAGGAAGACAGCATTTGGATATTGAAATTGAGAATTAGAAACTATATTATTAATGGACGTGCAATGTTGGTACAATGTAATGACACCACATGATAGTGCATTGCACAAAGGAAGTTGTCATTTTGTGGTTTTTTTCTGGAAAACCATTGCCAAAGTTTGCAAGAAATCACCATCATCAAAAGTGACATTATGACTAGATATTTTTAACGCATGCATACGTAAGAACATCATTCCACCCTCTTGCTCATCAATCAATGTGGTCTATCCTAAGGTTCTTCTCACTTCTGGCTTTTTGGCAAGCAATGTTGCTTTCAGTTCTGGGAACCATTCAATTATAGCAACTATTAGTTTCAACTTTCCACAGTTTTCACTCCAAAATACATACTAATTAATTTCATTGTAAGCTGCAGTACAGTACTGATTAATGTCAACTCAATTCCCTCACGTTAATTCACTTTTTCCTTATACAGCATGTGAGAAAACCTTATGCAGCATTTCAGATTCCAACTTAGCTCCATCGTCTTATTGGTCATGAAGCACTGAGACACGTGCTCTTATGGAATCTGATTCAGAGTTATCAGTTCTAGACTGATAGACAGGGATGATACAAGTTTTATATCTGCTGTTTATTTTACTTTGCAGTGCATCAAATTTAATTGCATCCATGATTTGTCTCATAGTTACTTCAGGAATGAGTTGTTTCCGAAGATCATACTGAATGTAGTTGATTTTGTGGTCGATGATTGTTAACATATGATGTGAAATATTGTATAAGAAGCAAAGATGTTGTTTTTTTTGTCTTTTCTCTCTAATACCTTATCTGTAGCTAAATTATGATTGAGAATAGGGCAAATATGTATAAGTTATCCAATTAATCTTGCAACGTTTGAGTTTCAATTTGTAGGTATTGATTGCATGACTTTTTATCTAGAATGGAGAGGGAATATTTGCCAGCTAGTGAATGCATTTTGTGCATAAGTTTGGCAACCTTACTTTTGTCTTAATACAAGAATTATGTATGTATATACAATCATGGGAGAAAAAGATATTTTGTTCCCTCATTTAAATTTTCTGAAAATATAAATATATATCTTACCGGATATTATTAGCCAATCAGTTTTTTTAATAAGTAATTTATTACCTTATATTTATACATACATAATTAATTTTATATCATATATATTCATAATATATATTATATAATAATATATGAAATTGATTAAGGAGACAATAGGGTTTCTTTGGTAAAATATATTAGATTTAATTACGTTTTAAGTCTCGATAAATCTGAAAACTTGTTTGAGTTTGTAATAAACTTTTATAGCTCAATAAAATTAAAGTTTTCAATTGAATCTTCGTTATTAACTTATTTTGTTAACTTAGCGAACTTATTTTATTAATTTAGGGATGTAATTCTGACTCAAGTGGTTATTATTTTATCATGTCATATTGTCATATTGTTTAATTATCGTCACATACACTTTTATTATTTTATTTTTTTAAAATTTTATAATTATAATTTTATAATTTATAATTTTGTAATTTTATAAATATGACGATATAATGATATAACAATAATATATATATATATATATATATATATATAAAAATATAACAATACGATGATATGATGATATAATATGACACTATGATATAATGATATAATATTATAATAATATGATAAAATCACGATATAACGATATGACAATATAACACTGATATAACGATATAACAACAAATTTACAAAAATTATAAAGTTTAAAATTATAGAATTATGTAGGATTATAAAATGATAAAATTATAAAATTACATGTGAAAACACTTCAATGACATGATAAAATAATAATCATGTAAATCAGTAACAACTAAATCACTAAGTTAACAACGAAAAAAGAAAAAAAAAACTTACAATAAAGATTCATTTAAAAACTTTAAATTTATTAAATACTCAATCACCCATACAAATTGATTAAGGATACTATATAAAGTTCCCTAAATCATTGAGTTAACGGCCGAAAAAAAAAAGTTAACAATAAGGATTCATTTTGAAAACTTTAAATTTATTAAATACTCAATCACCCATACAAATTGATTAAGAACTCTATTAAAAAAGTTCCCAAATTTGTTAGAGATTTAAAATATAATTAAACTAATATATTATTTAGATAATAAATGAAATTATATGGTAAATTAGTAAATTTAGATAAAATTATTTTATTTGTATGTTATATAAACAGTTTAAAATAATACATCTAAATTATATTTATATTCTTAAAATAATATAGAAAACTCTAAACCAGTTACTTCTCAAGATTGTTGATTCAATATGTTACAATTATTATAATTGTTTTAATTATTCATTTATTTAATAAAATATTTCTTTTTTTATTAAGAAAGTACATCTACTCTCTACTTTCGAGTATAATAAATAAATAATTTTCACATAAATATTAATTCAAATCTAATTTATATAAAAAATTTAAGACCATTAAAAATTCAAATAAATTAAAAATATTTAATAATTTCCTAATTTTAACTTTCAAACTAATTTTTCATATTTCAACTTCTTTTTTAGTTAATTTTACCTGATATAGCTTTAGGGTATGCAGAATTTCAAAAGATCCTTGAAATAAGATACTTTCAAGAATTCTCTTAGGCATGAGCACAATAAAAATGAAATACCTATATATCCTTCCCAATTCTGACTTCACTGTTTTCTTGCCGAGTGCTGGTGTAGGCTGCTGAGATAAAAAAGAAGAATTGTTTTATGCAGCAGAAACTTCTATGTGGGTACTACTTTTTTTTTCTAAAAAATTTGTAGTAGATTTATTTTGAATAAATAAAAACAAGAAAATACACCAATTTCCTCAAACTTTACTTTTCACCTCTGTCTCGTTCCAGCTCTACCAACACACTATTAAAAGGCTTAGAAACACAGTTTATGTTGATGCTAATGAAGTTAAAAGCTAATAAAGTCCAAGAGCTAGACAACACAGAAAGATGGAAAAAGAACCAAAAAACATAGGAAAAGTTTGGAATAGGTTGTTTTTGGCAACATAGTTCCAGCTGCCATGAGAGTATAGAGCACTCATATTCCTCAAAATAACAAAAAAATAGTGAGCAATAAAAGGAAAGTTGAAGAATGAATTAATGCATGAGAATTGAAAAGGAGAGGAGGAGGATGCTTATGCCTGTGTGGTGTGGATCAATCACATGAGAGATATAACAATCCTTATCAGTTATCAGTGATTTCAGGGAATCCTTATCCTCCTTTTCATCATCATAGCATAAGATAATAAACAATAGGGCATGTGATTGCTTTTTCCCACCCTACAAATACAAACACCTGCTTCTATAACCAAATCACTCAAACCTAAAACATTGTGCTGTGTTGAGAGTGTTGAGAGTGTTGAGAGTTGAAAATGGTGATGAGAAGGGAAGAGAGAGTGAGAGGGAAGAAATCATCTGGAAACTCAATTTACAACATATTGAAGGCATGTTTCTCGTGTGAGAATAGGTACGATGAGTACTGGGAAGGTAGTGGGAATGGGAGAAGGGTGTTTGCGAGTGATGAAGACAGAGCACATTGGGTTGCAGAGCCTGGCATTGACAGAAAAGCCTCTGATTTCATTGCCAAATACTATGCCACAAGACTCACTGATTCTCACAGTAAATTTGCATCTTGAAGTTAGCCATAATTCTTGAATAACATGTGAACTCTTCTCAGTCTTAAACACCTGGTTTGGTTAACACATTATTATTATTATTTATTGTACTATTTTTTTTTCTTTATCTTTCTTGATCTCAAATACATTTGTGGTCTCCACGAGTCATTTTTGGCTTATCACACTTTTACTGGCATCACATGCAATTGTACGGAGTATGTATGGTACTACAAGAAACGTGAGAACTACCGACACAATTTAACAGCTCATTGGCGAAGGCTATAAATGAGTTGGTCATATTAGTGTACGGACCAAATTTTATACCAATTATATCATCCATTAGTAATTATTCATGGTATTTCGAGTGAAGTTTTCCTCGTATTCAAGTATTAATAAAATGGAAATTTGATCAGAAGAACTAACCTTCCCTACATTCCATACTTACCAACTGAAGCCAAAACTTAAGTTGCATATGTACACGATACGAAGATCAATTTCGAATGAACATCGAATTTATGAGGTGAATCACTAATTTATTAGGCTCGTGTCGACTTAACTAAGAACAAAAAAAGATAGGTGTTTTTTTTTATGGACTATTAGTTTATTATAAAATTTAAAATTTTTAAGAGGAAATCAAAAGGATAATGGCCTTGATATTAATAAGTAGTCCAATAGTAGTCTGATAGTGATAGAATAATAGACTCACCGAACAACAAACCTTGTGAGGTGTTAGAACTAAACGATAAGTGTATCAGTTGCACATAACAATAAATATCATTCTTTTCCAAAATATTTGTGCAATACATGATAATTCTCGCAATCCATAACCCAATTAAAGAACAATGTTTAAACATTATAGAAACTCTTTATGGTTTTTATCAAACAGATAATGTGCAACAAAATATTAATAGAGTATTTATAATAGTCAAGATTAGATTTTTCAAAGTTCTTAGCAACTCTCCATGGCGCTTCCCTTTCGCATCAACACCTTCAATTCGTAATTCCTCTAACTCATCGCCTAGCACCTGTTCTACAACACTAAGTAGTGCCTAGCTCTAGTTTCCACCACCTAAGGGTGGTTATGCAAAAGCTAGTGGTGCCCAACACCAAGTTTGGTCGTCCAACACCAGGTTTGGCCGCCCAATGCCAATCTATGTAGGAGTGTGTGGTGCCCAATGCCAGTTTCCACCTCCCAGCACTAGACAACCTTGCAGCTAGATTTGATCTCCGACTTTGCAGCATTGCGCATAATTATGGTGAGGTTTGACATCGATATTTGTCTCAAAGTTAATATTCTTTTGTCCAATCATGCTTCATTGAAGTTTAATTTGTTTTTCTCCATTTGCTTTTTATTCACTTATTTCAAACACTCAAAATGAGATCAAAGGTAAAACAAACATAAAATAATTAAAACACAAAAAACGAAAAAATGCATAAAACTTGGGGATTAAACAAGATAAAAGCTAGAGAGAGTTGATTTTATTCACCAAAACCAATACACCAAAACACGTAAAAAATCAACCTTATCACTATGATAGGCCCTAACCATGGCTCTGATACTATACCATTTTTTGAAATATAATTTATAAGTATATTTTATTACATTATACTTTAATACTTTTATTGTGTATGAATTTATATAGATTTATATACAACTATTTGAAATATAAATTCAAATAAAAAATAATATTAAAGTATGATGTAATAAAATATCAATACAAATACATTGAAAATTTTAAAACAAAATTTAAATAAAATTCAATTTAATCCTGTTATAAATATTTAATAAAAATATCAATATAGCATTTATAGGCAAATTAAATTTGGTCTCAATTTGGAGAGAAACAAAGTCGCTTTATTTTAAAATAAATTGGAACTGAATTGAATAAAAATAACAAATATAAAGACTAAGTTGAGATTTTTCACATGACACTTGTCACACAATGACACTAGCACTATTACCTTTTCCAAGTGACAGGATGCTCTCTTGAAACATGGACATTTTTTTAAAATAGAATAAAAAAAACCACAAATTTACATGTGACACATGAGTTAACATCATTGGTACTGATGAGAAAGATCAAATTACACCAAATTTTCAAAAATATAGATCCAATTGAGACCAATCAAAATATGGAGACCTACTTAGATTTTCAAATAAATATGAATATCAACCAAGTATTTTAACCAAATAATAATAATTGAAGAGAAGGTATGAAATAAGACCCTTCGAAAAAGATGAAGAGTTTAGGCCTTGTTTGGTTGGTTTTCCTAAATCGTCAACCAAGGTCTTTGTTTTGAGAAAGTATCCCTGTAGCCAAACTACATGTCTTTTATTTCTTTTGTAAAGAAAAAAAAAACTATATTTTATATACTTTTTATTTATAAGAAAATTACAAGAAATGTTATGAGATATATTTTTAATTGGTTTTTTTATATTTATTGTACATTCCTCTTATGTTTCTTTTTCCATAATTTTGAAAATTCTTGATAAGCTTCTTTTATTTTTTTTGTAGCGCTTGTAATGTCCCTTCATTTTGACGATACAAGTATTTTTTTATTATTTAATATTATATTAAGACATCAAACATTTATTATGAGACAACTTTGAAGTCATAAAGAATAGATATGTAATTAAAGTGCTCAATAGAAACATTAATCCATGTTTTATTATTTATCCTGCATAAGTTGACTCAGAACCACCCTTTATAAAAACTTTAACATAAAGTATCATTCATCGATGAGTATTACTAACAAATCTTACCAACAAATTTTAAAATTTTAATTATAATTTATCAGTAAAATATATCAATAGTATCCGTCTATAAATTTACTTTTTAATTATTATTAAAAAATACGTCGATAATGGTTCGTGGTAAAATCCATTACTAATTTAAAATAACACACTATATTTTGTATATCTAATAACAGTCAAAATAACTCTATAGCCTAAAACTTCGCCCTACCCATCTTTGAACAGTAAAAAAGAAAAAAACATTACATCCCATTTCAAAGAAAACTGCTCCACCATGCCTCTCAACCAAAATTTCCTCCATCTTGTGCATGACTTATCCAAACTTTTAAATTTCCACGCACCAACCACTCAATCATCTTCTCTCAATGCCCCAAACTACCCTCTAAAACAACCAACCACACACATTCTATACTCCATTTTCTACCATTTTCCCATCTTGCAAACCCTCAACTTCCATAAAAGTTTCTCCATAACACAATCTGTGAAAAAAGGGGAAAGCTCATAGATTTACTCTGATTTCTTCATGGAATCAAAAACTGCTGCTTTGGATCAACCCCTTCATCTAATGGGCTTTGAAATCGAAGAACTATCACCGCAAAAAATCTCTGGCCGTCTCCCTGTCACCCACAAGTGCTGCCAGGTCAAGCCAATTTCATCTTTTTCTTCTCTCAATAACAACTTTTTTCTGTCTCCGTTTGTTTATCTTTGATTGAGTTTCTGAATGTTACGGAAAAGTTGATTAATTGTGAATGGTGCAGCCATTTAAGGTGCTTCATGGAGGGGTTTCAGCATTGATAGCAGAGTCTTTGGCAAGCATGGGAGCACACATGGCTTCTGGGTATAAAAGAGTGGCTGGAATTCAACTCAGCATAAACCATTTGAAACGAGCTGAGATTGGTGACTTGGTGCACGCAGAAGCTAAACCTTTAAACGTTGGCAAAACAATTCAGGTTCTTCCCTTCATCTTATCTTTTCTTGCAATTTTTGCAAATACCATAAAACTCAACCATCATAAAAATTAAAATCAATATAACTGTGTGTTGGAGTAGGATTCTGATGATGAAAACCCACCAACTTTCCAATAAAATCGTTAAAAAAATATCACTTCAGATCTTACAAAAATGAATTACCAAAATATTATTATTTTTTCTATAAATTAAAATTTTTTAATAATTAAATTTTAACATTTTTTTCCTATAATTTAACTGAAGAATATTTTTTAATTGATTTTCTATTTTAATATTTCAAAATCACTTAAAAAATATTATTTTAAACTAATAAAATTTATCGAAATTTAATTTTCCAAAATTATCATTCTCTATTTTATTTTATATTTGTTACACATTCGCATTAAATGGTAAAGTGATCTCACACTAAATCAGATTATTCGATCCATTTATTAGTATTTCTGCCATGATGGATATTTCACCAACTTTTTCTTCCTCTCTGTTCATTCATCATTATCACAAATATCTATAATTTTAAATTTTACAATTTATGTTTAAAATCTTAACTGATAATTATAATCATAACATTTTTTGATATATGTATAGATCGTGGAATAAATAAAATAAAAATTACAAAAGATGCGATAAAAAAATATAAATATTATTATTTTTACATTCTAACAAATTTTTATAGACAATTTACATTCACATTTTTTACCTTTCAATATCTTTGTTTCTTTATTAATATAAAAGTTAATTTTTTTAATGACTAAAATATCTTTAAAATTGAGTTGTTAAAAGTTAGTACACGTGATAAAAAATTATTTTTATATTTTTCACAATATATATTGCATATGTTTATACTCTTTCCAAAAAGTTGCCAGCAAAGAAAGGTTTGCCACACAAAAAAAAAAAAAAAAAATAGTCTTCAAAAGTGACTTAATGCATTATTGATTGTGTGAAACAACCATTAAAAAAAGTCCATGTTACAAATGATAACAAATTCAATAATAGAGAATCTCGACATAGTGTAATTGTATAATTTTATTCTTTTATTCTTTGTTAAAGGTAGAATTGTTTAACTCGTAGTGTTTTTATAATTATAATATATTAAATCTGATAATGATTTTTTATTGATCTCTTTAATAATTTTTATTTAATCATATTATTTTATCTATGAACACAAGAACTTGAATTTTGCCAAATTCTAGTATTTATTTTAATTTTTTAAATATATATATTTTGTGCCAGGTTAATATTTTCGTTGTTCTTTTACCCTTGTAGTGAACTTTTTTTTTTCTGTTATCGTACATTAGTTTTTTATTTATATATTTTTTAGGATAAGATCACTTTTAATACATTTGTTCTTTTACACATAAAAAGACAAACCGAATCAGACAACCTTTGTACCAAATGCAGTGGTTGTTTTCACCCTATTGCATTCTTTTTAACATTGTTTAGTCACAAGACCAGACAGTCGTTAATTCATGTAATCAGGTAAATTAAAAAATTATTATATTAATATATGAAATTTTATTAACTAATATTAGAATTTAATTACGAGTATTAATGAATTAAATTATAATATTATTGTATATTCATATTTTTTAAGTAATATAATATAAAAAAAAATTAAATAAATTTTTGTTAATTTTTAATTTTAAAAATTATTCAGAAAATGAAAAAAAAAACTGATAAATGGACGAACTGACCAATCAGAAGTCACTTTACCACCCATATCTGAGCATATGTCATATAAGAGTATGATTAAATATGTTTTTTTCCTCAATTTTTACTGAAAAATTAGAATTAGTCTATTTTTAAAATTTTAGTTAAATTTAGTCTCCTAACTTTAAAATTGTATGAATTTAGTTATTTACATTAAATTTTGTTAAGTTTATTTAATATTTCAAATACATTTTATGATAATGTTTGAGTTATTTACATCGTTTGACACTCTTTTTTTTCAACGTGGACTAAGAAAAATCATGAAATATTAAATAAATTTAATAAAATTTGGTTATAAAGAGTAAATTAACATAGTTATAAAATTAGAGAATTAAATTAGACCAAAGTTTTGAAGAGGAATTAATTCTAATTTTCACTAAAAGTTGAGGGATAAAAAACATATCTAACTTTATAAAAATATTTTATTCTAAATATCAAAACTTTTAGAAAATTTCACTCTAAGATTCTATATAAAATCACTTTTATAAACTTCTAAATATTTGTATTTATATTTTAATTCTTTACAATCTAAAACATTAAGAACTCCTACTTTAAAAGTTATACTTTATTGTTAAAACGTAATGACTTGTATAAAACTCAACATTTTTATAATTTAAAAATTAAGAAACTCATTTAAAATGGTATTTGTAGTATAATATATTCTTAAATTTATAATAACATATTACATTATATGTTATTTAATCTTTAAACTAGAATATTGTATAGCAAAAAACATTGAGCAAAACTAATGTACATTCATTTTTAATTACAAGTTAAACATAATGTAAAAGAAGTCATCTGAGTACCATGTTGGTTATTAAGATTATATTTTCTTGTACAGGTTATTAAGCCAAAATTATGTATTAGTGGTCAATTAAAAGTATATAATTAGAAAAATAAAAAATAAAGCAATATATAATAGTAATAATAATAACAACATATCTCAAAAAAAATTAAATGTTGGGTGATCTGATCTGTTATCTCAGTAATGTGCAAATATTTACTTTGTTGTTGCTAAGACTTACAAATATGAGAAATGTATGTCATAGCAGTTTTATCTGTAGCAGGTATGGGAGGTGATACTATGGAAGATTGATCCTTCAGACGCACAAAAAAGATCCTTGGTCTCATCTTCTAGAGTAACTCTAGTAACCAATATGCCTGTCCCAGTTCATGCAAAAGATGCTGCTGAACCGTTAAAGAAGTTTGCAAAACTGTAAACAAATTCATCACATTTTTATTAGGTCAAATTCAAATTCTGCTTGAATAACAAAGGTCTAAATGTTTACGTATCTAATGCTTCGATATGCACATTATGATACACAAGGTACTCCATGTAAGAAACTACTTAATGCACAATATCATATACCTAAAAAATGCTTCACATAACAAACCCCAGAAAACTCAGTCTCAAATACACCAACTTATTGAGTCAATACCCATAAACTACTAATCCTCAGATAACAGAGAAACCAGCAGAGAGCTTCTTTCACATTATTTTGCAACATCAGCTTCAAAATTAAAAGCTCAACATGTCTTTAGAATCATATATCAGCATAAACTTGTAATTCCAATTTTCAATGGAAACCATGTGGCTGAAAATGCTGTACATCTATCCTATTCACCAAACCAAGCAAGGTCAATTCCAGAAACATACAAGTTTTACTCAACGTTGTAAATGTTAGGATGCTGGGTTCTTCTTGCTAGAGGATTTTGATCTGACAGTGTTCATGCCCTTTGTTCCCATAGGAACACCACCAGTTTTATGCCTAGCACCAGACATTGACATAACATCATCAGAGGTTGACTAACATCACCAGAAAAAATCCAGTATTCACCAAAAAGAAGAATAAAAATTAAGCTAGAAAAACATTAACTGCCTGAGAAGACTAAGTTGTTGGGTTAATTCATTCAGCTCCCGACTAGAAAGTTTGAGAGAAGATAAAGTCCCCGGCACCTCTACCGAAACAACCTTTGTCAATTTCTTCACGGAAGCTCCTAATCTTCCAAAAGCCTATGCAAGAAACAAATAGCAACTCTTTGAATTTTATCCTTTCAACACATCACTGCATACATACGGGTTTCCACTGAGACAAATGACCACATATCAGCCGCATTTACTGACAACTTTTCATGATATAAACTTCTTTTATATAGTCTAATTTTAGTTCAAACCAATAACAACTGTCGGGCCATTCCTAATTCAACACACCACTACATACATATAGGATTAAAAGGAATATTCTAACAAGTTAAATTTGTTAAAAACACTCTTACAATATAGCTTGCGTAAATTATAAGAAACATCTGCAACCGCAATGTCAAGCATCTCAGGTCTCTACTAGAATATTTTACATCTGCAACTGTAGTTGTGCTCAAAACTCAATGATTTTAGGTTTCTACTACATTGCAACCACAATTTTGATCACATCAGCAGAATTTATCCGCAAAACAAAAGAAAAACAGCAATAAGATTTTAAAAACTTAAACAATCACCACAGCCGCGATTTAAAACTTTAACGAACATATTCACTTGGGCATGAAGTAAATCTTAACTTACAATTAAGGTAGGAAAAGAAACCATAGCTACCGAGAAAAACGCACTCAAAGCCTGCAAGCCCGAAAAATACAGGTTCAGTTTACTTGATTGTGAAACCAAAAATGCTTAAAGACGCAATTTGCATTCTCATTTGGTGAGCAAATGGGCAATGATATATGATAGTACCATGGAAAGGACGAACAGGTATGAGAGAAGCCCCAATTCAGGGTTGGGTCGGAACCCTAGATTTTTTGCCAGTTCAATGGGCGGAGCTGCCGCGACCAGCGACTGCGAGGGTAGCGTAAAATCGGGTTTATGTAGTTCTGAGATTACCGGCGCCGGGGTCGTATCGCCGGCAACCGGCGTCGATGTGGCTGAGGTACTGACACGAACGGAGAACGGGGCACGTACAGTGGTGTCCACTGAAACCCCGTTAAAGCTGAAAGGACGCGAAGAGAGTAAATACGTTTGGGAGAACATTCTCAATTGATGCAAAGTTTCCGATTTTGCAATGAACTAACTGAACCCAAACTAGTGTCACAAAAATAACCCACATGCTGTTTTTTCTTATACTTAAATTGTCCATTTTTTGTTAAATTTTGTTCATGTTTGTTAAATTTAATTCTCATTTAGTTTTATTATATAATTATTAGGTCTTAATTTTCATCGATTTTAATTAATTTAGTTAACTTTTCTAATTATGTTTAAATAATCGACACATATAAAAGTGCATGTATCAGTTGGTGATTTTTTTATTTTAAAGAATTATTTATTTTTTAAGTGATTATCGTACCATGTGTTAATATCAGTTTCACGTGTCAGATCGTGGTTTTGTTATTTTTTTTTATTCAATTTTGATCTTATATTAGTCATTTTTGTTTAATTTAGGAACTTATCAGAATTTTTTAGGATATCAGAACTAGCAAGATAACATTTAAAAGTGTAAATAAAAAAAAACCAAGATATAAGATAGAAAAAGAATGAGAGAACAAGAGAGAATAAGAATGTGAAGTGTTTTCGGAAGGGGATTGATGCACCTATTTATAGGTGAAGGATGGGCGAAAAATCCCATAGTTCACAAAACACAATAACCCACTCAAAGTTCACTATAGCATGGCTTGCAGAAGGAAGAAATGCAACGTTCAAAGCAACTGTGGGGCAAGATATGCGGAGGAAAACTTTCCAACTTCCGTGAATGTGGCAACGGAAAATGTGGGTTGTAAACCTGCACCTGATATCTTCTGCAATATCATCTATATAATACTTATTTTATAACAATATTGTCATGGTATCGTCACATCGTTATATCATAATATCGTGTTATATCGTCATATCATCATATCATTATATTGTCATATTGTTATATCATCATATTGACATATTACCATATTTATGAAATTACCAATTATAAAATTATAAAATTTTAAAATCATAAATTATAATTTATAAAATTATATGTGGTGATGATTGAGCAAGACATAACAAGATAATAACCACATTAGCCAACCACTTAACGGACATCACTAAGTTAGCAAAAGAAGTTAACACCGATGATTCAATTGAAAAAAATAAATTTATTGAGTACTCAATGTTGTCCTGTCTTTTCTACTTTCATGGTTAACACTAGTGACTGTGGCTCAGATGCATACTTGTTTTTTCTCTTATACTTACTGCAAAATAGCAAAATATCATTACAATTCATAAAATTTCAATTTTCAGTACATTATTCTATATCTTAAGCTAAGGAGGTTTGTTTCTTATGTAAATAGAACCATTTGATAATGATAAGTATCAATTTCACATAGAAAATTTACTTATTCTTGACACTTATCACTTGTTGATTCTCCAACGTTCCTTCTATGAACATCTTCACTAAGGATTAATTCTCTAATTCCTTCAGATGTTAATTTCTAATGGGGAAAACAATAACACAAACAATATACCAGAGAATGTAGCGGATATAATTTCCCCTAACTTGCAAGAATCTATGAGGAGCAATAATTAAAGAGCAGCAATAATAAATCACCAAAAGCAAAAATAAAGACACCAAGATTTTTAACGTGGAAAACCTCTCAAATCAAGGGTAAAAACCACAAGTCGTCCAGATCAAAGAAATAGCTCCACTATGATCAACAAGAGTAAAAAAGAGTCTCAATCAATAGCACAAATTAGTGCCAACACCCAACCAAATAACAAAGCAACAAAACTTTCAAATAGAGAAGAACAGGAGAGGAAAACCTCTAAAAATCACTACTGCAGTGCGAAATTAATATCTCCCAACTCAGACCTCGTATCAACGATCCAACCAATCAGATTGAAGAACAATGAGTCCCGAACCTGTTGTAAAAATTTCAGCCCGATCCAACGGTGAATGAATCCGCAACGTTGATTCTACTGTGACAGCTCTGTGAAAAATGTGAACAGAATTTTCCCTCTACCTCTCCCTCTATGTGTTAGGGCTTTCAGTATGTTCTTACTCTATTGTTCTGCCTCTCTCTTTATTTTATAGCCCCCTCTCCACTAGGTTAAATGAGACATGGGCTTCTCAAGTTTTTGGGTCTTTTCTCCACATAGGAAGGGAGCCCAATACCCAACAAATCTCCCCCTCACAACTATGTGGAGATAACCGCCAAACCGGTGATCTCACAACAAGCTTCAAACTTCCCTCTTGCCAATGCTTTAGTCATCATATCAGTACCATTATCATCTGTATGAACCTTTTCCAACTCCAATAACTTAGCATCCAAAGCATCACGTATCCAATGATACCTCACATCAATATGTTTGGATCTAGAATGAAAAGTTGGATTCTTACCAAGATGGATAGCACTTT